>LFRM01018015.1_pt1 | contig 12188 bp, 14 predicted proteins | sample 618341 | NCBI WGS metagenome assembly LFRM01 (sample SAMN03654438, study PRJNA283298) | anaerobic digester metagenome | isolation source: pool of bioreactors CSTR01a, CSTR02a, and CSTR03a thermophilic anaerobic... | place: Denmark: Kgs. Lyngby | collected 2014-05-21
GATAATTCCGCCTATTGCCCCTGCAAGCAAGCCCAATATAAACATATATGCCACATATGAGTCAAAGGTGATCTTGTTTGCCTGGAGGCAACTCATTACATATAATATAATCATATATGTGCCTCCTACGATGGCTCACGTAGTGTCAAAAATTTCAATATAATATTGATGTAAAAGTATATATTTCACTGGCTTTCACCAGTTACTTTCGTATCCCCCCTGAAATTTGGAAATTATTCAGGTTTCTTTTTTAGATCCTTCAGCATAGCAAACAGCAGAAATAGTAGTTGTTGTGGAGCTTGTGGTAAAGTTTGTTGTGGTTTAGAAGCGCTTGCTGAAGGTTGTGGGCAAAATTGTGGGTAAGGTGTGGCGCAGACATTCATGGCTGCGCGCAGGAAACCCTTTAGGGTTTTCCACATCTTATCCATGATTTTGTCCATGACCTTCAGCTTAGCGTTTCTTACCGGAATGAACTTTTCCATCAAATCCACAACAAGATAGATAGCTTTGTATTGTATTTGAATTGAATAGAAAAGGTGATACCTCTTCTGGTATAATATTATCAAGCCTGACCGGGCAAATATTACCCAAAAGGAGTGTATCACCTTGACTAATATTATACTATCTTTATGCTTAACAATTCAATTACAATTTAAAATTATTTACTACCTCGTGTGGATTATATTGGGCAAATACTCTTTGAAGAAGTTTTATGATGAACCAGTACGTAAGGAATACCGTAAGCTTCAAGTAGACTCCATGCCTGTCATTGAAGCTTTTGAGCGACTTGATTACACACAGATCCTTAAAGATCATCTTCTTAAGCATGGAAAGCCATTGAGTCCTATCTTGCGTCGTAAGGGCTCTCTTCCGGTTTCTAAAAACATTTCCTGTCCTAAATGTGGTGCCCCTCATTCCTATATCTACAGGAATAATGGTAAAGCTAAAAATCCACAATACCTTTGCAAAGTCTGTAATTTCACCTTCGGCAACAGCACTGACTACTTAAAAAGTGTAGCTCTTCGGTGTCCCCACTGTAACAGGGTTTTGGAAAAAATCAAAAAACGGAAAGACTTTAACGTCTTTAAATGCAAGAACCCAAAATGCTCATTCTATTTATCTAACCTGAAAAAACTCACTCCTGAGGAACGTCAACGCTATATTGAAGATCCACAAGCCTTTAAGCTGCACTACATATACAGAGAATTTACCATCGATTTTAAACCGCTTTCAAAACAGTCTCCCGTCATACCTGATGTGGATCTTTCTAAAATCCACTCATCTCCACATACCCTGGGGTTAATTCTCTCTTACTACGTAAACTATGGAATGAGTTCTCGAATGGTCGCATCCATCATGCGGGACATCCATGGCGTTAATATATCACACCAGACTGTAATCAACTATGCTAATGCTGCGGCTGTGCTGCTTAAACCTTTTGTTGATAACTATGACTATCCCTTGACCAGCTCTGTCTGCGGTGATGAAACATATCTCAAAGTCAATGGTAAATGGCATTACGTCTTCTTTATCTTCGATACCATCAAGAAGATTATTACTTCCTACCATCTTTCACCCAAAAGGGATACCATTGCCGCTATTAAAGCTATCGATGATACTCTATCAAAATACAAAGACATACCCGAAGATTTAAACCTGGTCTTTGATGGTAATCCCATCTACCTACTGGCTCAGCACTTCTTTGCAAGCCACGGCATTCACTTCGACGTTACTCAGGTTATCGGACTAACCAATGATGATCCTGTTTCCGAAGAATACAGACCTCTTAAGCAGGTAATTGAACGGCTTAATCGCACTTTAAAGCGTTACTACAAGCCTACCAACGGCTTTGGGGCCTTTGATAACTGCCAGAACTATCTCATACTGTTTACAACTTGGCACAATTTCTTGAGACCGCATAAATCTCTGAGGTACAGAGTTCCAATCAATATCCCGGAGGTTACAAAACTACCTAATATGCCTGCAAGATGGCTTGAATTGCTTGACATGGCGCAGGAATATATTTTAGATCATCAAGCCGTCTAAAGTAACTACCAAAGCTTATACTAAACGATTAAGGCTTATTTTCTCATGCACTAAGCTACCTTATATCGCTTGGTTCACTGTTTTCATGCCTCTAGACACAAAATATTTACTCATTTTCTCCACTCTATTCTGCTGTCAAGGTTCACTTTTTCATTTTATTTACATTTTTGTAATCTCAATTCGTTGTTTTCATAACTTCTTTGACACTACCGCTGTGCTATAGTAGATATAGCCATATATTTTCATTTTCAGCCTAAAATTTGATGTCTATTTTCCTGAAATTCCATATTGAATTATGTCTATCACTTGGTTGGCAGTGTTGATTAACTCGTCTGGATCTCCAGCAGAAATCAATTTGTGTAGATTGGAAAACATTATTTCAATAACCTTGGCAACTAATTCAGGAGGATAACGGCTGTCAATCTGCCCCAATTTCACTGCCTGGCAAATATAATCGTTGAACACCCGAGTGTAATCATATGGAAAAAAAGCATACAATCGGCTTCGAAATTCATCACTTTCCTCCATTACTCTGTTAAAAAGGTGGTGCAGGCGTTCATCTGTCAGCATAAAATCCATTGTCCCTTTCATGATTTCCTTTAGTGAGATAAAAAAATCACTGCTGCTGTCAGTCTTTTGGCGAATAACTGGATAAAAGTAGGAAAGCTTCTTTTTTATAATTATGTCCATCATAGCCAAGTAAAGCCCAAACTTGTCGCCAAAATGGTAATACAGACTTCCTTTGCTCATCCCAGAATTTTTCAGAATGTCATTTAACGATGCATCTTCGTACTTTTTCATGGAAAACTCATCAATAGCTGCCTCCCGGAGCTGGTGGTAACGCAATAGCGGGTTGCCCTCACCCATAAGTGCATTGTAGTCGAAATTCTTTCTCAATTTAAACACCTTTCATAAACGGAAGCTAGATGTAGAATTATACTAATCCTCATCAGCAAGTTTTTTTGCTATAAGCTTCTTTCAAGTATGTACAATTAACTTTTATCATCTAGACCGCATGGTCTAAACCACCTGGTTTAATAGTAACACACATAGATAATATTTGTCAATATACAATTTGAAGTTGGTTTAGATAACCTAACAATTTTTCAAATAAAATAAGAGTTTCCTTGCATTGTCACCTCTAATTATGGACGAAGGAGGAACTAATGGCGCTCCGAACTGAAGTCTTTCCAGTTTTTCCATGCAACAACATAAAAAACCTGCTACTTTTATAGAAAAGAGCAGGTTATATTATATATATTAATATTGAACTAAACTACCTTGCACGCATTGAAATTCCAGTCAACACACAGAACCGTCGTCCCCCGCGTTAATTCCTATAGCGCTATCTACCGGCAAAGAAAAACAGATACCGTTTCCTGGCGTGTTCAACCCAACTTCTTGTTTAATACTCTCCATAATAGCCAATTTCTTGTCTTTCGGAGTTAAGATCAGGATAAGATCCTTTTCCGGCTGTATGGTTATACCAAGGTATTTCTTAGCTTCTTTGGATCCTAAACCACGGGCATGAACTACGGTACCTCCGCCAGCTCCTGCTTTTCTTGCTGCCGCCATAACTTGGTCAAAAAATCCGCTATTTACGATGGTTACAATTAAATGATAAGGTTCTTTTGATGTTAAAGCCATATCCTCACTTCCTACCGTTAAATTCTCACCTGCCTGAATACAAATCTTAGAAAGAACACAGCTAACGCTGCTTACATTTATAGTAAAAGCGATTCCAGTGCAGGGTTTACTAAAATCAATATGATCATTTATTTGCTTCAATATATGTTTTGTCATAGCTTTCGTTTGAATGCTGATGGAAACAGTTTTTTTCCGTCCATCATATCCCAAAATTTCATATACGACTGACTTGGCCGTACCTTTTCCACGAGTCAATAATAATATAGGTGCATTATTAGTCTTATACACGTTCACCAGAACATCTTCCAAACGTTGATCTACTACTGTAATCAGTGCATCCAGCTTAGCCTCAGAATGGTTAACCATTATCTCCCTCCCTCCATTCTATTACAATTGGCAGTTATTGTTTTCTATTATAACCTTTAGTCACTGCATTGTCTATGCTAACATCAATATTGCCGTTAATATTTTCATCTGCGCCATTAACAGTATTTTCATCTTCCTGTTTCGATAATGAATAATCCAATTCTATAATTGTATCTTCCAAACCGGGAGCAACCATTGCTTTTTTTGCAAGTTTTGATTTTATAGCATAAACCAGTCCAAACAACTGGAGCGTAATAACTGGCGTCAAGGCTACTAGAGCCACGATACCGAATGCATCGGTGTAGATATTTCCACCTTTCGCCTCAGCAGCTCCGATGGCTAAAGGAAGCATAAATGTTGCTGCTAATGGTCCTGAAGCCACTGCCCCGGAATCAAAAGCAATCGACGTGAAAAGGTGCGGTACAACAAATGTAAGTAAAAGAGCAAACACATATCCCGGAATGACGAAATACAAAATCGATAGCCCTGTAATAACGCGCAACATAGCTAGTCCCACCGATACTGCTACTCCTACGGATAGTCCTATTCCCATGGCTCTTGCTGAGATTGCTCCACTCGTAACTTCCTCTACTTGTCTCTTAAGCACGAAAACAGCTGGTTCTGCAGCAACAACAAAATATCCAATCAACATTCCTACTAAGATCAGCATAAAACTGCTATTGTTTTCGTACAAGACACCTCCAAGTTGATACCCAACCGGCATAAAACCCACGTTTACGCTAGTTAAAAACAATACGAGGCCCATATAAGTATAGATCGTTCCTGTGCTAATTTTCAAAATCTCTTTTGTTTTCAGGCGAAGCTTAACAATCTGAAAAACAGCAAAAGTTAGAAGTATAGGGAATAATGCTACTGCAACTTGCTTTATATACTCCGGAAAATTGGATCTGTAAAGCAAGACAATGTCTGAAACTGAATCCAGATTAGGAACCGCCATTGCACTTCCCCCAGAAGGATTAAAGAACATACCTAGAATCAGGACAAAAAGAATAGGTCCAATCAAACAAAGAGCAACAAGACCAAAATTGTCCTCTTCCGAAGTCTTATCTGCACGAATCGATGCCAAACCAAGCCCGAGAGCCATTACAAAAGGTACCGTTATTGGACCCGTTGTGACCGCACCCGATTCCCAGGCAATAGAAAGAAAATCCTTGCCGGTGAAGAAGGATAGAATAAAGGCCAGAATATAACAGCTAATCAGTATCCACGAAAGAGGAAACTGAAATAAAATTCTTAGAAAGGCAGCCACCAACGCCAGGCCAACACCTAATGAAACACTAATGATAATAATAGAGTCAGGCACTCCATTTATCTGGCCGGCTAGCACTATCAAATCCGGTTCTGCTATTGTAATAAAAACACCAATGATGAAAGTTAAAATTACAATCAATAATAATTTTCTAGTTTTTACTAGTCCGGATCCGACATGTTTCCCAATGGGGATTAGTGACATATCTACTCCAAGGTTAAATAACGTTATTCCCATTATTACTCCAAAAGCGCTAATTAAAAAAAGTATAAGATTCCATAACGGTATGGGCGCTATAGTGTAATTTAGTATTATAACCAAAATGATGATAGGAATTACCGAAAAGGATGATTCCTTTAGTTTCACTAACAACAACCTAAATATTGTATTCAACTCCTTTCCTATTTAATTGTTTTAGGGATTCGTTGTAGTTTAACACAACATTACTGTTATTGTTGCATTGAGAGAAAAGCGCAACTGACTCATATTATAGCACATATAGAAAAATAATAAGAGTCATTAAAACATCCTAATTACTCTTGAATTGATTAGATACACTTAGTAATTTTCACAACTACTTTTAACATAGTATTTAATGGAATTCAAGATAAAGTCGATTAAACTTTCTACAAGTAGTCCTCAATTTTTAGATTATTTAGTTTTTGAAATGGATTATCTTAAGGGCACATGGATTGTTCCTAAAATAACAAAAAGGAGAGCTATTCACTCTCCCTTTGATTTACCACCTGTTACTTCTGCCAAATGTATGCATTCAGCAGCAGGGTTCTTAAAATTAATATTAATCCTCAAGTATGTATCTATTTAGCATTGCTTCAAGCATTTCTTGTCTTCCTGAGACATTTCTTATCTGGTCATGCTCCATGGCGTACTTTTCAAGTTCCTTGAACCCAACACGTCCTTCCACAATTTCCTTACCTATCCCTTCTTTATAGCTTGAATACCTGTCTTCTATGAATTTATCCATTTTGCCGTCCTCAATAGTCTTATAAGCTATTTTTAATCCCTTAGCAAAGGTATCCATACCGACAATATGTGCATAGAACAGGTCATCTGGCTCAAAAGAAGCTCTTCTGACTTTCGCATCAAAGTTCAGTCCGCCCTTTTTAAAGCCTCCATCTTTGAGTACTTCATACATAGCAAGAGTAGTGTCATATATGTTTGTTGGGAATTGGTCTGTATCCCACCCCAGCAGAAGGTCACCCTGATTTGCATCAATGCTTCCAAGCATTCCATTAATTCGCGCAACCCTTAGCTCATGCTGGAATGTGTGTCCTGCCAAAGTGGCATGATTTGCTTCTATGTTTATTTTGAAATATGGATCCAGTCCATAGGTTTTGAGGAAACCAATTACTGTAGCAGTATCAAAATCATATTGGTGCTTAGTTGGCTCCTTTGGTTTTGGTTCAATAAGGAATTGCCCGTCGAACTCAATTTCCTTTGCATAGTCAACAGCCATCCTAAGGAAGCGAGCAAAATTGTCAAGCTCCAATTTCATATCGGTATTGAGTAGTGTTTCATATCCTTCTCTTCCACCCCAGAATACATAGTTTTCGCCGCCAAGTTCTTTTGTTATTTCCATCGCCTTCTTTACTTGGGCTGCTGCATATGCAAAAACATCAGCATTGCAGGATGTGGATGCACCATGAACATATCTGGGATGGCTGAATGCATTTGCAGTACCCCACAGCAATTTGACACTGCTAGTTTTCATGCACTCCTTAATTAGAGACACTATCTCATCCAGATTCTTGTTGGTTTCTCTAAGTGTAGAAGCTTCAGGAGCTATATCCCTGTCGTGGAAACAAAAGAAAGGAACTCCAAGCTTTTCACAAAATTCGAAGTTAGCTTCAACCTTTGCCTTTGCAAGATCCATAGGGTCGGATATATTATCCCATGGCCTGATTGCAGTACCTACACCGAACGGATCTACTCCTGTAGCCTGAAAAGTATGCCAATAAGCTACTGCAAATCGTAGATGTTCCTTCATGGTTTTCCCGCCAACCACTTCGTTTTCATTGTAGTATTTGAAGGCAAGAGGATTGTCGAATTCCTTACCTTCGTATTGTATCTTTTTTATGTTTTTAAAGTATTCTGACATAAAAATCCCCCCATTTTATTATTCGTACGCTCTCGAAAACTCCAAGAGCTTTAATTTATTCTATTTCAAGGTCAAGCCTTACGACTTCACCCCTACTTTTTACTTAATTTTGATTTAATAAATTACATTAGTATCTTACCAATGTTTACTTCCATTACATTATATTACCGCTTAAAGTTTTGTTCATTATCCTTCAAAATAGAATTATGTTAACTAAATTTATTTTGGAGGTTTTAATATGTTACGTGATTGGCAACTTCATAAAGATTATCAGCAAAGTTTAAAATTAAAGCTCCTGCTTCATTATGAAACACAAAGAAGCAGGCTGGTTGGTTTAGATAAATCCATCTCAAAGCTCTATCTTCTCAACCTAGATAACCTGCTTCCCATAATCAAGCCTTTATATCCTGACTTAGGCAGACCCGCCAAAAATCAGCAAGGGATCATTCGATCTCTTGTCTTAATGCTTGATCAACAAGAATATTCTATCACAAAATGGTCATCAAAGGTAAGGAATGATTTGCTTCTTTTTGATATTTGTGGATTTGATTCTCCTAACGCACCTTCTGTAGCTTCATACTACGACCTTCTTATTCGCCTCTGGCTCGCTTCTCATAAAAAACATGTTATGAGAAAACTAAAAGTCAAACGCTTTGCTCCCAGACCTAAGAAAAAACTTAAGGCTAATCAAAAGCTTCCCAACAAACGCTCTGGAATTGTTAAAAAGCTTGTTAATAGGGCCATTAAAGGTAGGTTGCCTGATTTTAGACCAGAACTAATTGTACAACAATTCCTTGCTCGATGTGTAGTTGACACTTCTGCATCAATGGGTGTTTTAGGCGATACATCAAAGATTTTTGTTGCTTTCGACGGTTCTCCTTATTATTCAGGGGCTAGCCACTACGGTGTAAAAATTTGTGACTGCCGCTTAAAAGGCAACTATAATTGTACCTGTCCAAGAAAATTTTCCGACCCCGATGCGAAATGGGGTTGGGATAGTTATAGAGAACGGTGGTTTTTTGGAGATACCCTTTTTAATGTTACCGCTTCCGATAGTCCATACGATTTGCCTTTATATTTACGAATAGTTCAGGCTAGTCGACATGATAGTGTAACAACTGTTTTTGCACTAAGGGACATTCTCAAGCTCTATCCTAACTTCACCTTTAAAAATTTTATTGCAGATGGGGCTATGGACAATTATCCAACCTATGATCTTCTAAAGCACTATGATATCATTCCTTTTATCTCCCTGGATTCACGAACTAAAGTGAATTTCCACTATCAGCATCCTGGTATACTTTGTTTTGATCATAAAGGAAGACCTATATGCCATGGTGGTATACCCTATGCAAATTGGGGTTACAGTAAGCCTAAAGGAATAAAATATCGTTGTTGGTTTGCTTGTAACGGCCTAGAGCCTCCTGAAGAATGTAAATGTTCTTCAAGTTCATACGGCAGGGTAATTTATATTAAACCTGATTATGATCCCAGGTTATTTACTCCTGTTCCTCGACACACGTGGAGACGGTTGTTCTTTTGTCTCACAAAAATTCCAGATGTTTTTATCTGTGTAAAATAAATTATAATAGATTATACAATCGGTAGACAGAGGGAGGATATTTTATGAACAATATAATAAAAGCACTGCAAGACAAAGATGAAAAAAAGCATATGCTCTGTTTAAGGAAATTGGAGCAAGATCAGCTGCATCAGATGAATACTATTCCTGTTTTGATGATTTTTTGGGGCTCTTGAATGCTAAGAATTCATATGTAAGAACAAGGGGATTTGTTTTATGCTGTGCTCAGGCGAGATGGGATGAAAGCGGGAAACTACAAAACGCACTTCCAGTTATGTTTGTCTTGCTGCATGATGATAAACCAATAGTGGTCAGGCAGTGCCTTGCGGCTTTGCATGAAGTTGTTTTATACAGGACAGAATTGAGCGAAGCAATAAAGGCTGAGTTAGAAACAATTGATTAATCAAAGTATAAGGATAGCATGTCTCCGTTGATTAAGAAAGATATAGATGAACTTTTAAAATTGATAGATGGGTAATTCTGGCTAATTCAGTAAAGGCTAATATGCATACATGGAAATATATCGAGGGTATATTTTGGGGTAAAATTTTAGTCCGAAAATTGGTAAGGTTGAATTGACAGAATAGACAACGCACAGGTTGGGAGCTTCCCCAAAATTGTTTAGGAAAGCCCCTTTTAGAAGTCACTTTTCAATAATAGGAACATAGATGTCAACTTCTGCGAATGGGAGCATGGTTCTTGAACGTTGATAATGCTCAAAAACGAATGAGCAGTCATTATATTTAAATTCTGACGCTGGTAACCATGTACCGAAGTTATACCAGTACAATGCAGATATTCCAGACAGGTCAAATTCGTTTCTGGTGGGACTTTTGTATGTAAATACTGCTCAAGTGTTTGTATTGGCTTGCCTGTTTTGCGGAAATCAGTTGGATTTTTTCCGAACTCCCTCTTAAAAGCTCTTGAAAAGCTTTCCGGAGAATCAAATTGATATTCGAGTGCAACATCTATTATTTTACATTTTTAGCCAAAAGATCAAGGCAAGCGCAATTCAAGCGGCGGCGACGGATATAGTCCTTAACACTATGACCGGTAAAGGCATAAAATAATCTGTAATAATTAGCGATGGACATATATGCCTTCGAAGCAATCGTTTCCAAAGACAACTCGGATTTTAAATTTTCTTCGATATAATCAATTGAGTTTTGAATGCGTTCATAATAATTCATCTCTATCCTCCTTTCCGACAAGGATACTTTATCACAAATAAAAGAAAATTACCTGACTTTTTTTATCAAAAATAAAAAGTGGACAGGCTTGCGTTTTGGGACTTTACAAATATAAGTTCAGTAACATATATGATGCTTTTTGAATGGAGAGAAGGTGTATATTAAAATGGTGCAGATTTTGTAAGTTATGAAAATCATTCTAAACTTTCGGAGTAAATTAAAAATGCGTAATTCTCTTGCTGATAAAGTAGTAAAAGATCACAATATTATCATATTTGAACAATTTTTCTTTTTTGAGAAACATTTTGCGGTAAAATGTGGTAAATATGTTGTAAAAAGCAAAAACAAATGTTGAGAAACTGGTAAAACGTGAAGGCGTAGCTACGTTTATTGATTACTATGAGAGAATCAATCGATAATTGGAACCAAATAGAAGGGAGAATAAATTGTGACTATAGAAACAGACAGATTGATTTTACGAGAAATGACTGAGAATGATTTTAATGCATTGTATGATGTTCTTGCAGATTCGGATATTATGAAGCACTATCCATATACCTTTGACGAGGATAGAGTCAGAGGATGGATAAGAAAAAATATTGAAAGATATAAGATTTTTGGCTTTGGTTTATGGGCAGTGGTTTTGAAAGAAACCGGTGAAGTGATAGGGGATTGTGGTCTTACAATACAAATTATTAATGGACAGATAAAGCCGGAAATAGGATATCATATTCGTAAAGATTGTCAAAGACAAGGATATGCCAGTGAAGCTGCAAGAGCAGTAAGGGACTGGACTTTTTTGAATACACCTTTTAATATAATTTACTCCTATATGAAGTATGCGAATGTTCCATCATAATTTGAACAGGGAGAGATGATGAATGAATACACCAGGAGAGGTTGATTTCAAAAGAATTGTAAATGATGAGGAACTTTTACATTACTATTTAAAAAAGGAGTTGAAGTATAGCTTATACTATGTAAAATTAAAATATCGAACTCTCGATGTATATGGATGAGAAAAGTAGAGTATTTCATAGAGATTAAGAATTTAACTTTAAAGGGGTATTGTTATGGCACTTGCGGATTATATTGAAAATAAGCCTGTTTTACGGACCGAACGCTTAACACTTCGACAGTTGCTTCCATCTGATATTCCAGCACTAAAAGAATGGATGTCGGATAAAAGAATGTATACCTATTGGGGCAAGCCAGCAGGAAAGAAGGATAAAAATCCGGAATTACTGTTTGAAAAGGTTAAGAAAAAAACAAAGAGTTTTCATTGGGGTATAGTATTACATGAAGATGATAAGGTTATCGGTGAAGCATGGGTGAGTTTTGTTGGACGAAAAGGATTTGAGAAGTTTATACATGATTTACCAAAGTGGTAATATGAGCTTACGAAAGAGGAATACGATAAGGTTCTTATAAATATAGTTATGCTACTTGGTTCGGTGCCGACTGTTCCTAATGTATTGCGGGGAATCAGTGAGCCGGACAAAATAAACTATTGCGGTGGTTTTGATAAAATGAGCTGGATTCTCGAAGAAATTGGGAAAGAGTATGATAATAAAAATTGGCTTAAAGCATCTGAGCGTTTTGAAGAAGGAGCTGTAGCCATTTCTGAGATCAAAGATGTTATCGTGGCTTATCTTATGGGGGAACATGACAAGGCTGTAGAACTACCTAAGTTGTTTTCCAATGTAATGGAGATATTATCAGATGGATTTCGTCTACTGGACTTATAATAGAACAACCGTCTATCATGATGATTGATATATTCCCATGAATGCCGAATTTTAGGGATAAAAAATATCCATAGACATGTTACTACGAACAGATGTTATAAAATTAATACCCCGCAGACATTAATTCCATCACCTCAGCCCACGTTGAGACGGTAGTGTTGATGTGTGCGTCCAGCGAAGCTGGCAAATGCTAACAGGTGAAAGTCCTGTAGTGGTAAAG
>LFRM01331277.1_pt1 | contig 12187 bp, 13 predicted proteins | sample 618341 | NCBI WGS metagenome assembly LFRM01 (sample SAMN03654438, study PRJNA283298) | anaerobic digester metagenome | isolation source: pool of bioreactors CSTR01a, CSTR02a, and CSTR03a thermophilic anaerobic... | place: Denmark: Kgs. Lyngby | collected 2014-05-21
GTCCACTGCATAATTGTATGTTGTTGTATTTATTTGTTCTGTTTTCTTCTCTCAATAGGGATCCTACAAAGATACTTAAGGAATTGAGAATTGAGAATTGAGAATTGAAAATGCTTGAGACATATGGAATAGTTATTAATTTCAACTTTCACTTTTCAATTGAGCCGACCTTTTTCCCCAAAGCCAGCTTAGTCGATTTAACTATACTTGCCAGCAGCCTTATCAACTCATCAGAATTGTCGTAAATAGATAAACTTTCTTCGTATGATAAATAATCTGAATCTCTTAAGAGTTCAATCCAATATTGGGTTTCATTAGCCTCTTTAAGTGCAACATTCATTTTATTTAAAAAATCAGCTTTCGATTGTGCATGCTCACCCTCCTTTATAAGCGCACCAATAAAAGTGCCACTTCTCAAAAGCTGTTTAGACAAGACATATTCTTTCTTTTCATAAACTAAATACTTGTATAGCTTTACAATCCTTAATGCAAAGGCATAAGATTTATTTATTACCACATTTTCTTTTTTCATAGCATGTAAATTTTAAATTATATAACTGTTCTATTTGTTGTAGCCATTTTCAATTTTCAACTTTCACTTTTCAATTATTCACCCTCTTCTCATTAACTATCTTCAAAGATACAAATATTCTTTTCATCCTAAATTCTGTCTCTTGTAGGTTGTTTCTAATTATTCTTTTTATTTTTTTATCTGCATTCATTCTATTTCTTGCATCAAATGGCTTAAATTTGCATCTAAATAAAATTACAGATGGCAGATGCAATAAAACATGAATGCGGAATTGCTTTAGTTAGACTATTAAAGCCCCTTTCATATTACAAAAAGAGATACGGTACGTGGAGGTATGGTTTAGACAAACTATACCTTTTGATGGAGAAGCAACACAATAGAGGACAAGAGGGGGCAGGGCTGGCGGCTGTGAAGCTGAACCCATATCCTGGTAGCGAATTTATCTTTCGCGAGCGTGCGCTGGGTTCGGGTGCAATATCCGAAGTGTTTGGCAGTGTGCATGATGCATTAACGCACTTTCCATCAGAAAAACTAGAGGATGTAGACTTCGCTAAAAAGAATGTTCCTTTTGCTGGTGAACTCCTTCTGGGGCATTTACGTTATAGCACTACAGGTAGAACATCGCTATCGTATGTACACCCATTTTTGAGAAGAAACAATTGGGCATCGCGCAATTTGGCATTGGCAGGAAACTTTAATATGACCAATGTGGAGGATATGTTTCATCATTTGGTGTCAGAAGGTCAACATCCACGCGACTTTGCCGACACGTTTGTAATATTAGAGCTGTTGGGTCACTACCTTGATAGAGAAGTGCAATATCAGTACGATAAATATAAAGACAACTATGCCAATGGTCACGAGTTGAGCAACAAGATTGAGCAGGAACTTGATGTTCCTTATCTTTTGAAACGTGCATCGAAGCTTTGGGATGGTGGTTATGTTTTGAGCGGTTTGATTGGTAGTGGCGACTCGTTTACAATGCGCGACCCATGGGGCATAAGAACTGCTTTTTATTATATAGACGATGAGGTGGCAGTTGTTGCTTCTGAGCGTCCTGTTATTCAAACTGCTTTCAACCTGAAGAAAGACGATATAAAAGAGCTACAACCCGGACAGGCTTTGGTGTTGAAGAAAGATGGCACTTGGTACTTGTCGCAAATTATAGCCCCCAATAAAGTAACGCCGTGTTCTTTCGAGCGTATCTATTTCTCGCGCGGTTCTGATTATGATATCTATCGCGAACGAAAAAAACTAGGCGAACTGTTGATTCCTAGAATTATCGATATTATAAACAACGACTTCGATAATACTGTTTTCTCATTCATTCCCAACACTGCCGAGGTAGCATACCTAGGAATGTTGGAAGGGTTAGAAAATCATTTTAATCACGAGCGTGCAGTGCTCATTTCTGAGAATTGTTCTACATTGTCGAAAGAGAAAATAGAGGAGATATTGTCTAAGCGTGTAAGAAATGAAAAGGTAGCAATAAAAGATATTAAGCTACGCACGTTTATTGCACAAGGCAATTCGCGCGACGATTTGGCAGCTCACGTGTACGATATTACCTATGGCTCGTTGAGGCGGGGCAAAGATTCTTTGGTTATAATAGACGATAGTATTGTACGCGGTACAACATTGAAGCGAAGCATCATCAAAATTCTTGACAGGTTAGACCCTGTGAAGATTGTTGTTGTTTCTTCGTCGCCACAAATAAGATACCCCGATTGCTATGGTATAGATATGTCTAAGATGAGCGAGTTTATAGCCTTTAGAGCTGCAATGGAGTTGTTGAAAGATGAAAATAAGCAGCACATTATTGATGAAGTGTATAGAAAGTCGATAGCCCAAAAAGATAATAACCCCAAGGAGATAGTGAACTACGTGAAAGATATATACGGACAGTTTACCGAACAACAAGTAGCCGACAAAATAGCAGAAATGCTTACCCCTGAGGGAACAAAATCTGAGGTGAAGATAGTTTTCCAAACTATTGAGGCACTTCATGAGGCTTGTCCAAACCATAAGGGCGACTGGTATTTCTCGGGAAACTACCCAACACCAGGTGGCAATAAAGTGGTGAACAATGCATTCATTAATTACATAGAAGGTTCGGAAAACAAAACATATCAGTTTAAACTTACATTTAAAGATACCCAATGATTGAACGCATAATTATATTAGAAGACATAGACCCAGTAGTGTTTTTTGGCATAAACAATAGCAATGTACAGCTCTTGAAAACCTTGTACCCAAAAATTAAAATTGTAGCAAGGGGCAATGTTATAAAGGCATCTGGCGATGCTGAGGTGTTGGCCGACTTTGAGGAGACAATTCGCGCGTTAGAAAAATTTAGCGTAACCACCAATGTACTCAAAGAAGAGGATATTATTGAAATTGTTAAAGGCAAGACCCCTGAAATAGTAAAGCAGCAAAATCTAATTATTTATGGTTTAAATGGGAAGCCTATTTTGGCTCGCACTCCCAATCAGCAGAAGTTGGTTGATGAGTTCGACAAAAACGATATGGTGTTTGCTATTGGTCCTGCGGGATCGGGAAAGACTTATACAGCTATTGCATTGGCAGTGCGTGCCCTCAAAAACCGCGAGGTGAGAAGGATTATACTAAGTAGACCAGCAGTTGAAGCTGGCGAGAAGCTTGGTTTTCTACCAGGCGATATGAAAGAAAAGATAGACCCCTACTTGCAACCACTCTACGATGCATTGGAAGATATGTTGCCGCCCTTTAAACTAAAAGAATACCTAGAAACAAAGGTTATACAAATTGCACCCTTAGCATTTATGCGTGGGCGCACGCTTAGCGATGCCATTATTATATTGGATGAGGCGCAAAATACATCGACAGCACAAATAAAAATGTTTCTCACCCGTATGGGTATGCACGCCAAAATGATTGTGACGGGCGATGTGACACAGATAGACTTGCCATCGCATCAGCAATCTGGATTGACACACGCTATGGCAGTATTGCACAAAGTGAAGGGTGTGGGCAAGGTGGAGTTTGACAGAAACGATATTGTGCGTCACAAATTGGTGCAACGCATTGTGGAGGCATATGAAAAAAACGAAGCAAGAGCCGAACAGGCCAAAGAAGCTAAGAGAATTGAGAGAGCAGCTAAAAAAGATAAGTAAATTGAAATAATTTAGAAAAACAACCATAGACTTATGAGCAATACTTTAACAGCAACCAATTACCAATTCCCCAATCAAACAAAAGTATATAAAGGAAAAGTACGCGATGTATACACCATTGGCAACGACACATTGATAATGATTGCAACCGATCGTATATCAGCTTTTGATGTGGTGCTGCCACAAGGCATTCCTTTCAAAGGGCAAGTGTTGAATCAGATAGCTGCCAAGTTTTTGGATGCTACAGCAGATATAATTCCTAATTGGAAACAAGCTACTCCACATCCTCTAGTAACTGTGGGCGTAAGGTGCGAACCTTATATGGTAGAGATGATTGTGAGAGGATACCTAACAGGCAGTGCTTGGAGAGAGTATAAAAATGGTGCACGCGCTATTTGTGGTGTTCCATTGCCCGAGGGGATGAAAGAGAACGAGAAGTTCCCAACCCCTATACTCACACCTACTACTAAAGCCGATCAAGGACACGACGAAAATATATCGCGCGACGAAATTATAAAACAAGGACTGGTAAGCAAAGAAGATTACGAGCAATTAGAGAAATACTCATTGGCACTGTTTGAGAGAGGCACTGAAATTGCCGCCGAAAAAGGATTGATATTGGTAGATACTAAATATGAATTTGGTAAGCATGGCGATACCATCTACCTAATAGATGAGATTCATACACCCGATTCGTCTCGCTATTTCTATACCGAAGGCTATCAAGAGCTTTTTGATAAAGGTGAAGAGCAAAGGCAACTCTCTAAAGAGTTTGTGAGAAAGTGGTTGATGGACAATGGTTTTCAAGGTAAAGAGGGGCAAGAGGTTCCTGAAATGACCGAAGAGTATTGCAACGAAGTATCTGAAAGATATATTGAACTGTATGAGATTATTACAGGTGATAAGTTCGAAAAAGCCGATACGCAAAACTTAGCCAAAAGTATTGAGCAAAACCTACTTGAATATTTAAAGCAGTGAGTTATAAAGCAGAAGAGATAAGACCCTACGAAACCGAAGATTCTAAACGCGACCAAGTAGAACAGATGTTCGATGGTATTGCGTCGCGCTACGATGCAATGAATAGCTGGCTCTCGCTAGGTTTAGATATGTGGTGGCGAAAGAAAGCGTTGAGAAAGTTGCAAGGTGTGCCAATAGATAGCCTATTGGATATTGCAACAGGAACGGGCGACTTTGCTATTCTTGCCAACGACATTTTGAAGCCTAAGCAAATAACAGGCATAGATATATCTGATGGTATGATGGAGGTGGGCCGTGTGAAGGTGAAGAAAGCCAAACTGGATAAAACAATCTCGTTCGAAAATCAAGATGTTGCCGCAATGACACTCTCCAATGAAACCTATGATGCTGCAATTGCTGCATTTGGAGTGCGCAACTTTGCCGATATCGATAAAAGCTTTGAAGAGATAGTGCGTGTGCTAAATCCGGGTGGGGTGTTTATGTTTATAGAGCTAACTACTCCAACCATTCAGCCCTTTAAGTTTTTCTACAACGTTTATTCCAATAGCTTTATTCCATTTATTACTCGCTTGTTGTCTAAAGACAAAAGAGCGTACGACTATTTGCCAGCATCTATTAAAGCATTTCCACAAGGCGAGGAGATGTTGCGCATATTAAAGAAAAGCGGTTTCACCACGGTAGAGAGTTCCACTCTTACACTAGGCGTATGCACTGTGTATGTAGCAAAAAAAGCTGCCGTGTAATATGAAGGTATATGGTCTTATAGGTTTTCCTTTGCAACACTCATTCTCGGCTAAGTTCTTCAAAAAGAAGTTTCAAGAAGAAGGGATTGATGCAACGTATCTAAACTTTGAGATAGAGCATATACACGACCTGCGTAGAATAGTAGTTTTCAATCCTCACTTGCGAGGGTTGAATGTAACCATACCACACAAAGAGGCAGTAATTGATTTTCTTGACCAAGTTTCGCCTACGGCCAAAAAGATTGGTGCTGTAAATGTTATAAAAATTGAGCGTGGTTATGGCGATACTTATGGTTACAAGCTGAAAGGGTATAATACCGACTATATTGGTTTTAAAGAATCAATCTCGCCACTTATCCATCCCAAAATTCACAACCGAGCCTTAGTACTAGGTACTGGGGGAGCGTCTAAAGCGGTGTGCTGTGCACTCAATACATTGTGTGTAGCGTGGACTTATGTCTCACGCAATGCTAGAGAAGGTGCACTTACTTATAACACACTAACTCCCAAAATACTAGCAGAAAACAAAGTAATTATCAATACAACTCCATTGGGAACATTTCCCAATATAGAGGATTTCCCCAATATAGCTTATAAAGCGCTCACTCGCCAACACCTATTATACGACCTTGTTTATAATCCGACAGAATCTGCTTTCCTCAGAAAAGGACGTGAAATGGGTGCTACCATAAAAAATGGGGCAGAAATGTTGGAGTTACAAGCACTGGCTGCTTGGGATATTTGGACGAAAGATGAATGAAGAAAGTGGGAATATTGACAAAGTGACAAATAATGGGTCGTTTTAGCATCATTTCACCCCTTCTCTACGAGGAAAAGCACACATCTGTGGTGTCTTTATTGGTTTTTTGCGTGAAAAAGTACATATCGCGCCTACATTTACTTGTTTTTTGCAAGAAAAAAGATACAACGCTATCTCTTTCACTCCTTTTTTTGCGAGGAAAAGCATTAATCGTGTTCACTTTTAAAGCTTTTACATGTTTTACCCTCCACGGCGCAATGTTTTCTTTCCCTCAACTTCTCTATAATGGCAAAGATTCATTATTTTTGTAGCAAACGAATAACTAATAAGAAACTATGTATACAACTTCGCAAGACGATATAAAAAAGAGATTACAACAAGTAAAAGAATATATAGTAGCCCAAAAGGCCGATGCATGCGTTATTTCATCGCCTGTAAATCTGTATTACTTGAACGGATTTATATTTAACGGTTACATGTATATTACACCCGATAAGGAGCCTTTGCTATTTGTGAAAAGACCTGCTACTATTGAGGGCAATAATGTGGAGTATATAAGAAAGCCAGAACAACTGCCCGAACTTTTGACAGAACGCAACATAGCTTTGCCAAAAAGCATTCTACTCGAAAACGATTTGTTGCCATACAATAGTGTGGTGCGTTTTCAGAAAGCACTGCATATGCCCCAAATGAAAAGCATATCGGGATTTATGCGCGAGATTCGCAGTGTGAAGTCGGATGCTGAGTTGGCTCAAATACGCAATTCAGCATTAATTCATGTTGAGGTTTACAACCAAATACCTAGCTTGTACCGACCAGGAATGACCGACCTCGAATTTCAAATCGAGATTGAATACCTCATGCGAAAGGAGGGCTCAATAGGTTCGTTTAGAACTTTTGGCGAGAATATGGATATATTTATGGGCAATGTGTTGGCGGGCGATAATGCGCAAAAGGGTTCGCCATTTGATTTTGCAATGGGAGGAAAGGGTGTAGACCCGCTTTTGCCAATTGGTGCAGCCAATAAAACATTGCAGCAAGGCACAACTATAATGGTTGATATGGCGGGAAACTTTAGTCACTACTTGAGTGATTTGACACGTACCTACTCGGTAGGTACTATACCTGAAGAGGCATTGCGTGCTCATCAACTCTCTATAGATATTCATAAAGATATTTTAGGGTTTGCTAAAGCAGGCGTTGCTTGTGCTGATATTTACAACCGCGCAATGGAGATAGTGGTAGAAAATAAGATGGAGCCCTATTTTATGGGCACTACACAACAAGCAAGATTTGTAGGTCATGGCATGGGGTTGGAGATAAACGAACCGCCCGTATTTGCAGCTCGCACAAGAGAGGTATTGAAGAAAAATATGGCTGTAGCCCTAGAACCAAAATTTGTATTGCCCGGCATTGGTGCTGTAGGAATAGAGAATACATACTTTGTTACAGAAACAGGATTGGAGAATGTAACTGTTTGCAAAGAGGATATTATAGTGTTGCGATAAATAGAGACAAGAAACCGGAAATAAGAGGCAGGAGACAAGGAACAAAAGATAAGGTGTGTAGATGAGTGTTTTTGAAAAAAGCATTGCGATTATCCTTTTGTATAGAATTTAAGAGAAGAAATTGGTGATTTGTTGTAACCTATTTGCTATTGACATTGTCCTATATATGAAAACAAAATATTTATCTTTTAAAAATTATCATAATGGATGCAACATTAATACCAATTATCGCAATTCTTTCAACAGTAGCACTGCCTATTGCTACAGGATTAATCTTAGGATTTAAGAAAATTAACTCGAATCATAAGGAACGTATGGGCTTGATTCAACAAGGAATTATTCCTCCAGATGCACCCCGGAAACCAAAACAGCAAACTACACCTAATAGGTATGTATCCTTACGCAATGGTATCATATTAATTTCTTTAGGCATAGGTTTTATTGCAGGTTTCTTGGGTATTAAGTATTTAGTAATTGGCGAAGACAATCCTTTTTTCTTCTTTGCTGCCTCTATTGTGTTTTTCTTGGGTATAGGTTTTTTAGTTTTCTATTTAATTACTAGAAACGTCAAGGAATATAACAGCTTGGATAGTGATTTAGAAGATGATGCTGAATAACTACCACAATGAAAGAAAAAGTGTATGTAGAAAAAGTACTTTCGGGCAACACTTCGGCTTTTGCATATTTTGTAACCAACTATCAGGGAATGGCCATTAACATTGCCTACCGAATATGTGAGAATATGCAAGACGCCGAAGATGTGGTGCAGGAGAGCTTTGTGAAAGCTTATAAAAACTTGCACACATTTAGGCTTGAGAGTAAATTCTCTACTTGGTTTTATCGCATAGTATTCAATACTGCGGTTACATTTACCAAAGCTAAGATGTGGATCATCGACGATGAGGTGGAGACAGTTGCCTTTGATTTGTCTTCAGACTTAGATACGCGCAACCAGCTTGATATGAACGAAACAAGTGAAATTGTATCTTATGTATTAAGCAAAATGCCAAAAGCATATGGGCTTATGTTGAGTCTCTTTTATTTGGAAGATAATTCAATTAAAGAGATTGCTGAAATAACAGGCCTGAACAACTCTAATGTAAAAGTGATGTTGCATAGGGCAAGAGGAATGTTTAAAGATTTGATAACAAAGTATTATCCTGAATTGAATAAAGAGCAGTTGACATGGAACTAAATAATAAAAACAAAATAATGGACGACAAGCAGTGGATGAAATCGATGATGGAATCTGCTCGCAAAGAACCATCGGAGAACTTGTCGTACCGAATAATGCATCAGATAGAAACTGAACAAGCATTAACACGCGCCAAGCCTAAGGTGAGCAAAAACCCAACCACTTCACCAATAAAAGACTTATGGATATTTGGAGTGATGTATCTTGTGTTGTTTATAGCAGGAGTCTACTTCTATTTAACAGGCGGGAAGGATGCGCTATTTACAAGCACTTTTCTGTGGACTTGCATTATGATAAGCTCTATCTTTAGCTTCTTCTTTTTAATTACTACTATTGATAATTCACGAAGGAGAAAAGCAAAAAACAAACCTTCTGCATCGGAGTGATGAGAAGGTTTGCTATATAATTTAGTGAATGTTTTTTACTCTTCGCTTAGAAGCTGTTTTCGCGCCTCTGCTAATATGCTTTCCGATTTGCCTGAAGGAAATCTTAAATCGAGCGATTGCAACTTCTCTAAAATTATACTTCCAATGGCAACACGGGCAAAGTATTTCTTATCTGCAGGTATTACATACCATGGAGCATGCTCTTTTGATGTTTTTTCCAACATCTCTTCGTAGGCTGTTTGATACTCATTCCATTGCGCACGAGCCTCTAGGTCGGCTTTGTTAAACTTCCAGTTTTTGTTTGGGTTGTCTAACCGTGATAGTAATCTCTCTTTCTGTTCATCTTTCGATAGGTTCAAAAAGAACTTGAGTATGTGTGTGCCGTTTTGATGAAGATGCTTCTCAAAGTTGTTTATCTGCTCGTAACGATTCTCCCAAAATTGATCATCAATTTTATCTACAGAATCTATACCAGGAAGATTCTCATTTAATATAAAACTCGGATTTACCTTAGTAGCCAATACATTTTCGTAATGCGAGCGGTTGAATATCTCTATCATTCCTCTCTCGGGCAATACTTTGTAGTGTCGCCACAAGTAATCGTGATCTAGTTCTTCTTTCGATGGAGTTTTAAAGTTATGCACCCTACATCCTTGTGGGTTGATACCCGACATTACATGGCGTATTGCACCATCTTTACCCGCAGTATCTGGCGCTTGCAATACAATAAGTAGTGCGAAGCGGTCGTCGGCATAAAAAACACGTTGAATCTCTTTAAGTTCTTTGGTGTTATTTTTGAGTTCTACTTTAGCAGCTTTCTTGTTTAAGCCACCATCTTCCTTTGTAGCATACTTCTTTAAACTAATAGATGCAGCTTCGGGTACTTTAAATTGGTTGTAATCGAACTTCATATCACTATGTGTTTTAAGGTTTAACTATTGTTTTTGTTTGACTAGCTTCCTCTTCCTGTATCAATAAGTTTATAGTAGAGTTTATCGTTAGTAATAACTTCCAATCCTTTAGAGAATATATCGTCTATGTCGTTTATAATTCTGTAAAAAGCAGAAGAGTCGTACAAGTCTCTTGCAATAAGCGCTTTCATTTGGGTGAGAATTAGTTTTTTCGACTTCTCAAATTCTTCATCGTTCCATACTATATCATCTTTTTGTGCATTGTCCTTTATTCTCTGAATAATTGCTGGCGAGATAGTATAGTTCTTTTTGAATGCTCCAATAGTTGGGTACTTGCCCAATAACTGTTTGCGGTTGTTGTCTACTTCTTGAATAGTTAGTTTATTCATCACTCCTTTTGCAAGCAACTGACGGTGAAGCGATGTGCCAATTGTTGTGTCTATTGGCACAAACACATCGGGCATAATGCCGCCACCGCCATAAACAGTACGTTTGTTTATAAGTGTAGCATGCTTAAGCGAGTCGGGAAAGTTAATGCTGTCGGCATTTATCATTTCGCCATGGTTGTAACGATTCATAAAATCTAGGTTGTATGCTTCTAAATCGCCTCCATTATATGGTTTCTGTATTCCTCTACCAGTTGGTGTGTAATAGCGAGCCACTGTTAGTCTAATCATTGTTCCATCAGTAAGTGGAAGTTGGCGTTGAACCAAGCCTTTGCCAAATGTACGGCGACCAACAATAATACCTCTATCCCAATCTTGTACAGCGCCAGAAAGAATTTCGCTAGCAGAGGCAGAACCTTCATCAACCAATACTACCAGTTTGCCTGTCTTGAACTCTCCTTTCGATGTTGAGTTTAATGTCATGCGAGGTTGGTTTTTACCTTCGGTATACACCATTAGTTTGCCTTTGTCTAAAAACTCATCGGTTATGTCTGTAGAAGTGCTCAGGATGCCACCGCCGTTGCCTGTGAGGTCGACAATAAGATTGTTCATGCCACTAGACTTCAACTTTATTAATGCTTGGTTAAACTCCTTATACGAAGTTATTCCAAATCGGCTTAAACGAATGTATCCAGTGTTATTATTCACCATATACGATGCATCGATGCTATAGATAGGTATTTTGTCGCGTATTATGCGAAACTCTGTAAGACCTTCTACACCTTTGCGCAATATTTTTACTTTTGCTGTTGTTCCTTTCTTTCCTCTTAGTTTAGAAATGATGTCCCTATTGGTCATTTTTAGGCCAGCTATTAAAGTATCGTTTACATAGATAATTTTATCGCCGGGCATTATGCCAACTTTCTGAGACGGGCCTCCCGATATTACTTCCATTACATACACTGTATCAGTAAGCATATTGAAAGAAATTCCAATACCATCGAAGTTGCCTTGCAGCGGCTCGTTCATCTCTCTCACCTCTTCTTTGTTTAGATAAGAAGAGTGGGGGTCAAGCTCTCTGAGCATGCTGCGAATGGCCGATTCTGTAATCTCTTCTGTATTTACATCGTCAACATAAAGGTCTTCTATTAATCTAATAGTACGATCTAATTTGATTGCTTCAGGACCTAGTCTCAATTGAGCATGTGCTGAAATGATAACGAAAAACAGGAGTATAATTGATAGTAATCTATTTTGCATCTGAGTAATATTAAAAAAATTAAATAAAATGTAGAGAGTGAGCAGTATCAGTTTTTAAGTGATATCAATCAATCTTTAAGCCTTTGGGTATAAAGTCACTCACATCGTGGCCGAATTGCATCAATTCGCGAACAACAGAAGAACTGATATGCGATAGAGAGGGCTCTGTAAACAATACAAACGTTTCTATTTCAGAAATTGTTCTGTTCATATCGGCAATTGATTTCTCATATTCAAAATCAATTACAGATCTTATTCCTCTTAATATGTAGTTTGCACCAATTTTAGTTGCAAAATCTACTGTGAGTGTGTTGTAGCTTTTTACGCTTACCCGGGGATTATCTGCATACAATTCGCTTATCATCTGAATGCGCTT
>LFRM01378122.1_pt1 | contig 12186 bp, 22 predicted proteins | sample 618341 | NCBI WGS metagenome assembly LFRM01 (sample SAMN03654438, study PRJNA283298) | anaerobic digester metagenome | isolation source: pool of bioreactors CSTR01a, CSTR02a, and CSTR03a thermophilic anaerobic... | place: Denmark: Kgs. Lyngby | collected 2014-05-21
CAGGAAAAACACATTCTTCTTCCTGACATCCTCTCAACAATATAATCTCTATGAACGTTAATATAAAGAGCCTTTGTGATTTCAACACCTTTTTTTTCAAGTATCTTATCTAAAGCCTTTGCTTGATTAACTGTTCTTGGAAAACCATCTAATAAAAAACCTTTAGCTGTATCGCTTTCATTTAGTCTTTTTTCAATAAGTTTTATAGTTACATCATCTGGAACAAGGAGTCCCTTATCCATATAATTTTTAGCTAAACTTCCAAGATCTGTTCCTTCGCTTATATTATGCCTAAATATGTCTCCTGTTGATATATGTGGAATCTTATAATGATTACTAATTGATTGAGCCTGTGTTCCTTTTCCTGCTCCAGGAGGACCTAATAATATTATTCTCACTTGGTATCCCTCTCCATTTATCTAATTACTTAAGAAACCCTTCATAGTGTCTCATTATAAGTTGTGACTCCAACTGACGCATTGTATCAATAGCTACACCTATCATAATAAATAGAACTGTTCCACCAAAAGCAAGTCCCTTAAATGATGTATATTTTTCAAGTACGATTGGGAATATTGCAACAAGTGAAGCAAAAAGACCACTTATTATTGATACTCTTGTTAAAACTCTCTCTAAATACTTTTCAGTAGGTTTTCCTGGTCTAACTCCTGCTACATAACCACCGGATTTTGACATATTTTCAGCCATTTCATCTGGTTTAAATGTAATTTGAGTGTAAAACCATGCAAAGAATACAACAAATACAACATAAGCTATCATGTAAGGAAACGAATTAACTCTGAATATACTCCATCTACCTTCCACAAGTAAAGTGAAAAACTTTGAACCTGGGAAAAACTCTTTTAATGTAGCTGGGAAATTCATAACAGACATTGCAAATATTATTGATATAACAGATGCAGAGCTTACTCCTATTGGAATATGTGATGACTGTCCTTTAATTTGTTTTGTTCCACTTACTCTTCCTGAATATTGTACTGGAACTCTTCTTTCTCCAAGAGAAAATGCAAGTGTTCCNNTTATCACCAAGCCATATTAAAAATGTTGATGATGCTACTAATGTAGTAATTATTAGAAAGGTATTAAGCATTGAATCTACTTTTACTGCTCCTGCATTATAAATAATTATATATGTACCATAAGCCTGTACTGCTCCAATAGCTATAGCTAAATATTTCGTATAGTTTTGGATTTTAGCTCTTCCTTCTTGTCCTTCTTTTGAAAGTTGTTCAAGACTTGGAATAATAACATTTAATAATTGCATAATAATCGAAGCATTAATATATGGTACAACACCCATAGCGAAAATACTGAAATTACCAAAAGCTCCACCTGATATAAGATCATAGAAACCTAGTAAAGTCTGAGAACTCGCCAGTTCTTTTAATGCTGTTGCATCTATATTTGGAACAGGTATAAAATTACCAAGTCTAAATATAAATACTATGAAAATTGTAAATATAATTCTCTTTTTAAGATCGTCAACTTTCCACGCATTTTTTAGGGTCTTTAGCAATTAAATCACCTCTACTTTTCCTCCAGCAGCCTCAATTTTCTCTTTAGCTGACTTTGAAACTCTACTTACTTTAATTGTAAGTGCTTTTTCTAATTCTCCATTACCTAATACTTTCACTCCATCAAGAGTTTTTGATATTATTCCTCTCTCTTTAAGAAGTGCTTCTGTAACTTCTGTACCATCTTCAAATACATTCAATCTATTTACATTTACTTCTACTATTTCTTTTGCAAAAATATTTGTAAAACCACGTTTAGGTATTCTTCTGTATAGTGGCATTTGTCCACCTTCAAATCCTATTCTAACGCCTCCACCTGATCTAGAGTTTTGTCCTTTGTGTCCTCTTCCAGATGTTTTTCCTGTACCTGAACTCATTCCTCTTCCAACTCTTTTAAGGCTTTTTCTACTTCCTTTTGCAGGTTTTAATTCATGTAGTTTCATGTCTTTTGTACACCTCCTGTAAACTAAGCTTCTTCTACTTCTAAAAGATAACCTATTTTTTTAATCATACCTCTTATTTGAGGAGTATCGTTCTGCTCAACTGTCTTGCCTATTTTTGACAAACCCAAAGCCTTGGCAGTGGCAATATGATCTTTTTTCTTTCCAATAAAGCTTTTCTTTAATGTAATATTAATTTTAGCCAAGTCAAACCCCTCCTTATCCTAATATTTCTTCTACAGACTTGCCTCTTAATTCAGCAAATCTCTCTGCTGTTTTTAAGCTCTTTAGTCCTTCGATAGTTGCTTTAACTACATTGCTTGGATTATTTGAACCTAGAGATTTAGCTCTAACGTCTTTAATTCCAGCAAGTTCTAATACTGCTCTTGCAGGTCCACCAGCAAGTACTCCGGTTCCTTCTTCAGCAGGCATAATAAGAACATTTCCTCTATTATATACTCCTGTTATTGTATGTGGAACTGTTGTTCCAACAATTTCTACGCTTACTAAATTTTTCTTAGCATTATCAATGCCTTTTCTTATTGCTTCTGGAATTTCTTGTGATTTACCCACTCCAACTCCAACATGGCCATTCTCATCTCCAACAACTACAAGAGCTGCGAATCTGAAATTTCTACCACCTTTAACAACTTTAGTAACTCTACCTATATTAACTACTTTTTCTTGTAGGTCTAGTGTGTTAGGATCAATTTTCATGTTATATTACCTCCTTTTTTAGAATTTTAGCCCAGCTTTACGTGCTGCTTCTGCTAATGCTTTTATTCTTCCGTGATATATATATCCACCTCTGTCAAATACAACTGTGTCTATACCATTGTCTAATGCTTTTTTAGCAACCATTTCTCCTACTTTTTCAGCAGCTTCAATGTTACTTCCAACATTTCCAAAATCTTTTTCTAAAGATGATGCAGATACTAAAGTTATTTCTCTTAGATCATCTATAACCTGTGCATATATATTTTTTTCACTTCTATATACTGCTAGTCTTGGCCTCTGGCCAGTTCCACTTATCTTATTTCTTGCTCTTTGGTGACGTCTAACTCTGTTAGCTTCTTTATCTACCTTTTTGAACATTTAAGATCACTCCTTTCTACCTTATTTACCGGTCTTACCAACCTTACGTCTTATTATCTCGCCTTCAAACTTGATACCTTTTCCTTTATAAGGTTCTGGTTTTCTCCAAGCTCTAATATCTGCTGAGATATCTCCTACTTTTTCTTTATCTATTCCAGTAATTATTAGTTTAGTAGGGCTTTCAACCGTAAATTCAACACCTTCAATAGCATCAAACTCAACTGGATGAGAGTATCCAAGACTTAAAACTAATTTTTTCCCTTGAAGTTGTGCTCTATATCCTACACCTACAAGTTCTAGAGTGTTTTTATAACCTTCTGTTACTCCTACTACCATATTATTTACAAGTGATCTTGTTAGACCATGTAATGCTTTAGCATCTTTTTTCTCAGTTTTTTTAGTAAAAACAATGCTCTCATCTTCAACTTTAATGTCGATATCTTGATGCATTTTTTTTACTAATTCTCCCTTAGGCCCCTTAACTGTAACAACATTATCTGGTGTCACATCAACGGTCACTCCTTTAGGGATTTCGATAGGCATTCTACCAATCCTTGACATTCTTCTAACCTCCTATTTTGATCTTAGTCTTAGTTTTACCAAACGTAGCAGAGAACCTCTCCACCAAGTCCAAGCTTTCTAGCTTCTCTATCTGGTAATACACCCTGTGATGTTGATATTAAAGCAACTCCAAGACCATTTAAAACCTTAGGTACTTCGTCCGCTTTAGCATAAACCCTAAGTCCTGGTTTTGATATTCTTTTTAGACCAGATATTACTTTTTCACTATCTACTCCATACTTTAAAGTAAGTTTTAACATAGGAAGATTTCCATCTTTGTATTCTCCTACATCCTTTATATAACCTTCTTCAAGTAATATATTTGCAACCGCCTTCTTTACGTTAGAAGATGGTATTTCTACAACTTTATGTTTAGCAGCATTTGCATTTCTAACTCTTGTTAAAAAATCTGCTATAGGGTCAGTCATAACCATTTATTTGCCTCCTTTCTATGTTTTATATTACCAGCTTGCTTTTCTAACTCCAGGAATTTCTCCCTTATGTGCAAGTTCTCTAAAGCATATTCTACATATACCATATTTTCTTAAAACTCCATGAGGTCTTCCACATAGTCTGCATCTTGTATAAGCTTGCGTCTTATATTTAGGTTCTTTTTTCCATTTTTCAATTTGTGCTTTACGTGCCAATTTATTACCTCCTTACTTAGTAGCGAAAGGCATTCCAAGGAATCTTAATAATTCTCTAGCTTCCTCATCTGTTTTCGCTGTTGTAACAAAAACAACATCTAATCCTCTAATTTTATCTATTTTATCATACTCAATTTCTGGGAAAATAAGTTGTTCTTTAAGTCCGATTGAATAGTTTCCTCTTCCATCAAATGACCTATCTGAAACCCCTCTAAAGTCTCTTACTCTTGGTAATGATATATTTATTAGTTTGTCAGCAAAATGATACATATGTGCTTTTCTTAAAGTAACTTTACACCCAATAGGCATACCTTCTCTTAATTTAAAATTAGCAACTGATTTCTTAGCTTTTGTTATAATAGGTTTTTGTCCTGCTATAAGAGTTAAATCATTAACTGCAGAGTCTAAGACTTTTATGTTTTCTTTTGCATCACCTACACCCATGTTAACCACTATTTTTTCAAGTTTTGGTACTTCAAGGGCATTTTTATATGAAAATTCTTCCATCATTTTTGGAATTACTACTTCATTATATACTTCCTGTAATCTTGGAATCATATGTAATCCTCCTTTCTAATATTCTAAAGTATTTCGTCGCATTTTTTACAAACTCTTACTTTAGTTCCATCTTCTGTAATTTTTTTTGATATTCTTGTCACTGCTTTACATTTTTCACAGTAAAGCATCACATTAGAACTGTCTATAGGTGCTTCGGTACTAATGATTCCACCTTCCATGTTCTTAGCGCTTGGCTTTTCATGTTTCTTTACTACGTTTACGTCTCTAACTAGTACTCTACCAGCTTTAGGATAAACTTTTATAATTTCAGAAACTTTACCTTTTTCTTTTCCTGCAATGACCATTACTTTGTCATTTTTCTTAACATGTAGCTTCAATTTTTACACCTCTCCCTCTATAGAACTTCAGGTGCAAGAGATAATATTTTAGTAAATCCTTTTTCTCTAAGCTCCCTAGCTACTGGTCCGAATATACGAGTCCCTCTTGGGTTCATATCGTCTTTTATAATAACCGCAGCATTTTCATCAAATCTTATATATGTTCCATTACCTCTTCTAGTTTCTTTTTTAGTTCTAACTAGAACAGCTTTAACAACTTCACCTTTTTTAACAACTCCACCTGGTGTTGCACTTTTAACGCTAGCTACTATTACATCGCCAACATGAGCGTATCTTCTTCCTGATCCGCCAAGTACTTTTATACACATGATTTCTCTTGCTCCAGAGTTGTCAGCAACTTTCATTCTACTTTCTACTTGAATCATAATTGCCCTCCTTTCATCATTTTGTTTACTTAGCTTTCTCCACTACTTCAACAAGTCTCCATCTTTTATCTTTTGATAGAGGTTTTGTTTCCATAATTAAAACAGTATCGTTTATATTTGCTTCATTATTTTCATCATGAATTTTATATTTTTTAGTCTTATTTATTGTTTTACCGTATAGTGGATGTCTAACTTTTCTTTGAACAGCAACTACAGCTGTTTTTTCCATTTTGTCAGAAACTACTATACCCACTCTGGTTTTTCTATTATTTCTTTCCAAAGTTTTACCTCCTCTTTAGTATTAATTATTTACTGCCTTGATTTCCTCTTCTCTAATGATGGTTTTAACCTGAGCAATAGATCTTTTAACTTGTTTAATCCTTACAGGATTTTCTAATTGACCGGTAGCCAGCTGAAATCTTAAATTGAAAAGTTCCTCTTTAAGATCAACAAGCCTTGTAGCTAAATCTTCTGAGCTACTTGCTCGTAAATTATTTAACTCTCTAGCCTTCATTATTCATCACCACCCATTTCTGCAAAATCACTCTTTGTTACAAATCTTGTAGCCATTGGTAGTTTATGTTGTGCAAGTCTCATAGCTTCTCTAGCTACATCTTCTTCAACTCCGGAAAGTTCAAATATTACTCTTCCTGGTTTAACTACTGCCACCCAATATTCAACATTACCTTTACCTGAACCCATTCTTGTTTCAGCTGGTTTAGCCGTTACTGGTTTATCTGGGAATACTTTTATCCAAAGTTTTCCACCTCTTCTAATAGATCTATTTATAGCAACTCTGGCAGATTCAATTTGATTTGATGCAAGCCAAACTGCTTCTGTTGCTTGTAGCCCATAATCCCCGTAAGCTAAAAAGTTTCCTCTTGAAGCTTTTCCCTTCATAGTTCCTCTTTGTTGTTTACGATATTTCACTCTTCTAGGCATTAACATGTCGAATTCCTCCTTTCTTTAATCTATAATTATGCGTTCTTTTCTTCCTCTTCAGTTTTTACTTCTGGAAGAATTTCACCTTTATAGATCCAAACTTTTACTCCTATTTTTCCATATGTTGTGTTTGCTTCAGCAAATCCATATTGTATATCTGCTCTTAGTGTTTGTAGAGGAATTGAACCCTCTCTGTAAAACTCAGTTCTAGCAATTTCTGCTCCGCCAAGTCTTCCTGAACACTGAGTTTTTATTCCTTCAGCGCCAGCTCTTCTTGCTCTTTGTATAACTTGTTTCATTGCTCTTCTATAAGAAATTCTTCTCTCAAGTTGTCCTGCAATGTTTTCTGCAAGTAGCTGAGCATCTTTATCTATTTCTTTAACTTCAACAATGTTTAAAACTAATGTTTTACCATCAACTATTGGTAACATATCTTTTTTTAGTGTTTCTATTCCTGATCCACCTCTGCCGATAACCACTCCTGGTTTAGCAGTATGTATATCAACTTTAACTCTTTTTGCAGCTCTTTCGATTTTAACTTCAGAAATTCCTGCATTAGTTAGTCTTTCCTTAATAAACTCTCTTATCTTTTGGTCTTCAACTATATTGTCAGCAAAGTCTCTTTTATCTGCATACCACTTTGCATTCCAATCTTTAATCACACCAACTCTAAACCCATGTGGATTAACTTTTTGTCCCACTATTAAATTACCTCCTTTTCTTATCTTTCTTTAACTACGATTGTAATATTTGTAGTTCTTTTAAGTATTCTAAATGCTCTACCTTGTGCTCTTGGTCTAAATCTTTTCAATGTAGGACCTTGGCCAGTATAAGCTTCAGAAATATATAGATTGTCTCTATCCAAGTTTAAATTGTTTTCAGCGTTTGCTACTGCAGATTTAACAGTTTTATTAATAACTGATGCAGATCTTTTATTTGTATATTCTAAGATTGCCATCGCTTCGTTTACATTCTTTCCTCTTACAAGATCAAGAACTACATCAGCTTTCATTTGTGACATTCTTTCATTTCTATTTACTGCTTTTGCTTCCATCTAATATTCCTCCTTCCAGTATTTAAGGTTTTAAATTTCCCATATATTATAAGGTCTTAACGGCAGTTTTCCTATCACGTGAATGAGCTCTAAATGTTCTTGTCATAGCAAATTCACCAAGTTTATGTCCAACCATATCTTCAGAAATATAAACAGGTACATGTTTTCTACCGTCATGAACAGCAATTGTATGTCCTATCATCTCAGGAAATATTGTGGAGCTTCTTGACCAAGTTTTTATAACTCTTTTATCTTTTTCTTTATTCATAAGTTTTATTTTATTCATAAGACTTTCTTTAACGAAAGGTCCCTTTTTAATTGATCTACTCACTTTTTTATCCTCCCTCCGAGAACTAAATAATAATCAGTAATTATTTCTTTTTCTTTTTCTTTCTTCTACCTTTTATTATTAATTCATTAGAATATTTTTTAGGTTTTCTAGTTTTGTATCCAAGAGTAGGTTTACCCCAAGGACTTAATGGAGAAGGCATTCCTATTGAAGTTCTTCCTTCACCACCACCGTGTGGATGGTCTACTGGATTCATTGCTGATCCTCTTACTGTAGGTCTTATTCCAAGATGTCTGTTTCTTCCTGCTTTTCCTATTACTACAATTTCATGAGTCTCATTTGAAACTCTTCCAATTGTTGCTCTACATTCAGATCTAATATATCTAGTTTCTCCTGAAGGTAGTCTTACAGTTACATATTTTCCTTCTTTTGCATTAAGCTGAGCAGCTGTTCCTGCAGATCTTACAAGTTGTCCGCCTCTTCCTGCTTGAAGTTCTATATTGTGTATAAAAGTACCTACTGGAATATTCTGCATTGGTAAAGTATTACCTACTTTAATGTCTGCGTCTACTCCTGAGATTATTTCATCCCCAACATTTAAATTCTTAGGTGCTAAGATATATCTTTTCTCACCGTCATTGTATACTACAAGTGCGATAAACGCTGACCTGTTTGGATCGTATTCTATTTTAGATACCCTTGCTGGTATTCCGTCTTTAGTTCTTTTGAAATCTATTATTCTGTATTTCTTTTTAGCCCCACCGCCACGATGTCTTACAGTAATTTTCCCTTGTGCATTTCTTCCTGCAACTCTCTTTTTTGGTGCTAATAATGATTTTTCAGGTTTGTTTTCAGTCATTCCTGTATAATCTGTTACTGTTTTATGTCTGTTGGACGGCGTAGTTGGCTTATATGATTTAATAGCCATTGAATTATTCCTCCTTATTTAACTTATCTGGTTAAGTAACCAATATTAATCTATAAAATTATATTTCTTCGAAGAATTCTATAGATTTGCTATCTTCAGTTAATGTTACGATAGCTTTTTTCGTGTTTGCTCTTCTTCCTAAATGCATTCCCATTCTTTTAAGTTTACCTTCTGATCTCATTGTAGCTACGCTTTTAACGTCAACTCCAAATATTTCTTCTACGGCTCTTTTAATTTGAGATTTATTAGCTTTAGGATTAACTAGAAATGTGTACTTCTTGTCACCCATTGCCTCCATTGATTTCTCAGTTATTACAGGCTTTCTTACGATATCATAAGATGTTTGGTTTTTCATTATGCGTACACCTCCTCAAGTTTAGATACTGCATCCTTTGTAATTATCAATTTGTCATATTTTAGTAAATCATATACATTTATATTATTTACTGGAACTACTTTAACTCCAGTGATATTTCTACCTGATTTATAAACATTTAAATTAGATTCCAAAGTTACAATTAATGCTTTATTTGCTTCAAATACATCAAGCATGTTTTTCAGAGTTTTAGTTTTTGGTGTATCTAAGTTTAAATCTTCTAAAACAATAATATCTTCACCATTAACTTTAGTAGTAAGAGCTGATTTCATAGCAACTCTTCTCATTGATTTTGGAACTGAGACTCTGTAGCTTCTTGGCTTAGCAGCGAAAACAACTCCTCCACCAACCCATTGTGGTGATCTTATTGATCCGTGTCTTGCTCTTCCTGTTCCTTTTTGTCTCCAAGGTTTTGCTCCTCCACCTCTAACCTCTGCTCGAGTTTTAGCTGATTGAGTTCCTTGTCTTTTATTTGAAAGTTGAGCTACAACTATATGATGCAACACATTTTCATTTACTTCAGTATTAAAGATATTTTCATTTAAAGAAACATCTCCTACTTTATTACCTTCTATATTAAATAATCCTACTGTAGGCATTTGTATCCTCCTTTCCTAATATTATTTTTTAACCTTTAACTGTATTTCTAATTACAACTACACTTTTAGCTGGTCCAGGTATTCCACCTTTTATTAGAATTACATTCTTCTCTGGCATAACTTGTACAACTTCAAGGTTTAATATAGTTCTATTTACATGTCCCATATGTCCTGGAAGCTTTTTCCCTTTAGCTGTTTCTCCTGGTGTTGCTGACATTCCTGTTGAACCTGGATGTCTGTGGAATTTAGAACCGTGTGTTTCTGGTCCTCTACTGAAATTCCATCTTTTAATAACTCCCTGGAATCCCTTACCTTTTGTCATACCGGATACATCAACTTTGTCTCCTACTTGAAAAGACTCTACAGTTATTTCAGAACCTATCTCTAGGTCTTCTGTATCTTCAAATCTAAACTCTTTTAAAATTCTTTTATTAGTTACTCCTGCTTTTTTAAACTGGCCTTGTTTAGGTTTGTTTACAAGCTTTTCTCTAATATCTCCATAACCTACTTGTACTGCTGTATAACCATCTTTTTCCTCAGTTTTTTTCTGAACTACTACATTTGGTTTTGCTTGTACAACTGTTACTGGAATAAACCTTCCATTTTCGTCGAAAATTTGTGTCATTCCGATTTTTGTTCCCATTATTGCTTTTTTCATTTTTTACCTCCAAACTTATTAGCGGATCACAAGCTAATGCGATCATAACAGCTCATAGAGAATTTCTACAAACTATTTTATAGCTTAATTTCAATATCCACACCAGCTGGTAGATCAAGTCTCATAAGAGCATCTACTGTTTTTGCTGTAGGATTAATTATGTCAATTAATCTTTTGTGAGTTCTAATTTCAAACTGTTCTCTTGCATCTTTATATACGTGCACTGATCTAAGCACTGTAATAATTTCTTTTTCTGTTGGTAGTGGAACTGGTCCTGATACTTCTGCACCAGTTTTCTTTGCACTTTCAACTATTCTTTGTGCTGACTGATCTAATACTCCGTGTTCAAAAGCTTTCAATCTGATTCTTATTTTCTGATTTGCCATTTTGTTACCTCCTTTTAATTGTACGTTATACTTTTTCGCACAACAGCGGATACCCCTTTAAACTGTGCCTGGTGTTTCATAAATAATGACACACCTTAACAACAGTGCAGGATAACCTCGCCCGGTTCGTGACCTGACATACTCATCAAGAAATACCTGTAAAGTCCAGCAACCTCTTGAATCTTAGCTGTTCTCTGCAACTACAATATTATACTATACAAAGTAGCTTTAATCAATCTTATTTTGAATAATATATCCAGTCAAGATTGAATGCACTGTCTATTATATAGTTAAAATCTCCTTAAAGCAATAGAAAAAGCTAATTTAACCTAAATTAAATTAGCTTTTATTGTTTAAAATAAATCCTTCACCGAATCTAGTAGATAAGTAGCTTTTATATCTGATTCTTCATAAGACTTTTTAGTCGTTTCGCCACTAAAAACTAAGGCAGAATCTACTCCTGCATTATTAGCACCTAAAATATCTGTATAAAGTCTATCACCAAACATAACCATATCTTCATAATCTACATCATATTCATTTTTTATAATATCTATAATAAATTTACTCGGTTTCCCTACAATAATATCAGGCTTTCTTTCTATAGATGCTTCTATAGCTTTAAGGAAAGATCCTGTATCTATCATAAATTTACCACCAGGAAGCGGACAATTTAAATCTGGGTGAGTTGCTATATAAGTCGCTCCATCTAATATAAAGTCGCAGGCCATCCACATTTTGTCATAAGTAAGAGTTTTGTCAAATCCAAAAACAACATAGTCAGGCTTTTCACTTCTATCCCTTATGAGCCTTATTCCTGATTCTTCAAACTCTTTTTCAAGAGAAGGAGTCCCAAGAAGAAATACCTTTGCGTTCTTTTTTATAGAATTAATATAAAGTATAGTCGCCTTACCAGAAGTCATTATTTCTTCTTCCTTAGCTTCTATCCCCATCTTTTTTAGTTTATCAACATATACTTCCCCACTTCTTGAAGAATTATTTGTTAGAAAAACATAGTCGTTGCCTCTTCTTTTTATTTCATTTAAAAACTCTATAGATCCATCTATAATCTTATCTCCAAGATATATAGTCCCGTCTAAATCAAGTAGAAATAATTTCTTGTTTTTTAATTGTTCCATATTTATACCCCCCATACTAAACTATAATATCATATTCAAAACAATAGGTAGGCTCTAAAGAATATAAAAATTATATTTCTATTAAACATAGTTAAATTTTATTTATATTAGCCTAATTAGTATCTATATTTGAAAAATTCCCCTTAAAAAAAGAGACTGGTTAAAACCAGTCTCTTTAAATTAAATTTTAAATTAGTCTGTAATTGTTGTAACAACTCCAGAACCAACAGTTCTTCCACCTTCTCTAATAGCAAA
>LFRM01126125.1_pt1 | contig 12180 bp, 6 predicted proteins | sample 618341 | NCBI WGS metagenome assembly LFRM01 (sample SAMN03654438, study PRJNA283298) | anaerobic digester metagenome | isolation source: pool of bioreactors CSTR01a, CSTR02a, and CSTR03a thermophilic anaerobic... | place: Denmark: Kgs. Lyngby | collected 2014-05-21
AGATGTGTATAAGAGACAGCTTCCAATACTGTTATTTCTTTGGAGAGCATGCCGTAACGCAGCCCGTAACGGCGGATAAATTCCTGCATTGACAGTGGTTTCGGAGGGTAAGCCGGCTCCCACCTTCCCATTTCCATTCCGGATACCATCGCAGCGATTTTTCTGGCTTTCTGCATCGTATTCAATGCTTTATACGCTTCCTCATTCAAAAAGAAACGAAGCGGGGCGAAAGAGTCATTCACAATGAGACCCTTCAGCACAAGCTCTTTAAGGATATCGAGCAGCTCTCCGGCAGGCATTCCCGATAATGACGTAAGGACATGAGTAAAGGCTGATCCCCTTTTTTTCAGAAGGGTATATATGTTTTTCTCTTTTTCGGACAAATTAAGTGATTCCGAATTTTCCTCGGACTCGAAAGCAATGCTTTCCGCCCTGAACCAGGCGAGCCTGAACTGGTTTTTCCCCTCATCCGGTTTAACGCGCCAAACGATCCTCCCCGACGAACAAAGCTTATCAAGAAGACCCGGAGAATACCCGTTTATTCTTGCCGGAAAAACAATGCTTTCCCATACATCTGCAGGAAGATACAGCCCTTCGAGCCGCGCAACCGCCTCGTATAACTGTTCTTCGGCTGCCGCGGCTTTTACGGCAATCTGCCGTTCATACAGCAAATAGGTAAGTTCGGCAGGATCCCGGGCTTTTATTTCATCAACCGCCATATTCAGTGTAAGGCGGGCTGCCCTGTCGTATATGGCCGCGTGAAAATACTTTTTGTACTGGTCGGAATATACTATCGTTCCGTCGGAAGACAGCTTTGATAATATTTTTTCAAGCTTCGTGCCGGAAAACGGATACCGTCCGATAAGCTCATTCCTGTCAAAGGGGCTGTTATACCTCGCGAAACGGCGAATTATTCTTGTTATTGCCTCCTCTTCGGTCCAGGCATCTCCCTCCCGGTCCATAAAAGACAACGATGGAACCGGGAACTCATAGTTTTCAGCCGCGCTGTACAGACCAGCCTCTTCTGCGGCTATGACCCTCGGCACCGGTGATGGTATCAAAACAACACGGTTCTCTTTTTCAAGCTCTGTTATCCACTCCGCATGCTGTCCGGTGAAAGCGTCTTTTGGCATATCTCCGTAGATCAGCAAAAAGGAATGCAGCTCATTCGGTGACTTAACCTGTGTAAGCTTCCATTCGGCATTATTTTTCTTCACAATTTCCGCTATTGCTTCGTCACGAAGCAATACGCCGGGCTTTTCATCCCTGTATGAAAGGTTTAAAGATTCGAGCCCGGATATCGCGGGATACTCATTGTGACCCGGGTGCGGGGCTTTTTCCAGATAAAGAAACTCCTGCTCAAACTGGAACAGGATTTCCGACGCAAACGGCGAGGGAAACCACGTTTTTTTCTCAACTACCTGAATACGCCCCTGTTCGATATCCTTCAGAACGCGTATCGTATTGGGGATGTCAAAGATATCTTCAAGGCATTCCCGCATTGTTTCGATAATCAGCGGATGATCGATGTATTTTTGGGCATTTTCCATCGCATCCACCGAGCGCAGCCTTTGCACCCACAGCGGAATGCGCTGCCCATGCTTGCGCGTACCCATCATAAGAGCGCGATACGCGTTATAACGGAAGGTCAGTGCAAACCGCGAGGTCCTCGGAAGCGCATTTATTAAAACTTCTTCCACATTTTTCGGGGAAAGAAAGGAGAAAATATCCGACAGCTCGTCAAAATAGCCATAAAGATGTATCAGCACGGCATCATTCGTATGGCTCGTATAAGCCTTGCAGCCAGTTTTATTATCCAATGCTTCCTGGAACAATATCGACAGGACACTGTTGACCCTTCCCCCAAAATGGGCGTGAATCACAATTTTATTGTCGTTTTCGTTTGCGCTTGTATATTCGACAACTATGCGGCGGTCATTCGAAAGGACACCGGTTGCCTCAACCTGATCAATAAGGTAATTTCTTATATTCAGCGCGCCTTTTTCATCAAGCAGGGATGATTTAAGGGCATTCTCGATAAAGGTATCGTTTTCAATCTGCTCCATTACATGCTTCAGGAACTTTCCGAAAGCGGCGGCCTGTTCAAAGGGCATGCCGATGCCGTCGCCCTTCCAAAAAGGCGCGAACGCTCCGATGGCTGATGTTGGGGCAACAATAACACGGTTCTTTTCAATCCTCGTAATCCTCCATGGAGTGCTGCCGAGCATGAATTTGTTTCCGATGCGCGATTCAAAGACAAACTCCTCGTCAAGCTCGCCGACACGCGTTTTATAATCTTCGAGGTAAACAGGGAACATGCCCCTGTCTGGGATTGTCCCGCTGCTTGACAAAACCAGCATTTTACTGTAAGGGCTGCCTTCAATCGTTTTGTTTTGCCTGTCCCAAATAATTCTCGGTTTTGCCGGGATGTCTTCTTTATGCTCATAATCCCCTGCCAGCATTGCAAGGACCTTTCTGATGTCATTCTCGCGAAGGGTTCGGTAAGAAAAAGCCTGCCTTACAAGGCTAAAAAGGTCGTTTTCGCTCCACTTTTCAGTGCAGCACATCGAAACTATATGCTGGGCGAGTATATCGAGGCAATTTACCGGAATACGTTCCTTTTCAATACGCGTATTTAGCATTTCCTCTGCAAGGAAGCAGGACTTAACCAGATCACCGCGCGTTTTCGGAATTATAACACCTTTCGACACGGCTGACAGGCGGTGCCCGGCACGCCCTAACCGCTGCAGTCCGCCCGAAACTGAAAGCGGAGCCGACACCTGTACAATAAAATCGACACTGCCCACATCTATACCTAATTCAAGAGTGGAAGTGGCAATTATGCATCTTAACTCACCGGCTTTGAATAATTCTTCCGTTTCGAGCCTTCTGTTTTTTGAAATACTTCCGTGATGCGGACGGCAGAGTTCTTCATCGGCGATGGAATTAACGTTTGCCGCTGTCTTTTCAGCGGTTGCCCTGTTGTTTACAAAAATAAGGGTGGACTTGTGCTCACGGATGAGCTTGACAAGCAATGCGTATATATCGGGCCATACGGAGCCCTGTTCAAGAACACGGTAGTCCTCTACCGGGACATCTATTTTCAGCTCCTTATTGCGTTCTATTGCCGGAGCGATAATTTCAACGGGACGCTCCGTGTAACTATTACCGTCGCGGTACAGACCTCCCAAATAACGGGCCGCTGCATCCAAAGGGTTTATCGTCGCCGAAAGGCCGATACGGACAATTTTCCGCTGTGCCAGAGCCTCCAGCCGCTCCATTGATAAAGCGAGGTGAACCCCTCTTTTCGTTCCGAGAAGCGTATGTATCTCATCTATAATCATGTAATGCACGTTTTTCAGTATTTCTCTTGCTTTTTGCGAGGTCAGCATCAGGAACAGCGACTCGGGCGTTGTAATGAGTATATGCGGCGGATTTTTGAGGATCTGCGTCCTTTCATACTGAGAGGTGTCGCCGGTGCGGACGGCTTTTCGTATATCGGGAAAAGCTTCGCCTTTTTCGGTGAATAACTGCCGGATTCCCTGAAACGGTATTTCAAGGTTTTTATTGATATCATTATTTAAGGCCTTCAGCGGAGATACATACAAAATAAAGACACCTTCCGGAAGCTCTTTTTTCAGACCCATTTCGAGCAGACGGTTTATACTTTCAAGAAATGCCGCCAATGTTTTGCCTGCACCGGTGGGTGCCGAGATCAAAACATTTTTTCCCGATTGGATCTGCGGCCAACCTTCTATCTGAGGAGGACTGGGTTTTCCGATATTGTTTAAAAACCATTCCTTTACTGCCGGATGAAAAATATTCAGCACTTCCGATTTATTCATATACACCTTCCCGGTTAAGTTTCCTTCCGCCCAAAGCTTTTTATCAGGAAATTATCTTCGAACTTATGTTCTATTTTACTAAATACAGGCAACAGATGCAAGTGTAATATAAAACCGTCCGGACAGGAAGCGCGGAAACTCGAAACATACGGTTGATTTTTATTGTCTGTTATGGGTAAATATTTATGTAATATTATCATAATCAGGAAAAGGAGAGGTTTTGTGATGGATAACAGCAAGAATAACCAGTACGGTCACAGGATGTCGGTTAAAAAGCTTACGTTTATCGGAAAAAACGGCGAGCCTTTGAAAAACACAAAAGTGAGCGTCAAACAGACAAAGCACGGGTTCCTGTTCGGAGGCGTAGGGTTTTATGCTATCCCGCTTGCCAATAATGAATGTGAAGGCGAGCAAAAGGAGCTGTTTGAAAAAGTAATTGAGAAGTTTCTTGACATATTCAATTACTCTACTTTGCCTTTCTATTGGGGCAGGTTTGAGCCTTTAAAGGGACAACCCGACACGAAAAGACTCAGGAAAGGCGCAGAATGGCTCATTTCCAGAGGCTGTAAGCTCAAAGGGCATCCGCTTTGCTGGCATACGGTAACCGCTCCGTGGCTTTTGGAAATGACTAATACCGATATTTTTACAGCGCAGATAAACCGGATACGGCGTGAAGTTTCGGATTTCGCCGGTATTATCGATATCTGGGATGTGATTAATGAGGTCGTTATAATGCCGATATTTGACAAATATGATAACGGGATTACGCGCATATGCAAGGAAATGGGACGCATCCGGCTTGTCCGCGAAGTGTTTCACGCGGCTAAAAAGGCTAATCCCGACGCAATTCTGTTAATAAATGATTTTGATGTCTCCGAATCTTATGACATTCTCGTTGAAGGATGCCTCGAAGCGGGAATTCCGATAGATGTCATCGGGATTCAGTCCCATATGCATAAGGGGTACTGGGGTGTTGAAAAAACACTCGAGGTTATTGACCGTTTTTCACGGTTTAAACTGCCGATTCATTTTACTGAAAATAACATTTTATCAGGTCATCTTATGCCCCGGGAGTTTATTGATCTTAATGATTATGTTGTCGACGACTGGCCTACAACGCCCGACGGTGAAGAACGCCAGGCAAGAGAAATGGTAATGCATTATAAGACTTTGTTTACGCAGCCGGCGGTTGAATCAATTACTTACTGGGACTTTATGGACGGTCAGTGGCTCCGTGCCCCTTCCGGTTTCCTGCGCAAAGACGGCTCCGAAAAACCTGCATATGAGGAAATACGAAAACTGATAAAAGATGAATGGTGGACAAAGCCGAAAGATTATGTAACTGACGAATCGGGAGCAATCAATGTAACGGGGTTCCTCGGCGAGTACGAGGCCGAATGTATCGGTAAAAAGGCTGTTTTTACATTGGAAAAGATGAACCCTGATAACAGTATCATTTATATATAAAAAACCAATCGGATCATGGCCGCGGCGTTATACATAACAGTACGGATTTCTTTCCTGCGCGGTTTGCGTTTCATTCTGCCGACGGCCATTGATCCCTCGGCACATTCCGGTATATTTCCTCCATTGTGTGAAACCCGTCTTTAATTACGGTATCCATCATATTGTCCTTTGTTACGAGAACAGGCTCGTAGCGTATAAACGGGACCTCTTTTTTCCCGTCAAAAATCGTATGCTCATATTCAATCTCAATCCCCTTCGCCATTTTTACGGCCAGTTCCGCTGCGCCCTCGGCAAGAACCCTGATAGGCTTATATACGGTAGCAAGCTGCAATCCCTCTACGATTCTTTGGCATGCAGATAATTCCGCATCATGCCCGACTACGTAAACATCGTCGGCAAGCCTGTTCTCCGAAAGGGCCTTCAGAGCGCCTTCGGCGAGCCGATCATTGCCGCCGATAACGGCATCTATTTTCTTTCCTTCGCTTATAGCCTGGCTGACCGTATTGTACGACTCGTTTTCCCTCCAGTCATCCGCCCATACTTCGGCAATTATCCTTATGCGATTGCTGTCCAGCCCGTCTTTCAAAGCCATTTTGAACCCGCTGTTAAACAGGTAGCTGTTATTGTCCTTCTGCGATCCGTTTACAATTATATAATTCCCTTCGGGCACTTTTTCATATAGTACGCCTGCCATAAGCTGGCCCACCCTGACACTGTTGAACGCAACATAGGCGTCTATATCGGCATTTAATATAAGCCTGTCATAAGCAATTACCTTGATTCCTTTTTTCTTTGCCGCTTTTATACACTGCGTCAGACCATCCTTGTCATACGGAAGAATTAAAAGAACGTCAATGCCTTCCTCAATAATCGCGTAAATCTGTTCCACCTGTCTTTCGGTATCCTCATTCGCATTTTGTACAATAACCTCCGCGCCGAGCTCCTTCGCTTTCGATACGAAAATATCCCTGTCTTTCTGCCATCTTTCAATAACAAGCCCTTCAATAACAAATCCGAGCACAATTTTATCATCTTCGCCGGGTCCCAGTGTCTCGCTGCTGCCGCCGCAGGCACAGCTTGAAAACACCATTATAAAAACCATCAACGACAGGAGTTTCCGCTTTATCCGTGCTTCCATTACACAACCCCCTTTTTATCTGTTACTTCCGACATATACGGTAGGAGACATACCTGTGTTTTTTTTGAATAACCGGCTGAAGTAATTCGGATCCCCATAACCAACACTATAACATATTTCCTTGATTGTCATATTCGTCGTAGTCAACAGCTTCTTGCTGTGTTCAATACGGACAAACGTAAGGTATTCTATGAAATTATAACCTGTCTCCTCCTTGAACAGCTTGCTGAAGTACTGCGGGCTTATATTAAGTTTCCTTGAAAGCTCCTCAAGCGTGATCTCGTCTTTGAAGTTGTCCCTTATATATTTCTTTGCTCTTAAGATAATACCGCTGCCCTTTTCAGACTCTTTGCTGCGTATTTTCCCTGTAATATGCTTTATGCGGTTCAGGCACCATGAAGTCAGCTTCTCAAGGTTGTCATGGGAGAGCATTTCCTGTATGTAGTCATTGTATTTCAGGTATGAATCCTCTTCCACTTTCGCTTCCACGGCCGTCCTGTGTACAATTACCATGTATTCTATCAACAGGTTTTTCTTCATATCAAACCCTAACCCGGCCAAACCGTTGATTCTGTCCGCGATTTTTGTAAAAATTGCCGCGGCTCCTTCGCTGTCCCCCATCTCGATTTTTGCAACCATATTACCGGCTGCCTGGATGTCATATGTATATCCGGGCTGCTCTCCGCATATGTCCAAAATGTGCGATATCGGCTCTCCCCTGTTGTGCCTTAATGCTTTTACGGCTTCATTATAGGAGTGGATAATTTCGTGATTGCTTTTATATCCGCCGATCCCTATGAAGTATTCCATCTTTGTTTTCCGCCGGATACTGTTTAGAATATTCTCCGCAAGATCAATCGTTTGAAGCCTGAATTCATATTCATCCCTGAATTCCTCGCACGGTACATACACAATTATTTTATTTACAAGGACCGGGCCGACAATGCAGTTGCACTTAAATTTGAATATGTCCCTCACATAAGGATAATTCTCATGTCCGACAATTGACGAGCCTATCCTGTTCGACAGCCCCGACGCTTTCTCGCCGTCGCCGAACTGCATAACCATAATGTATCCGCCCGGATGACCGATATCGAGAATTTCCATATACCTTTCCAATTCCTCATCGAATTCGGTATTCAGCAGGATCGAATAAATAAACCCCTGCTCCAGGTACGGTATTACTTTTTCAAGTTTTTCCCTTATTTCAAGTTCTTTTTTTTTCTCTTCTTTTTGCTGCTCGATTTGACGCGTCATTTTATTAATCGTGTTGATCAAAACCGTTCTGTTGATTGGTTTTAAAATATAGTGTTCCACTCCGAATTCCATTGCCTGTTTTGCGTATTCAAACTGTTCATATGCAGATATGATTGCAAACTTTATGTCAGGGTAAAATTTTTGTATTTCGGCAATCGCGTCAATGCCGTTTATACCGGGCATTCGTATGTCCATAAGAACAATTTCGGGATGAGCTGCCCTGGCCTTTTCAATTGCGTCCCGGCCGTTTTTTGCACATGCTGCAATTTCGACATCCTTGATGCTCTTATTAATGATATGCGTTATTGCGTCAATAACAATCTGCTCATCATCAACAATCATAAGCTTGTACATATTTTTCCCTCCTATGCCGGAATCCTGATAACAATTCTTGTGCCTTCCCCTTTTACACTCGAAATATCTATAATATCATCCTTCTTAAAATAAAGCCTGAGCCGCTGTATGACGTTCGTAATTCCTATTCCGGTAGTATGGCCTTTTTTTGGTTTCTCGGGCATTGCTTCTCCTCCCGAAGCTTTACTGTAAATACCGTCAATCACTTGTTTATCCATACCTACCCCGTTATCAACAATCTCAATTAAACCGTCTTTTTCATCCCTGTAAACGAGGATGTCAATCCTCCCTCCTTCTTCTTTTTCCCCGATCCCGTGAATGCACGCGTTTTCGACGATCGGCTGAAGAATAAGCGGAGGCATGTTCAATTGCATCAATTCATCATCTTTTATATCCACATTGAAGGAAATCATATCCCCGAATCTTACTCTCATCAAATCAATATATGCGCGCACACTGTTCATTTCATCGTTCAATGTAACTTCTTTATCAAGACGCCTCACATTATACCGGAACACGGCCGCGAGATTCTCAAGAAAGCATGATGTCCGGTCCGCTTCTTCCATCATCGCAAGCTGGACGCCGGCGTTCAGCGTGTTAAACAGAAAATGCGGGTTGATCTGCGATTGCAGCGACTGAAGTTCCGCGTTGTTCAGAAGGGTTTGCATCTTAAGGTTCTGCATTTCCTTTTCCATAAGTTTTGATTCGATTTCGGATTTGTTTTGCAGTTCTTTAATATAATTTCTTACGTTCGATTTCATCTTATTGAACGCTTCGGCCATAATTTTAATTTCGTCCTCGCTCGTGACTATCACTTCATCCACGTCAAAATTTCCTTTTGATATCTCTTCCGCCGATTGGGAAAGCTTCATTATCGGATCGGTCATTTTGTAAGTGATATAAAAAATAATTATGCATGAAAGGACAAGAATATCAACAATCATAACAAGGTTGGCCTTTTGGACAATATTATTGTTCCTAGCCATAGCCGAATAATACTCCGTATTCTGCTTCAACTGCTGCAGGTTAAGCCCCTGGATTTCTTCCATTATATATTTCCCGACCTGATGAACATAATTGTATCTTTCGCGCATTGTGTTCGCGTCACGCCCCTGTTTCGCGTATATCGCGCTCTCGGCGTTTTCGGTAAACGTGTCAATGAGGTTCGTAAGCCTTTCTATGTTATAATCATCCGCAGGCAGTATATTTTTCAGTTTTTCCGCGTTTTCATTCAAAAGATCTGCGTTTAGCTGGTAATTGTTCTTGCTGTCGGAATCCTTTGTCCGGATAAAAAGCGCGAGGTTTTTTTCCGATTCGGCGAGATAATTCTGCATGTCTTCAAGAAGTACGCTTGATAAAAACATTGCGTCGATCTTTTTGAAAAATTTGTTCGAATTGATTGACAAATACACGCTTACCGAGCTTACAAGGACAATCGACATGAGAAAATAAAACAGCATTTTTTTTCGTATCGTGTTAAGTGATAACTTCATTTTTATTTTCATAACCTTTCCTGTCATTTTTTATACTTATGAACATTACTGCGGGTTACCGGTTCTATCGGCGTTTCGAAATAATCGCCGCTCACCCTGTCGCCGGCCAGATTCTCGATGCATAACTGGCTCATCAGTTCGGGGTTCATATCAAAGGAAGACGCGATAACCCCAAGTTCAATGTACTTAATGATTTCTTCCGATACGCCGGCTCCGATTATTTTGATATCCCCGACCCGGTTCAAATCGATAACAACCTGCGCGACCCCAAAGGAATCCCTTTCACTCGTGCAGACTATTACGTCAATATCAGGATACCTGTTTAAAATATCATAGGTTATGTCTTCCGCACTGAACAAATCGTAGCTCGTCCGCAGAATTTCGACGAGATTCACCATCGGATATTTGTCGACGATTGATTTAAAACCTTCAATGAACAACCCGCCCGTAACATCCTTTTCATTGTAAGTAGCGCTTTGAACCATAAGCGCAATATCGCCCTTCATATCAGGAAGCTGCTCAATTGCGCTGCGCGATGCCAATTTCCCGTAATCATAGGCGTTATAGCCGACAAAATAAGCCCTGTCGATTCCCCATGCGTCGGTGTAGACAAATTCTACGGTGATTCCCTTCTCTATCGCTTTTTTAATTGCCTGGATATATTCGGAATCGTATATGCCCTGCGCGATAATTCCGTCAACCTTTGCGGCAACGGCCGTGTTGATTTTGTTTACCGCTTCGTTTATGCTTTCGGCATTGATAAAATCTATGCGGATATGTTTTTCCTCCGCCTTTTTGTAAATGCCTTCACGAAATTTATTCAGGAAATCATCGGATGTCTGGTACATAACAACGAGAAAATTTTTGCTGTACTCTTTTTTGGCCCCGTTTCCTGTTCGTCTATGGAAATTTTCTTCCACAATCATTGAATAGGTAATTGAAACTGTAAACGCGGCAGCAAGAATTATGAACAGAATAACTGTTAATATCCTGACCAACAGACTTGTTTTTTTATTCCCGAATATAAATCCGAACAGCCTGTTCTGTGTTCTATTCATCTATCCGGCCTCCTATGAGCCATAAACAGAACTTAATTTCATTATACATTAATTTACATTAATTCCGTATAGCATTTTTTTATTATTAAAAAAGCAAAGAGCTGAACTCTTTGCATGACAAAATGAAGGGTAAGAGGCAGTATCCTGCTTGAATCAGGCGGCTTTTGCCTTTGATTTTGAATATACGTCAAAGGCAACGGCAAGGATCGTCACAAGACCCTTGATAATGCTTTGCCAGAATGTGCTTACTCCCATAATTGACATCCCGTTATTCATGATACCCATTATAAAACCGCCGATTATCGCACCTATAATTGTCCCCACACCGCCGCTTGCCGAAGCTCCGCCGATAAAGCACGCGGCAATTGTATCAAGCTCAAACCCGTCTCCGGCGGTCGGGGATGCCGAGTTCAGCCTTCCCGCGAACACAATTCCGGCGATGGCGGCCAAAAAACCCATATTCGCGTAAACCCAGAACATAACTCTTTTTATATTGATCCCCGAGAGCTCCGCAGCTTTCGCATTTCCGCCGAGCGCATAAATATGCCGTCCCGCGACTGTTTTGTTTGTGATAAATGAATATACGACAATTAGTACTACGAGCAATATGACGGCGTACGTAAGTCCGTTTGCTCTTGCGAGCCAATATGTGAAAAGGTTTATAACCAAAGCAATGACAATTATCTTTGCAGCAAATAACTGGTCGGACCCCGTATCATAACCGAATTTCTTTTTTTTCGCGCGGCTCAAAAGCTCTATGATTATATATAAAGCGGAGCATAAAATTCCAATTACAATCGTTGTTAAATGGAGCTTACCGCCCGAACCGATAAAATCCGGTATGCTGTCCGACGCGATTGTTATGTACAACTGCGGCAGCAGGACGGTTTTCCCGCTCAGAATAATATTGTTCACTCCGTTAAAAATCAACATTCCCGCAAGAGTTACAATAAACGGCGGAATTTTAACAAATGCAATCCAAAAGCCCTGCCATACTCCCGCGAGAAACCCTACAATGAGAGACAGGAATATAGAAAGTGGTACGGGCAATCCCATTTTTACACTGAATAATGCCGACGACGCGCTGACCATCGCAACAATCGATCCTACCGACAGGTCAATATGTCCTCCTGTTAAAATACACAACATCATGCCGATGGCTAATATAAGAATATAACTGTTTTGGAAAATTAACCTTGACACATTAATAGGCCTTAACAGTATGCCGCCGGTTAACACCTGAAAAATGAGCATAATCGCTATCAGCGCGATCAGCATTCCGTATTGTCGAATATTATGCCTGAATACATCCTTAATACTTTCCATATTGCAACCCTTTCCTTATACTTAACTTTTGTTGGCGGTCGAATTCAGAATACATTTCATGATTTTTTCCGGACTGGCAGCTTCCTTACTCATCTCACCGACAATGCTGCCTTCGTTCATAATATATATCCTGTCACATATGCCTAAAATCTCGGGCAGTTCGGATGATATTACAACTATGCACTTTCCCTGGGACGCAAGCTGATTGATTATTGTATAGATTTCATATTTTGCTCCTACGT
>LFRM01357973.1_pt1 | contig 12180 bp, 10 predicted proteins | sample 618341 | NCBI WGS metagenome assembly LFRM01 (sample SAMN03654438, study PRJNA283298) | anaerobic digester metagenome | isolation source: pool of bioreactors CSTR01a, CSTR02a, and CSTR03a thermophilic anaerobic... | place: Denmark: Kgs. Lyngby | collected 2014-05-21
TGGTGGCGCCGGACAACCGGCAGGGAGGATTTGAGAATGATTGTACATGGTGGCAAGCTTGGAGTGCAGCAAAGGGCGTGGAGCGAGTCTATGAAGATCTTGCGCGTCGCCTTCAGCCTCTACCCCTCGTCTGTCGGAGGGGTTGAACTCCATGCCCATGAGATGTCCCGCCTCCAGGCGCGGGAAGGGCATGATGTCACCGTTCTCACCTACCTGAATGGCTCCGGAGAGCCCTCCTCTGAAGAAAGGGACGGATACCACATAATCAGATCCAGCGCACCCCTTTGTCTCTTCGGGAACAGGATCTCCTTCTCCCAGCTACGCCTTCTTCTTAAACACTGGGATTCTTACGATATTGTTCACGCCCATTCCCACCTATTCTTTTCCACGGTTCTCTGCACGCTTGTCAGGAAGTTCCGGTCCACCCCGCTGGTCGTCACAAACCACGGCCTTGTATCACAGACTGCACCCCAATGGTTGCAGAGGCTCTACCTCCCGACGGTCGGGAGGTGGATCTTTAGAACGGCGGATGCAATCATCTGCTACACCACGACTGAGCGGGACCAGGTGGTCGACCTTGGTGTCTCTCCTGATAAGATCCATGTCATCCATAACGGCATCGACACCAGCGTCTTCGTCCCTTCAAACCCTGCGTCCCCAAAAAAACAGATCCTCTGGATCGGACGGTTCACTCCAGGGAAGGGCGTGGAGTATCTCCTGAAAGGATTCGAGACGTTCTCCCGGGAGTTCCCGGACTATACCCTCGTGATGGTCGGTCGGGGGCCACTGAAGGATGATTTTGTCGGGATGATCCAGGAGATGGATCTGGAGGATAAGGTAGTCCTCAGGGATTTTATCCCGAACGGTGATCTCCCCCGTCTGTACCAGGAGTCGTCGCTCTTTGTCCTTCCAAGCCTTGAGGAGGGTGTCCCGAGAACGATCCTTGAGGCGATGGCCTGTGGTAGGCCAGTGGTCTGTACCGCCCTCCCCCAGCTCGTCGATATCGTCTCGGGGTGCGGGATGCTCATCCCCACTGGAGATGCAGGGGCTGTGGCTGATGCCCTGTCAGAACTGGCGTCAGATCCCGCTCTCGTCCATACCCTTGGAAAAGCGGCGAGGAAGAAGGTCGTCGCAGAGTACTCCTGGGATGATACAGTCGCAAAAACCCTCGACATCTATGCTTCGCTTGTACACCCCATCCCGGGCGGTCGTGGGCCATCGCGAGCCTTGAAGACTCTGGAGAAGTCTCCAAAATTTGCAGATCCAGAAAAGGTTGACGGATAGAACATCTTTTGGTTGTAGGTAAATAGTATGAAGATCTCGGTCATTGGTTGTGGGTATGTTGGCACGGTTACGGGCGTGTGTTTTGCTGACTTTGGTCACGACATCGTCTTTTACGACATCGATACGAAGAAACTGGACCTCCTCTCCCGGGGGGAGTCGCCGATCTACGAGCCCTCGCTCGATGACCTGATCCAGAGGAACCGGGAGCGGCTCGCCACAACCTCTGATCTTACGGCTGCCGTGCGTGATACAGATATCACGTTCATCTGTGTCGGCACCCCGTCCCGGGACGACGGGTCGATTGACCTCACCTACGTCCTCTCTGCATCTGCCACGATCGGAAAGGCCCTGCGGGAGACCCCGGACTTCCATCCGGTCATCGTCAAGAGCACCGTCTTCCCCGGGAGCACCGAAGGGCCGGTTCGCTCGGTGCTCGAGCAGGAGTCGGGGAAGCAGGCGTTTGTGGAGTTTGGCCTTGGTTCAAACCCTGAGTTCCTCAGGGAAGGAAACGCCATCCATGACTTCTGCGTGCCCGACCGGATTGTGCTCGGTACCGGGGATGCAAGGACGATGCGGGCCCTTCGAGACCTCTACGCCCCCTTCACCTGCCCTAAGGTTGAGACCTCCATTCGGACGGCCGAGATGATCAAGTACGCGAGCAACGCTTTCCTTGCGACAAAGATCAGTTTTGCAAACGAGATCGGGAACCTCGCAAAGAAACTCGGGATCGACGCGGAGGAGGTCTTTGCCGGGGTCGGGCTTGACAGCCGGATCGGTCCTGCCTTCTTCCGGACCGGGATCGGGTTTGGGGGGTCGTGTTTCCCGAAAGATGTCCGGGCCCTGATCGCCGGGGCGAGAGACCACGGCGAGGGTCTCCAGGTCCTGCATGCGGCGCTGCGGGTCAATGAGGACCAGCCCCTGAAACTGGTCAGGCTGCTCCAGGCACACATCCCCGACCTCGAGGGGCGGCGGATCGGTGTTCTGGGCCTGGCCTTCAAGCCCAACACCGATGATGTCAGGGAGAGCCGGGCCATCCCGGTCATCAGGGCGCTGCTCGATGCCGGAGCCGAGGTCATCGCCTACGACCCGCTTGCGATGGAGAACTTTGCCACCCTCTTCCCGGAGATCGAGTACGCGTCCTCGGCCGAGGCCGTGCTCGCGGCTGACGCAGTCCTGATCACGACCGAGTGGGAGGAGTTTGAGCGCCTCAACTACAGCGGGAAGACCGTCATCGACGGCCGGAGGGTTGCTGCTGCCTCCCGGACCGCTGAGGTCTACGAGGGGGTCTGCTGGTGAAGGGGGTCAGGAAGGCCGTCATCCCGGCGGCAGGGCTCGGAACCCGGTTCCTCCCGGCGACCAAGTCGATGCCCAAGGAGATGCTCCCGCTCATCGACCGTCCGGTGATCCAGTATGTGGTGGAGGAAGCGATCGACTCGGGGATAGATGACCTGATCATCATCACCGGCCGGGGGAAACGGGCGATCGAGGACTACTTCGACGATTCGCCGGAACTGGAGATGCACCTGCGCGACCACGGGAAGTTTGATGAGCTCAGGATGGTGCAGGAGATCTCCTCTCTCGTCGATATCCACTACATCAGGCAGAAGGAGCCGAGGGGGCTTGGTGATGCCATCCTGCGCGCCGAGAAGCATATCGGCGATGAACCCTTCGCGGTGCTCCTCGGGGATGATATCATCAGGAACCACACCCCCTGCACAAAGCAGCTCATCGACCTCTACCAGGAGAAACAGCGGTCTGTTATTGCGGTCGAGGCGGTTCCCCGGGAGAAGATCAGCAGTTATGGGATCATCCAGGGGACACAGGTGGGCCCATCGCTCTACCGGATCAACGATATCGTCGAGAAGCCCCGGGTCGAGGAGGCACCCTCGAATATCGGGGCGATCGGGCGGTATGTCTTCACCCCCGAGATCTTTGCGTGTCTGGAGCACACGCCCCCCGGGGTCGGTGGCGAGGTCCAGCTCACCGACGGGATACGGATCCTCCTCCGGTTCCAGGAGATCTATGCTCATGCGTTCCAGGGGAAGCGCTACGATACGGGGGACAAGGCAGGGTATATCACGGCGATCATCGATTTTGCGCTGGAGAGTCCCGAGACGCGGGACGCTGTTGCCAGGCATCTGCGGTCGGTCGGATTGCGTGATGCCGTGCAGGTACAGGGTGATAAAAGGGCTGTTCTGGCACGCTCTGAGAATACGGAGATCTGAGGATGTCAAAGATTGTGATCACCGGTGGGGCGGGCTTCATCGGTTCCCATATTGCGGAGGCACTCGTCCAGGATCATCATGAGGTTGTCATCGTCGACAACCTGGACGACTACTACTCACCTGCGCTGAAGCAGAGGAACCTTGACTGTGTCAGGGCGAAGGGGGACGTCGACTTCGTCAGGGGTGATGTTACCGACCTTGGTCTCATCCAGAACGTCATCGACGACACGGTTGACTACGTCTTCCACGAGGCTGCCCAGGCCGGTGTCAGGATATCGGTCGAGGACCCGTTCAAACCAAACAACGTCAATGTGCTCGGCACCCTGAACGTCCTCAAGGCCTCTCTCGATGCCGGTGTCAAGCGGGTGATCAATGCTTCCTCATCCTCGGTCTACGGGAAGGTGCGCTACCTCCCCTTCGACGAAGCTCACCCCACCATGCCGGTCTCTCCCTACGGGGTTTCAAAACTTGCCGCCGAGCACTACTGCCGGGTCTTCTACGAGGTCTATGGCCTTCCTACGGTTTCCCTCCGCTACTTTACGGTCTACGGCCCCCGGATGCGCCCGGATCTTGCGATCTCGATCTTCACCCGGAAGATGCTTGCAAACGAGCCGATCACGGTCTTCGGGGACGGCGAGCAGACCCGTGACTTCACCTACATCGACGATATCGTCCGGGTGAACCGGAGGCTGCTTGAGACGAGTGCTGCCGATGGGTATGCGATGAACGTCGGCGGTGGCCACCGGATCACGGTGAACGACCTGATTGCTCATCTCCGGGAGATCACCGGGAGTGCGTCTGAGGTGGTCTACGCTGATAAGCAGAAGGGCGATGCCGAGCATACGCTCGCGGATGTAGGGCTTGCGGGGGAGCTGGTTGGGTATCGGTCGGAGGTCTCTATCGAGGAAGGCCTGGAGAGGTTTGTTGAGTGGTACAGGAGTGAGTGATATGGGTGCAGTTAATACTTTCAGGCTTCTTCTGCAGGCGAGGAGGAACCAGTGGCTCAAGCCCGCTGAACTTGAGGAACTGCAGGAAAAACGGCTCAGGGCAATGGTCAGGCATGCTTACGACAACACAGAGTTCTATCACCACAAGTTCAAAGAAGCCGGGATCAGGCCTGAGGATATCAGGACTGTCGATGACCTGAAGAAGGTTCCCTACACCACCAAGGATGAACTTCGAAAGAACAGTACCGGCTCTATGATAGCCAGAGGAGTGGACCTCGGGGAATGTCTGATCACCGAGACGAGTGGTTCGACGGGCATTCCCACTAAAGTGGTTTACGATCCACCTGCCAATGATTTCAGTAAGGCTATCAACCTCCGCTCCCATATTGAGAATGGACTTACACTTACAAGTAAATGGGCAATTTTCGGGGATCCACACCATTTTCAGAAGCCAAGGTGGTTCCAAAAATTTGGGATCTTCAGCCCCCGGTGGATCTCTGTTTTTGATCCGGTCGAAAAACAGGTGGAATTTCTCCAGGAGTTTAAGCCAGATGTTCTTGGGGGATATGCATCTTCAATCCTGCTGTTGGCCCGGGCAGTTGAAGAGAGAGGCATTACAGATATCGCTCCGAAGGCCGTCATCAGTACGTCTGAATTGCTGGATCCGAGCACCAGGGAGTATATCGACTCCGTCTTCAACGTCAGGATGGTAGACCATTTTGGCTGTGTCGAGCTGAACCGGACTGCCTGGGAGTGCAGCGAACATGCCGGGTATCATATCGATGTTGACGCAGTTGTCATGGAGTTTATCTCCGATGGGGAAACTGCTGCCCCCGGTGAACGCGGAGAGATCGTCTATACTGGGTTGTACAACTACGCCATGCCTCTCATCCGGTATAGGATTGAGGATGTTGGGGTGCCGAGCGATGAGATGTGCCCGTGCGGACGCGGTCTCCCTCTCATGAAACTCATTGAAGGACGGTCAGATTCTTTCATGCAGAGCCCGGATGGGAGAATTTTTTCGCCAATCGTCTGGACTCTCATTATGCGGCAGATCCCAGGCGTAGGTCAGTTTAAAGCAATTCAGGAAAGGAAGGATCTCGTCAGGATCCTGGTTGTCAGAGACCAGGCGTTCATCGAGGCTACCGCCAGGCAGATTGTGCATGATGTGCAGGAGGTCATGGGCGAGGAGGTGCACGTGGATGTTGAGGTGGTTGAGGAGATCCCCGAGGATCCCTCGGGGAAGGTCAGATGTGCGGTGTCAAAAGTTGCGGTCCAAATATGATCCCGATCTATTCTACTGGGAGCAAGGAAAAACTCCTGACTTCGACAAACAGGGTCAAGCTCTGGGTAACCAGGACCATATATAATAGAAAGATTGGAACCTTAGCAAAGAAGCACCCTCAATTCTTCAAAGTTAAAGACGATGGATATCAGAGACATATCGACTACTGGAGATCGCTTGGTTTCAAGAACGTGGACAAGAGGTGGTACCTCTGGTACAGAGGGTGTTCAGGGATAGATGATCCAAAGTACGTCCCTGAGGATATTTATTATACAAAGATCGAGCCAAATCTGAACAACCAGTACCTGTCTCTTGCGTACGCGGATAAGAACCTGTATGAGCAGCGATATGATCCTGAGCTCTTTCCTCACACGGTATTACGGTGTATTAATGGTATTTTTTACGATCGGTGCTACAACGTGCTGAGCGAAAAAAACATTCTAGATCTGCTCAGAAGCTTAGAAGAGGGAATATATATTCTGAAACCTTCCGTTGGTTTTGGGGGGGGGAGTGGTGTTCAGATTGCGAGGATCGATGGGGGAGATATTTTTGATACGGATAATCGAAAGATATCGTTGGCCGATCTTGTACGTTCTTACAATGGCAATCTGTTAGTCCAGCGTAAGATAGAGCAAAATGGTTTTTTTTCTCAATTCCATGACGGTTCAGTAAACACACTGAAATTGTATACATACTATTCTGAGTATTCTGATGAGGCCTATGTTTTAAAATCTGTATTAAGAATGGGTACCGGCAACTTATTCACGGATGATCCATGTACGGGAGGGATAGCTTGTGGAATTCACCGTGATGGAAGGCTCAATTCTTTTGCTTTTGATGCGTATGGATATAACTATCGTGAACATCCTGATTCTAAAATAGTTTTTGAGGGAAAAATCGTTCCAAATTTCGATAAGGCGGTGGACATCGCAAAAAAAATTCAGGCGTCAAATCCTCATTTTCGTGTATTGGGTGTTGATATATACATCGATAAAGAGGGAAACGCTAAGATTCTTGAAATAAACATAAAAAACAATGAAATAAATTATCATCAGTTATATAGCGGTTCTCTTTTTGGAGAATTTACAGAAGAGATTATCGAGATCTCAAGAAGGCAGGTAAATGGGGACCGTATACTTTGGTATTAGTGTTATGTTTTCCATCCATACGCTGGGAGCAAGAAAATTAGTGGACGATATGGGCGTTTTTAGTTCAACTCCAGCAGGACTAGTACATCGATTCTCAATTACCAGCACGCTCAACGGAGGGGAGTATCGATCTCGTTTCACGTTTTCCGGGGGTTTGCATCCCGGGAACGGCTTTTCCCGGGTATCCCCACGCACTGCCCCCGCCCCCGGTGGGGGCGGGGGAGGAGGCCGGAGGCCGGGCGGGGTGGGGAGACGAAGGGGAATGCTCCGCGGGGATAGGACGAAGCCCAGATATGGCCTGTTATTTTGGAATCGTTGCACTAGTATCCATTATAGGTGAGCGGCTATGAGAATTGGATATTTCATAGACATGTTTCCATACCAAAACCCAATTACAGGGGAAATTATTAAGCAGTCCTCTCCGGGAGGGGCTGGAATGGTCGTATATAACCTTGCAGTTCAAATGGCAAAACGCGGCCATGAGGTCTATGTGTTTACGACAGCACAAGATGAAGGGGACTCCATAACTAGATATGACAACGTATCGATCATAAGATATAAGTCCGACTTTATCATTGGACAATGTCCCATTGCTTTAAAGCATATAACTAGGCCGCTTTTCCCGAGCTTCGATTTGGATATTGCACATTCACATATTGGTAATCTTCCTGCTCCACTAGGGGGCGCTATATACGCTAAAAGAAAAAACGTTCCGTTCATAATCACCCACCATGGGGATTGGATCAGTGGCTTTGGCACACTTGGCCGTAGAGCAGGAGTATTCCTGTACAATCATTTCTTGTGTGACCGACTATTTTCAAAAAGTGATAAGATTATTGCGCTCTCAAAATCACACTTAACTGGATCAAAGGTTTTGAAAAAATATCAAAATAAGACAATCATTATACCAAATGGGTTGAATTTACAGGATTTCCAAATTCCTCAGTCACAGGACAAATGCAGGAGCATACTAAATCTGCCTGCTGAAAAGAAAATTGTTCTTTTTCTTGGAAGCTTGGTCCCTCAAAAAGGCATACAGATCCTTATCAGTGCGATGGAAGCTGTTCAAAGAAGATATCCTGATACATGCTTGGTAGTTGGCGGGAGTGGATACCTAAAAGAAAACTTGATTGAAACTGCAATGAGGAGTGAATTGAAAGACAATGTAGTGTTTACAAGTTATGTCCCCACAAATAGAACGCCATTGTATTATCGAGCAGCAGATATATTCGTACTACCTTCATTTTCAGAAGCCTTCCCGCTAACTCTGCTTGAAGCGGGAGCAGCAGGCCTGCCTATTGTTGCAACAGACGTCGGGGGTGTCTCTGATATTTTGCATGATGGCGTAAATGGGCTTATAACCAAAATAGGAGATCCTGAAGATCTAGCAGGTAAAATAACATCCCTTCTCGATAATAAGGAACTCAGGGAAGAAATGGGCAAAAATGGGCGGATGTTTGCAGAACAGTATTCCTGGGAGAAGGTTGCAGAGGAGACAGAAAAAGTATATCTGGATCTCATCAGGCGCGGGAACTAAAATATAGAAAATATTCTCGTGAGTGTCCGGGAGAGCATTGCAGGTAATACAATGAGTATTTATTGGAGTGTTAAATGACCAATTCTGACTCTAATCCCCCTAATATTGGCGTATTAAGTTGTCCGATGGGTGAGGCAAATATTCAACCTTTCATGAATCTTGTGGGTCTGCTGAGGCAGATTAACCCTAAAATTGCAGTTATTGCTGTTCACGATGAATTTTCTTCCATGAGCGGGTTTCAAAATGATGATTTTTCAAACATATCTGAGATCATCCACCATTCAGGCTCTACCACTTTTTTGTCTCGCGTAGGTTCTTATCTTAGAACACAAGTAATGATATCCATTAGACTTTTGTTATCTCCGCGAAGCGACCTATGGCTCTTTTATATAGACAATGGGCTCATCCTACCAATGATCACCGCAAAATTACTCCGAAGGAATACCCTGATCGTATTGGGTGGTTCGCAGGAGCGAGAGGTACGGCTAAAGGGCAGTAAAATAGGAAGAGTTGCATATGCGCTCGCAAGGATAAACCTTCGTTTATGCAATAGCATTATAGTGTATTCTCCTAGACTCATCACCGAGTGGCACCTCGAACCCTACCGCCACAAAATCCTCATCGCCCACCGCCACTTCCTCGACTTCGAGACCTTCACCGTCACCACCCCCCTGCCCGACCGTCCTCCCCTCATCGGCTACATCGGCCGGCTGAGCGGGGAGAAAGGCGTCCAGCACTTCGCCCGGGCCCTCCCTGCCATCCTCAGCGACCGCCCAGATCTTCGGGTGCTCATCGGCGGGGACGGGGAACTGAAGGACTCGATCGTGGCCACTCTGCAGGATGAGGGTTTCACCGCCCGCGTTGACCTCCCGGGCTGGATCCCCCACGACGACCTCCCCGGGTACCTCAACCAGCTCCGGCTCCTCGTCCTCCCCTCCTACACCGAGGGGCTCCCGAACATCATGCTCGAAGCAATGGCCTGCGGGACCCCGGTGCTCGCGACGCCGGTCGGGGCGATACCCGATGTTATCGTGGATGGGATGACAGGGTTTATCATGGAGGACAACCATCCCGAGTGCATCGCGGAAAATGTAGTGCGGGCGCTGAACTCCCCGGACCTGGAAAAGATCGCGGAAGCCGGGAGACGGTTTGTGGGGGAGAATTTTACGTTTGAGCGCGTGGTTGAAAGGTGGAAGGAAGTGCTTGAAGAGTTATGATATGGGGTTAAACGACTCGCTTCTCCTGCGCGACCTGGATAAGGTGCTTGCCATCGCTGGGGTTATCCTCGCGATACTTATGATCATCCTGGGTACGGCGATCGGTCGGTTTAGGTACTTACTTGTGGGTGGTCTATTTCTCATATCCTGCCTCCTGTGGCTTGCTATCCGGAAGAGCCACACCTTTGAGTTCCATCTCCCCAAATCCCGGACCCTGACCAGCCTCTGTGCAACCTTCTTTTTTGGACTCTACACCCTGAGCGTTCTTTCGGTCTATCTCCGGCCGGAGCTCTATATGCGCCCCCTCTCTTATTTTATCCTGACAGCCCTCATGGCGGGCATGATCGCCTGTGAGATCTTCGCATCGAGCAGGCAACATGCCCTTCTTATCCTCATCCAGGTTCTGCTGCTGGGGGTGAGTATCGCCTGGTCCCAGCTCCTGATCTTCCCGGGCCTCCTCGGGGTGGATCCCTGGTATCACTCTGCCCTCACGAACAGGATCATCACAGAGGGGTTCATCCCGGAGGGGTATTCATACTCAAAATTGCCGCTCTTCCATCTCATGATAGCCGCAACATCGCTCCTTGCCGCCCTCCCCTACAAGTTTGCTACAATGGCATCGGTGAGCCTCGGGCAGATCATCTGCAACGCGGTGTTTGTATTCCTTATTGTTGATTATTTATTCAGGAACCACCGGGTAGGACTGCTGGCTGCCCTTATGGTGATTATTGCAAACCACCATATTCGTATGTCCTACTTGTCAGTCCCGAACAGCTTCGCTGCGGTGTTTATCCCTATCGTAGTATTCCTAGCATTATCTGCGGCGAAGAGAAACACTCATAAAACGAGTACACCCTTTATGAATAGTCTTATGGTCCTGTTGATGGTTGCTATCATTTTAACACATACTATAGCAGCCACATGCATGGCCATCATCCTCTTTGTTGTCTGGGGAGCTTTAACATTTCACGGAGCTCTGTATCCGCGAAGTGAAAAATACACTGCGCGGTTAAATCCCTTAGGCTTTACTATAACTATGTTTGCCTGGTGGATCTACGCCTCAGGCCACATAGAAACGCTAGGACAACTTATACGGTGGGGATTTAGTATTGATTTCTTCGGTAGAATCCCCGCAGAGTACCTTGACTATGCATTGCCCATCCCGCTCGGAGAACTGATATTTGATGATCTTGGGCTATACCTGTTCTTCGCTGTTTCGTTTATCGGTGTGTTTTATATGATCTCACGGAGGGGTAACAGTTCAATGTTTTTCGTTGCATCGATTGGAGTCACTCCTCTTGTAATCATGTTTCTTTCGGTTATTTCAGGGATCACCGTGATCGAATCCCGTTGGTCATATTTCGCCCAGATTCTCCTGAGTGTCCCCTTGGCAGTTGCCATCTACCTGATGGCAACCTGGAAATCAAGAAAGCCTCTGTTCCGCTACTCTTTTGTTTTTGGGTTCGTTGTAATCTTGAGTATCTTTATGATAATGAGCACGCCAGCAAACATTGATAACCATATATTTTCCTCAATCTCGGGGTCCACGGATGCTTACACTCATTCGGAACTAGTAGCTAGCGAATTTTTTGCTAAGAATACGATGGGTGTGATCTCTTCGGACTATAACTATTGTACAAATCCGAGTAGCAGTGTATTCATCTATGTTTACGGTATTAACCAAGAACGGTTGCACAATCTAGATCGCTCATTGATTTTTGGCGAATTTGATCGTGATGGGTCGGTTAAAGTTGTGAGATCGAAATGGCTCCAGGAGCCCCTGATTCGTGGTGGGCTTTCGTTACATGTACGCTCAGACGTCAATGAATACGTATCGAATTTAGGTTTCAATAGAATATATGAGAACCCTACAATGAGCGGTTATATTGGATAAGTGTAGCATGTCAGGACCTCCTTCACTGATCCCTTGCCCTTACCCGTCACTTCGCACATCCCATTTTCTGAAATATGTCCATATAACGCACATTCCGCATGTCCTCTATCAAATGTAGTAATTTTCGTATTCCCTCCCCAGCAACCGTAAAATCTTCCACAACTCCTCATTCATGTTTGTCACCCGTTTCAGCCTCTTTCCGTCCTCGCCTATCACAACCTCGCGCACCCTCCGGAGCAGGAAGAACGTCCACTTCAGCGTGGGTCGCCGGGTCGTTCCAGTTCCCGCCGCAACCGAAACTCCGTCATCGAATAGATGAACAGACAGAGCACCATCACCATTGCCAGTGCCTGGATCCGGGACGGCTTCTTCAAATATAGTTTGTGGCGCTACTCTTTAGAACCTTGAGTCTTCCATACCTATATGACCGGGCGTGAACAGATCGCGATCGTCAGGCACGTTCCCCTCTCTGTCCTGAATAAACGGATCAAGTACCCCAAAGGATTGCCCGAAGTAGTCCCGCGCCTCGTGTTTATTCGGCTACGGTATAAAGGAATGAGCGTTGTCGACGCTGCGGAAGCTGTTGGGGTCTCTCATCAGACCGGTTACAACTGGCAGAAACGCTGGAACGAGGAGGGGCCGG
>LFRM01389728.1_pt1 | contig 12178 bp, 13 predicted proteins | sample 618341 | NCBI WGS metagenome assembly LFRM01 (sample SAMN03654438, study PRJNA283298) | anaerobic digester metagenome | isolation source: pool of bioreactors CSTR01a, CSTR02a, and CSTR03a thermophilic anaerobic... | place: Denmark: Kgs. Lyngby | collected 2014-05-21
AGTATTGAAGCAGCTAATGAATTTCTTAAAGAAAACAAGATGGAGGTAGTACTATATGAGTAAGACAAAAGAGTTAGGTAAGATAATATTAAGATTACATGAAGGTGAAGATCAAGAGGTCGTAAAAGCAGAATTTGAAAAGAAATTTGGCTCAGTCACTTCAGCTGAAATTATTCAAATGGAACAAGAGCTAGTTGATGATGGTATGGCAATTGAGGAAATTCAAAAACTATGTGACATCCATGCAGATGTCTTTAATATGTCAATTGAGGAAATACATCAACAACTGCCTGAACATGACAAAGAGGGCCACCCAATTAGAGTTTTAAAGGATGAAAATAGAGCTCTTGAAGCACATTTAGAAGATATGTTGGCAATTGTTATAAGTTATGAAAAAAGCCAAAGTGAAGATGAGCGAATGAATTTACTTACAAAAACTCATGAACTTTTTGATATTGACAAGCATTATTCTAGAAAAGAAAAATCAATTTTTCCGTTAATGGAAAAGCATGGCTTTGAAGCACCACCACAAGTTATGTGGGGTGTTGATGACGAAATTCGAGAAGACCTAAAAGCCTTCCACAAAGATGTCCAAGATAAAAAGTATGCGGGACTAACAGATACTTTTAGTGCTTTACGTAAACGCATTGATGACATGATTTTAAAGGAAGAGAAAATTATGCTACCAATGATTACAGAATTAATTACAGAAGATGAATGGTTAGAAGTTGCCTTTGATTCTGAAGAAATTGGCTACTGTTTGGTTTATCCAAAACAAAAATGGATTCCAAAGTCAAAAGGCTTTTATGAACAAGTTAAACAAGATTTGGCGATTAGAGAAGAATCAATCCACTTTGAGACTGGGGTTTTAAAAGTTGAAGAATTAATGGGGATTTTAGACGCCCTACCTTTAGATATTACCTTTATTGATAAAGATGATAAGTTTAGATATTTCAATCAAGCTGATGGAAGAGTTTTTGTTAGATCTAAATCGGCGCTAGGAAGACTTGTCCACCACTGTCATCCACCAAGATCAGTAAATATGGTTGAAGAAATATTGGCAGACTTAAAGTCTGGTAAAAAAGATTCAGAAAGTTTTTGGATTGAAATGAAGGGGATGCTTGTTTATATTAGTTACAAGGCGATTAGAAATGAGTTTGGCCAATATCTAGGAACTTTAGAAATTAGTCATGACGTTAAACCATATCGCGATTTAGAAGGACAAAAACGCTTAATCTAAATTTAAGTAAATTTGTATACAGATAGTTAAATAAGATAGAGAAGCAATACTTTAATAAGTATGGAATCTCTATTTTAATTTAGAAGCTGATTAATCTTTTATGAGTTGATGTTAATACTGCAATTAGTAAAGTGGAGTTAAGATTAATAAGTAATATTATTAAGCTTATTTATATGCTAAAATGGACTTAATATATTAGGAGGAAGTTATGGCTAATCAAAGATACACTAAACTATATGAAGCTATTTTATCTTTAAACGATGTAGATGCCTGTCATCGCTTTTTAAAGGATATTTGTACGCCGAAGGAACTAAAGGATTTAAGTGATCGCCTAGAAGTTGCAAAACTACTTATAGATGGCAAAACTTATGAACAAATAATAAACGAAACTAAAATGAGTTCAGCTACAATTGCAAGAATTAACCGTGCTCTTATATATGGAGAAGGCGGCTATAAAGAAGTTTTAAAGAAGAAGTAGCGGCCAGTATCATTAAGGTCACTAAAACTTTTAACCTACACCCTACAACTGGACACATAAGCATAAAGTCTATTGTAGGGTTTTATAAAAGATTTACACTTTAGTCCTTTACTTCGCTAAAGTAATAGTTTATAATCTTAAAGTAGGAGATGAGAAAAATGAAAAAGATGTTAACATTAATAATAGTTTTACTTTTAATGGTTGGTTGTACGACGGGGGTCAAATCAACAAATGATACAAGTTTAAATGATTTACTAGAAAGAAATGTGTTTAGGATTGGTTTTACAAATTATCCTCCTTTTGGAATGATTGAAAAAGGTGTCGCAAAAGGTTTTGACATAGATATGGCGAAAGAAGTCGCTAAACGTTTGGGTGTTGAGTTTGATTATAAGTACATTGATTGGGACACTAAACAGTTTGAGCTTGATAGTGGTAATATTGATGCAATCTGGAATGGTTTTACAATTACTCCAACGCGTGCAAAAGAGGTTACCTTTACTAAGCCTTATTTTGATAATTATATTGTTATGATGTCATTAAAAGGAAATACATTTACATCATTAAAAGATTTAAAAGACAAAAAAGTTGGAGTGGAGCTCCAAAGTAGTGGTCAAATCGCTTTAGAAGAAATGACTGATATTTATTCAAGCATCTCAGATATGCTTAAATACACCAGTGTTACAGAAGCCTTGATGGCACTTAAGACAAAGGGTATCGATGTTATTGTAGTTGACGAAAATTTCGCTAGGTATGTAAGTTCTAAGGAAAAAGAATTATTTGAAATCTCTAATGCCCGATTTAATCCAGAAAATTATGGTGTCGGTTTAAAAAAAGGATCTTTAGAATTAGCTAACAAGATAGATGAGATCTTAGATAAGATGATAGAGGATGGTAGTGCTACTGAGATATCAATTAAGTGGTTTGGCGAAAACCTGATTTCAAGATGATTCAGTATTTAATCGAAATAACGCCTTATATTTTACAAGGATTTAAAATGACATTTGGTGTGTTTATGCTGACTTTAACCGTATCGATTCCATTAAGCTTGATTTTAGTAGTTCTTTCTAGAATTAAAATCTTAAAAACTATTATCTTTGGTTTCACTTGGATAATGCGCGGTACACCATTAATTCTTCAGTTATACTTTTTTGTCTTCGCTCTGCCAATTATAATCCCTGGATTTATAAGTAAGGATGCCTTTATCGGCGCAAGTATTGCCTTTATTTTAAACTATGCGGCATATTTCACTGAAATATTCAAAGGTGGTCTTTTGGCAATTGATCCTGGACAATGGGAAGCAGCAAAGGCATTAAAATTAAGTGAATTTCAAACACTTTGGTATGTCATCTTTCCGCAGATGATAAGAAATGTACTTTACGCGTTATCAAATGAAGTAATAACTCTAGTTAAAGACACTTCTTTGATTACAGTCGTTGGTTTAGGTGAAATATTTAGAAATGCTAAAGAACTATTATTAAGAGATTTACGTTCTGAAGCCTTATTAGTAGTTGCAATTATTTATCTTGTTTTTACCTTTATAGTTATCCAAGTCTTTAATCGCTTTGAAAAGAAATTGAGGTTGAAAGTATGATTATTGAAAATCTATCGTTTGCCTATGATGACACAGTTATTTTAGATAATATTAGCTTTGAAGTAAAAACGGCTGAAATGCTAGGTATTGTTGGTGAAAGTGGAGCCGGAAAGTCAACCTTATTAAGACTATTAGGCAATTTAATCCCTATCCAACAAGGTGTAGTCAGTAAACAAGAAAATGTTGGGATAATTTTTCAAGATTTAAATCTATTTCCGCATTTAAATGTTATAGATAATTTGTCGCTATCATTAAGAGTAAACAAGGTAATTTCAAAAACAGAAATATCTAATCGAGCAAAAGTTTTGCTAAAAGAATTTGGGATTTTAGATAAGGCCCAATCTTATGTCGACCAATTAAGTGGGGGAGAGCGTCAAAGAGTCGCAATTGCAAGAGCCTTAATGTTAAAACCTAAAACATTATTAATTGATGAGGCAACTAGTAACTTAGATCCAAAAAGACGTGATGACTTTATGCAAATTTTAAATAAGCTAAGACAACAGGGGATTAATATTGTAATTGTTAGCCATGACCATGAAATCTTAAAACTTCACTGTGACCGAATGGTATACTTAGATAAAGGTAAAATAGTAAATATTGAATCAATTAATTGAGAAAGACTTTATGGTCTTTCTTTTTAGGATAAAATATCAGCTGTTAATTTTATTAAAGTTTACTATCTGTTATAATAAACCTAGTTAATAAGACACAATAAGCCAATGATGTCTCTAAAGGTATAGGTGAAAAAATGGCTAAAATAAAAAAAAGTTATAAATCAAAGAAAAAATTATATATTAGTTTTTTGCTAGTAGTATTTGTGGTGTGGCTATTAATGACTAATATTTTAATAGAAACTACAAATATTTCAATTATAAATGACAAAATACCAAATAGTTTTAATGACTATAAAATAGCTGTTATTTCTGACTTACACAATAAGGATTGGAAAGATAATTTAATTAAAAAAATAAATCAAGCTCAACCAGATATAATAGTTATAGTTGGTGACTTAATTGATTCTTCTAAGACTAATCTTGATGTTGCGCTTACTTTTGTTGAAAAAGCCAAAGTGATTGCGCCTATCTACTATGTTTCAGGAAATCACGAAGCTTGGTCTAGTGATTATCAAACCTTAAAAACGGGGCTAATATTGAATGATGTAGTAATCTTAGATGATGAAAGTACAGTCTTAAATATGTATCAAGAAAATATTTCATTAATGGGGCTTCAAGATCCAGACTTTACTAAAAGGGGGGCACCTTTATATGAAACTAGCGCAATTGCCTTAAATAAAATTGAGGCCATGTCAAAAGATGATAATAGATATAAGATCTTACTCTCGCATCGCCCTGAACTCTTTGACGCGTATCAAAGTGGTAATATTGATTTAGTGATAAGTGGACATGCCCACGGCGGTCAGGGCAGACTTCCTTTTATTGGTGGTTTAGTCGCCCCAAACCAAGGTTTCTTTCCTAAGTATACTTCGGGTCTATATAGTGAAAATGGCACTGATGTGATAGTAAGTCGTGGATTAGGTAATAGTATAATTCCACTTCGGATTAATAATCGTCCACAGTTGGTTATTTTAACTTTAAATAAGCAATAGATAGTTAGGAGTAATATAAATGATTGTAAAAACATTAGTAATTGATATTCACTTGCCAGCATCTAAGTCATTAAAGGATAAAAGAAGTATCATTAAAAGTATCCTTTTGCGCAGTCGACAAAAGTTTAATGTCTCTGCTTCGGAGGTTGATGATATTGATGACCACAAAAATGCAGTGCTTGGCTTTGCGATAATTACTAACTCAAATGCTTATGCTGATGAGATATTAGATAAGTGCTTGAATTTAATTGAAAGTGAGTATAATGTTGAATTAATTAATCTTGTTAAAGAACGTAATTGATAAGGATTCAGATATATTAAAATGGTATAGTATAATGAGGTTTAAATATTAAACAAGATTATGATAATAGGAGATGATTTGTTGGAAACGATAATAATTATTGAACAAGTGCTGGTTTTAGCTGTTTTGATGGCAGTTGGATTTATTGGTGGTAAGACAAAAATTTTATCTGAAAATGAAAATATAGCGATGACAACACTTTTAACAAAAATTGCAATGCCAGCTTTAACAATTTCAGCGTTTAGTATTGGTTATACTAAAGAAACCCTAAATGGCATGATTGTTGTTTTTATTTGGTCTGTCATTGGACATATGCTAGCGGCTTTACTTGCTAAATTGGCCTTTATTAAATATCCTAAACAACAAAATTTAGTCCTTAGATTTGGCAACACTTTTTCAAATGCTGGTTTTATGGGGCTGCCTTTTATTTATGCCGTTTTTGGAGAGCAAGCACTTTTATATGGGTCAATATATATGATACCTTTTCATATCTTTTTATGGACCTATGGAGAAAGTCTATTAAGAGATAGTCAGAATCAATCAAACCCAAAAGATTTTCTTAAAAATCCATCGATTATTGCAATTATTGTCGGTGCAATAATATTTATAATAAATATTCCATTGCCAAATGTTGTTAGTCAACCAATTTCAATGATTGCCTCACTAACATCACCTTTAGCTATGTTAATATTAGGTGAAAAAATATCAAATCTTAAGTTTATTGAACTTTTAAAAGATAAAAGCATTTATTATTCGAGTTTTATAAAGTTAGTCCTAACCCCCTTAATAATGCTGTTTGTTTTAAACTTTTTCAATATTGATCCGTTAATTAGAAATATTGTGGTAATTATGCAAAGTTTACCAATTGCTATATTAACAGTCGTCTTAAGTCAAAAACACGATTTAGATGTAGATTTAGCATCTAAAATTACTGTTGTTAGTCATGTATTTTCAGTAGTTACAATCCCACTGATTGCGATTTTTCTTTAGATAATCTTTATTTATAAAACGAAAGATAAATGCTAAACTAACATTAGGAGTTGATCTTTATGAAAGTAATAGTGTTCTTAGCAGATGGTTTTGAAGAAGTAGAAGCTCTAACAGTTGTCGACTACTTAAGGCGGAGTGAAATTATTGTTGAAATGGTATCAATCAATGATAATTATCATGTTATTGGGTCTCATAAGATTGAAGTTGTTGCCAATACACTTATAAAAGACTTAGATATAAATCTCTTTGATGGTATTGTCATACCAGGAGGAATGCCCGGGGCATCAAATTTAAGGGATAATAAGCAAGTTATTGAGATTGTTAAAACAATGAACAAGGATAAAAAACTTGTAGCGGCAATTTGTGCAGGGCCAATTGTTTTAGATAAAGCTGAGATCTTAACAGGAAAATCAATAACATCCTATCCAGGTTTTGAAAAGGAATTAAAAGGCGTTAATTATAAAGAAGATAAAGTGGTAAGAGATGACAACATAATTACTGCTAGGGGTCCTTACTTTGCGGTTGATTTTGCGATTGAAATTGTAAGATATCTTTTAAGTGACAAAGAAGTAGTAAAACTTAAATCAGATATTCTATTCAATAAATAAAAAATATTAAAAAACTAAGCTACCAATACATCTGTAGGATAAACAGAAAGTGGGCAAGCTTAGTTTTTTTATTGTGTTATGTAATCGATCTTAGCTATTTGAAGTTTAGATAAACTCCAGATAAGATCACGTAGTACTGTCTTGAATTATCTTTAGTATTAAAGCCAATTTGAACATTGCTAAAGACTAAGAGAACAGATATTTCATCACTTTCAGTATTATAAGTCATATCTTCTAAAGTTGCAAACCGATCAGAATTTCCGCTCAGCGGATACTTTTCTACTAAATCAGAGAAGTAGCTTTCTAAAGACTCGTCAATAATTGTTTTATTGTTAGATTTAATTATTAATCTTGGGATGTTTTCACTGTCATTGTTATATGACCAATACATTTCATATTCGACATCTCTACCTTCAAAAGTAATAACTTCCTCAGGAAACTCTCTGTTATTATTAATTACAATAGCATATGGATAATCCTTTACATCAATCATCCCTGAATCTAATTGTATGTAATACCAGTTAAACGCTTCATCTGGTTTAACGAAATCCCATGTTTGTTCAAAGCCAAACGTGTGTTTGAAAGTATCGTATTCATTTAATTTTTTATCAAACCAGCTTGGGGCTGTAGTTTTTTCAGAATAAGTTATAAAGGCCACACTGTCAGTAATTAAGACTTGATCATTTTGGGAAATTTCTTTGTCCGTTTTAACAAGCTTACCATTCACTAATAGTTGATATTTTACCAAAGTTTTTTCTAACCGACTAACTTGTGAGTTAAAAGATAAATCTCGATATCCGACGATTGGTAATACCCAAACAACAGTAATTAATATTGCCAATACTGCCATTTTGCGATAAGCTTTATTTTTAAATATTAAAATCAAAATAACTGACACAACTGCAAAAATCCAAATCATTGAAAATGAGTATTCAGCTGTTTTTATGCCAAACTTACTAACTTGGACAATTAGGGCCCACGCTTGTAAGGCTAAAACAAGCAACGCTGAGACAGGATAAGCAGTTTTATAAAAATTAGCGAGTTTACTATCATGGTTTGCGACCATTATGTGTAGCCATATCCCAATAATTACATAAGAGGTTGCGATCGAAGACAGTTGTTGAAATGAAACATTAACTTCAGTAAATAAAACTCTAGCTGACCAAAGTAAAAGAACGACAGTTAGTGCCAACATGATAGGAACTAATATATTATCTAATAGGACAAGGATAACTCGTGGTTGTTCAATTATGGCTTCAATCTTTTCCTTATCCGCATCTTCTTTAAAACTTGGGAAGTAGCCCAAAAAGATAGTAAAGGTTAAAAACCCAACGATTACACCTAAGTATTCATATACTCTAAAACTTAAGTTGTTATAAACTAAAGCTTCAAATGCACCAAATACTCCAGAAACACCAATCATAATTACCAAACCATAAAAGGTTGAAATTATAAAGGCGCGATGACTCATAAAGAAGCTGTCGCTAAAATTATTAACTAATTTTGATGTTGATACTATATACACAAAAGTAATAGCACTAACAATCGTGGCGGCGACTACTCTAGCAATTGCGATTGTGGATAAGTATCCAATTCCATTATCCGCATTATTAGTGCCAGATAAATATAGGATTGCAAAGCTGACAATCGCTAATCCAACACTTATACCATTTGCATATAAAAGATATTTTTTCTGGTCTTTAGTTTGTATTTCCGCATAAGCAACTGCAGCCATAGAAAATATAGCAGTAAACAATAATGCTAACTGTAAGCTGTCAAACAATAAAACATATGGGACCTGAACTGTTGATTCCATGTTGATTCTTATAATTGCTATGATACTAATTATTACAGCACTTAATATTGACACTGGAAATCTTGAAAATGATTTTAGTGCATCATTGAAAACTTTGTTGATTGAAGTTTTGAAGTTGTTCATAATATCGCCTCCTATAGTTATTATACCTTATTTAATATCAGTCTTATTGACTAGACATCTATTATAACATCATTTTATGGGTATAAATATAAGCACAAAATTAAATGAGTTTAAAAACTGTGTTATAATTTATGTAATAAAGAAACTATTTAAATAAATTATAGGGTTTTACTTAAAGATATTTTAGGAGGTTTTTATGCGCACAAATAATCGAAGAAGAAGTTCAAATGTTGAAGATCGACGTGGTAGTGGATTAGCCGGGAAAAGTGTTATCGGTGGTGGGCTAGGTTTAGTCTTAATTATCGTTTATACACTATTGGGGGGCAACCCAAGTGATGTTATTAATCAAACAATAAATCCGGGGTCAAATGTAGAATATGTAGAAACAAAAGAAGATCGAGAGATGGCAGACTTTGTCTCAGTTATTTTAGCTGATACAGAAGAAGTATGGACTGATATATTTGAAGAAATGGGTTATCAATATAAAGAGCCAACTTTAGTTTTATATACTAACCAAGTTCAATCAGCATGTGGAATTGCCGGTGCAGCTGTAGGTCCATTTTATTGCCCGGGTGATGAAAAATTATATATTGACTTAAGTTTTTTTCAAGAGTTAAAGACAAAATTCAAGGCACCAGGTGATTTTGCGATTGCCTACGTTGTGGCCCATGAAGTGGGTCACCATGTTCAAACCCAACTTGGTATTACCAAACAAATGAATGAAATCAGAAGTAAGGTAAGTGAAAGTGAATATAATAAGTATTCAGTAAGATTTGAATTACAGGCAGACTATTTAGCTGGTGTTTGGGCAAATCGCGTTGATGGTAAAGGTTATCTACAAGCTGGCGACTTAGAGGAAGCTTTGAATGCTGCAAGTGCAGTTGGCGATGATACCATTCAAAAAAGAGCTCAAGGTTATGTGGTTCCAGATAGCTTTACTCATGGCAGTTCACAACAACGTAAGGATTGGTTTTATAAAGGTTATCAAACCGGAAACTTAGATCAGTGGGATACATTTAGTAATAATGACTAATTTAAAAAAAGATAGTGGGGGTATACATGCATAACGAAAGAGAAGATAATGATAAGGTTGACTTAATATGTGACTTAGATTTAAGTAAATATTTAGGAAAGTGGTATGAAGTTGCTAAGTTTGCGGTCAAAGAGCAAAAAGACTTGGACAATGTTACCGCAACATACAGTATTAAAAGCAACGGAAAAATAAAAGTACATAATGTAGGTTATAAGGATAATAAAAAAAGAGGCATTAAGGGTAGTGCTTGGCTTAGAGATAAAGAATGTAATGGTGGTCTTTATGTCAGGTTTTTTTGGCCTTTTAAGTCTGAATACAATGTGATTAAGTTAGCTAATGACTATCGCTATGCGGTTGTGACGGGACAGTCAAAAGATCGATTATGGATTTTAAGTAGAACGCCACAAATGATTAATAAAGATTATAGTGAAATAATCTCATTTTTAGAAAGAAAAGATTTTAATATAAATAATATTACAAAAACCAATCAAGATAGGAATGGGTAATAGATGCGGTTAATCCAATTTATAATAGAAAAATCAAAAAATGTTAGAACAATTTCAAGGGATGATTTTTTGACTAGACTTTTCAAAAAGCCTAAGTGGCAGTATTATCCTGTGATTATTTTATTTGTATTTTATATGTTTTTCATATTTTTAGCATTTTTAAACATTCTACCTATTACCACTAGAACTATAAGATGGGCGATTGGTAGTACAATTGTTATAATTTCGGTAACGGTCTTCTTAAACTATGCATTTCCAGTCGATAATTTGCCAATACCTAGTGGAAAGAGTTTAGTTGGAACCAAGATTTATGAGTTAAAAGATGAGACTCGATCTGAAATTTACACTGACTTAAAAGGTGTCAAGCGGAAAATTAAATATCAAATCTGGTATCCAGTTGATAAAGTTGAAAACTTTAATAAAGCTAAATGGATTACTAATGGTACAATACTGACAAGAAAATTAGCTGTAAGTATGCAAGCACCGGCTTTTATTTTAGACCAAATAGCCGAGATTGACTCTAATTCATATCTTAATGCACCAATTAGTAATAAATTAAAGACTCATCCAATTGTAATTATTTCTCATGGTTGGAAAGGCTTTAGAGAACTTCATACAGACTTTGCTGAAGAGCTTGCCTCAAATGGATATATTGTAATATCGATAGACCATACATATGGAGCCCAGGCAGTTGTGTTTGAAAATGGGGAAATTGCTTATCTAAATCGCAAGGCCCTACCTAAACTAATAAAACCATCACAGTTTAGTGATTATGCTAAAAACTTAGCAATGACATATGGTAATGACGTTATAAGTGTTTTAAATGACTTAGTAGAATTAAATAAAAGTAAGGCTTTTAAGTCTAAATTAGACTTAGAGTCAATTGGACTTTTAGGTCATTCAACTGGTGGCGCTGGTGATGTTTATGCTTCCATTAAAGATGATCGAATTAAAGCAATAATAGGCTTAGATGCATGGGTTAACGCTCTAGATTCAAACTTAATGAAAAAAGGATTAAAGATACCGGCATTATTTTTACGCAGTGAACAGTGGGATAGAAAGCCTAATAATAAGGCACTAAAAACACTTATTAATAATTCTAACCAAGCTGCTTTATTTCAGTTGGATAAGACAAAGCATGTTGATTTTGCAATGACTTATATGATATCTCCATTTACAAAGCATGTTGGTTTCACTGGCCAATTAGGGGGAAGGCAATCATCAACCATTCAAAAACAATTTATTATTGATTTTTTCGATAAAAATTTAAAAAAGGACTGCAGCATTAAAAGATGATTATTTATGCAAAATATTTAGAAGCTAATAGCAACATCAGAAAAATATATTAATAGTTTGGAATAATCCGATATTCGTGATTAGTTCCAAACTTTTTTTGTAATTTTTTTTATCAAAGTTGAGAATTTAAATTAACAGTCAAATCACCAAGATAATTTCAAAATAAACTATCATTAAGCAAGCGGTGGGTTATTTATTTTTGGTTCTATGTTATTATTAACACAGGAGTGAAAGACTATGATAGATATTAAACAATTAGAAACACTAATCAAAGCTAAGCAAGAGACTTTCTATGATGCTTCTGATCGAATTTGGGAATATGCTGAGACAAGGTTTGAACTTGAAAAGTCAGCTGCCGAGTTTATCAAAATTTTAGAAAATGAAGAGTTTGAGATTAAACAATCAATCGCTGGAATGGATTCTGCCTTTGTTGCGAGCTATGGCAGTACAAAACCAGTAATTGGAATTTTAGCTGAGTATGATGCCTTATCTAATATGGGGCATATTTCAGGTTCTTTAGAAAAAGATGATAAAACTGGGGGAAATGGTCATGGCTGTGGTCATAACCTTTTAGGTATGGGAGCCCTTAC
>LFRM01153989.1_pt1 | contig 12177 bp, 12 predicted proteins | sample 618341 | NCBI WGS metagenome assembly LFRM01 (sample SAMN03654438, study PRJNA283298) | anaerobic digester metagenome | isolation source: pool of bioreactors CSTR01a, CSTR02a, and CSTR03a thermophilic anaerobic... | place: Denmark: Kgs. Lyngby | collected 2014-05-21
CACCTTTATTATCTTCTCCAAACAAAAAAACTACCACCTGGAAGTCTTATAACCCCCGTCTTTGGGATTTAGCACTAGGATATTTCGTATAAAGAGCATGATCTAAAAATTATTTGCACCCTGTTTAGCCTCCAATCTATGGGCTTTTTTTATTTCTATAAATACTTGACCTATTAATTTATTTACCCTTTACTTTCTCGTGCTCCCGTGTTATAATGATACTATAACTTTGGAGGTGGTTTATGTCTTACTTTATTAAGAAAACCCTTAAGAATAAAGGACTTTATCTACAGATCTATGATAGTTCCTACGATGCTTCCAAGGGCTACGCTGTCCAGAAGTCCTACAGGGCCCTTGGCTATGAAAAAGACCTTATTGAAGAAGGAATTGAGAGTCCCCTGGAATTTTTCCAGTTTGAGGTTGATGAATTAAATAAGGAGAGGTTAAAAGAAAAAAAAGCTGAGAAGTTCAAAGAAATAAGTGATGTAACCCCAGAGAAGCATCTGGGCTACTTCCTCCTTAAAAGCATCAATGATTCCCTGGGGCTAAAAGGGCATATAGATCTTCTACAAAGTTCATATCCCTTCAAATGTTGCGCCTACGACGCCCTTAGCTCCCTTATCTATGCCAGGGTCATTGAGCCTTGCTCAAAGCACAGGACCTTCTATGAGGTCCTACCTAAACTATTTGAAAAGACTGATTTTTCTGAAGATCAGATGTATGGACTTATAGAGTTTTTTGGCTGGGAGTATGAGAAGATTATTGAGATCTACAATAACTTTATAAGTAAGAAATTTGGTTTTGATACCAGCTCCACCTACTTTGATTGCACAAACTTTTACTTTGAGATTGATAGGGAGGACTCCCTTAGAAGAAAGGGGCCATCAAAGGAAAGGCGAAGTGATCCTATTGTTGGAATGGGGCTACTACTGGATAAAAATCAGATTCCTATAGGCATGAGAATTTTTCCGGGAAATCAATCAGAAAAGCCTATGCTTCAAGAGATAATAAGATCTTTAAAAGAGACAAACTCTATAGAAGCAAAAACCATCAGGATTGCAGATAAGGGGCTTAACAGTGCTAGTAACATCTATGAGGCCATTTGTGAGGGTGATGGATATATCTTCTCCAAGTCAGTAAAGATGTTGCCTCAAATAGAGAAAACTTGGGTACTTATTGATGATTACAAGGATGTTTTTGATGAAAAGGGTAACCTTCTTTATAGCATCAAGGAGTGTACAGATGATTTCCCCTATGAGATTAATGATAAAAATGGAAAGAAAAGGAAGATAAGCCTTAGAGAAAAAAGAGTAGTAAGCTACAGTCCTGCCCTGGCTAAAAAACAAAGGGCAGAGATAAATAAACAGGTAGAAAGAGCAAAAAGGCTTCGCCTATCAGAGGCTAAACGCGGAGAATACGGGGATAGTGCGAAGTTTGTAAACTTTAGGGCTGTTGATGATAATGGGGAAAAATCCAAGGATAAGATTGCAGTTAGTATTAATCATGAGGCTGTGGATGAAGCACTTGCCTTGGCTGGGTACAACATGTTTGTTACATCAGAAACCCACTTAAGTGCTCTCTACATAAAAAACACCTATCATAATCTTTGGAGGATTGAAGAGTCCTTTAGAGTCATGAAGAGCTATCTTGATGCAAGGCCTGTATTCTTGCAGAAAAAAGAGAGTATCATTGGGCACTTTTTGATTTGCTATTTGAGTGTGGTGCTAATTAGGCTGCTGCAGTTTAAGGTACTTGAAGACCATCATTCTTCCGAAGAAATAATTGACTTTATAAGAGAAACTAGACTCGTGAAACAGTCGGCTAATAAGTACATCAACATCTCTAGAAATTCAGAGTTTACAAAACTTCTTGCTAAAAATACCCAGCTTCCTATAACCCACTACTATCTATCTAATACACAGATTAAAAAAATGCTTAACCATCGTTTCTAAAAGGTGGTTAAGCACGAGAAATTTCATTATAATCCGAAAGACAGGTATTATATATGTATATTAGTTGTATTTCAATAGTATTATATTAATAAACATAAAAAGAACACCTTTATTATCTTCTCCAAACAAAAAAACTACCACCTGGAAGTCTTATAACCCCTGGTGGTAGTTAACTTATACTTTTTATAATAAATCTCGTCTTATTTTATCTACAAAGGCGTCTATATGTTCTCTTGCGTATTGTTTAGCGGCCTCAGTATCTCCCTTCTTAATCGCTTCTAGGACCTGGCCTAGAGAATCTGTAAAAAGATCCATACTATCAAAATACTGCTCACAGTAGTGCCAAAGTCTTTCTGTATGATTATGAAGGGAGTTTAGAATATCCTGTAGCCAGGTGTTGCCACAACTGGAATAAATAATCTTATGAAACCTCTCATCATCATTAATAGCTTCCTGGTAGTCACTGGATATGGAGTAGGTATTAAATCTGGCCATTATCTCCTCTAGCTCATCCAGCTCCACCTGGCTGATTCTATCAACTGCCAGGCTAACCGCAAAGGGATCAAGCTCCCTTGTGAGTTCAAAAACCAGCTTCATGTCCTTAAAGTCAATGGGGGTAACCTGAGCACCATACCTTGGAATAATATTTAAAAGCTTGTCGTTTTGAAGAAGCTGGAAAACTCTTCTAACTGGGGTCCTGCTGATACCAAACTCCTTGGCTAACTCCACCTCATTGAGAACCTCCCCTGGCTCATAATCAAGGTGAATAATCCTCTGCTTTATTATTTCGTATATTTGCTCTGTTGAATATTTTTCGCCATCCATGAAAGGCCCCCCACACTTCATTATCTAAATTTACAATAGTTTTCGAAACAGCTGCTTCTCACATTATAGCAGAAATCTCGACCTTTCTCCAAGAGCAAGCAGCTTAAATTAAGCCTAGTTAATCCAAAAGTCCTCTTATATATCCAGCTAATTCCAGCTCCATCTGAGCTTCTCCCTCAAGAGGATAAGACTGGGCCATGATTAAGATTCTTTCATAGGTTTTTTGAGCTCCCAGCTTGTCCTTTAAATAAAGAGCCTCATAGGCCATGGTAAATCTCAAACTACTAAGACTAGGCGCTGCTCCATTTACATAGTCTTTAAGATCCTGGTCATAGAGCTCATCAATAAGCGCCCTATCCCCCTTTGAAACCAGTTCCAAAAAGATCTTAGCCAACCAAACTTCCTGCCTATAGCTTTTAAGAAGCTCTTCTAGATATGGGTCCAGCCTTTCCAGGCTCCTTTTTGCCCCCTCAAAGTCCAGGCTATCAAGCCTCTGCTGATGGTCAAAGAAGGTCATAGTAAAGTCCACAGATCTTGCTCCAGCCAGCTCCTGATTAGCTAAGAGGTTTTCAAGCTCAAAGTCCCTAGGTCTAACTCCCTGACAAAGATAACCCTGGATTAGAAGCTGGTTATAAAAACTCATCCTGGCTCCAGGCACCCTTAGCATAGCCATCACATTAAGACCATCGGTGGCCTGGCCTCCAGAACTTAAAGGAGAAATATTTATAAGACCTATAAAAATACCCATAGTCCCAAAGATCAGCATAAGAATGTTCTGGGGATAGCCAATATTTTCAAATACTACTAGGGCTAGGAAAAAAGGAATAGAAATTAAAAAATTTAGCAGGCTGCCCCCTAGATTATAAAGCAAGAAAGGAAAGTTTCCATCCTGGATTCTAGGTGGCTTCATAATAGACTGGCCCAGGACTCCTGGCTGACTAAAGCGCTTAAGCCTAAACCCATTTTTATCCCTAACTAAAACAAAGGATAGAATNNNTAATTTGAAGGAGGAAGAAAAGCCAAAAAACAAAGGCAAAGAAAACAAAGGTGGAAAAACCCCAAGAGCTTGCCACTATCTGGCTTTCATATCTAGCCAGATAAAGACCAGCCCAAAAGCTCAGTCCTACTAAGACTGTTAGAGCCAGGGCAAGAACTAGTCTTTTTCTTCCTTCTTTACTAGCCTCTATGCGCTTAAACACAGCCTTCCTCCCCTCTGATTTACCTACTTCTACCCAAGAAGGGTCCCCTTTACTATTAAGTAAAGAACTCTTAAAGATAAAAAGAATCTTTTAACCGGTCCCTTCTAATCCACCTTCTTATAAAGCCCCTTCTAGGCCCAGCCTCCTATCAACAAGTTTTACTAGGATATCCCTTCCTAGCTTTAGAGCTTCCTTGTCAAAACCCATCTCTGGGTGGTGGAGACCTGGACTAAGCCCACAGCCAAGACCAATATAGGCGGTTCTTATCCCTGCCACCTTGGAATAAAAATGGAAGTCCTCCCCTCCTACAGTTTTTATAGGGGCAAGGGCCTGACCAAGTACCTCTTCAATTGCAAGCCTAGCCTCTTCTTCAAGCTTAGCATCATACTCAGCCCCTGGTACTCCCCCTACAAAAAGGATTTGTGCCTCGGCCCCTAGAGCCTCAGCAGATTTTTCTATGGCTAGCCTTGCCTTACTAATGAGCTCCTCCATGACCTCATTAGTCTGGGCCCTTAAATCCATGGCTAGGCTTGCCCTATCAGGTATAAGGTTAACCGTATCTCCACCAGCTATTAATCTGGTCACCTTAATCGAATGGGGAACCAGGGGGTCAACCCTGATGGCATTAATAGCAGATACAACTTGAACTGCAGCATCCACCGCATTTATCCCTAAATGGGGTCTGGCTCCATGGGCATTAAGGCCCTTTATCTGAGCCTCTATCCTATAGGAAGCTCCATGATAAAGCCCAGGAGTAGCCTGGCCAGTTCCTGCTTCCTGAATAGGTCTTAAGTGGATCCCAAACATTTCTTCAACTTCTTCTACAGCTCCAGCCTCAATCATAGACATGGCCCCACCTAGGACCTCCTCGGCGGGCTGAAAGACCAGGTAGAGTTTGCCCTTCTTAAGACCCCTTTCCTTTATTATCTTTCCCGCAGCCAGAACCATGGCTGAGTGGGCATCATGACCACAGGCATGGACGTTGTATTTGCCATCCTCTCCTTCAAACTCCAGAGCGTCCATATCAGCTCTTAGTGCCAGGACTGGCCCCTGGTTTCCTGAATCAAGGACAGCCACTAGGCCCGTATCCGATCCTTGCTCTTTTCTTACTTCAAAACCCAAAGCTTCTAACTCCCCAGCTAGAAAAGCTGAGGTCTTATACTCCTGCCAACCTATCTCTGGAATAGAGTGGAGGTAATCATAGGTATCAATTACATAGCTCATTTAAAACTCCTTTTTTCCTATTAACTCTATTATAAGGTAGGAGGCAAAATAAAGAAATAAAAAAGGTCCTCAGCCTGGGCCAAGGAACCTTCTACTTAAATTTAAAATCAAGCTCTGCTAATACAAATCTACTTTTTCCTAGCTCCCTCAAGATCAATATTTAATATTAATGAACCTAGAAGGACCAGGACTAGACCCAAAAGGAGTCTTATGGTAAATCTCTCTCCAAGAATAAGGACCGACAGGATAGAACCAAAGATAGGTATAAAGAGCTTATAAATTCCAAACTCACCGGCACTTTGATACTTTAGAACTAGGCTCCAAAGGGTAAAGGCAGTGGCAGACACAAAGGCTCCATATAAAAGCAGCATAAAGCCCTTAAGGTTCATAATAAGTCCTGTCTTAGCAGTAAGAAAACCCACAACTATAAGAGGAATCGACCCTAATAGGAGCTGAAAGCTTATCACTATAAAGGAATTCTGATCTCCTCCATACTTTCTTAAAAGCACTGTGCCCAGAGCTCCAAAAGTGGTAGCAATCAGTATAAAACCCTCACCTGTAAGACTTAAATTAAAGTCAGTCCCCTGACCCATGTTGACCACCAGGATACCCAGGGTGCCCACAAGAAGAGAAAGGAGCTTTTGCCTGGTAATAAGCTCATCTTCAAGAAGAAGCCTAGCTAGAATAACAATAATAAAGGCATTGGAGGCCTGGATTACAGAAGCCTTAACTCCCAGGGTGTTAGACAGGCCTATGTAGTAAAAAAGATACTGGATAGTAGTCTGAACCAGGGCTAGCTTGATTATAAAGAGCTTATTGACCTTGCTAAAATCAAGTTTTTCCCTATTAAAAATCAGATAGTAGCCATAGGTCATAAGACCAGCCATAAAGAACCTGATTCCAGCCAGATAAATCTTACTGCCCACATCATCTCCAGCCACACTAAAAACCTCATAGGTTGTTTTTATCATAGGAATTGCGCTGCCCCATAAAAACATGGCCAAAAGGCTGAAGGCAATAGCATATTTCTTATTTTTAAAAATCTTTTCCATTAACTATCTCCTTACTTTCGCAACTTCAAAGGCGAAGCCACACAAATTCAATTATAGCCCTTTTCCAAAACTAAGCAAAGCTAATCTAAGCTCTAACCTATCTTCAAAACTTGAAAACCAGCTTTTATAGAACCCCAGCTTCTAACTAATTTAGCCTTAGCTAAAAACCTGCTTTCTCTTTCCTTTTTAATAAATTAAGTTAAAATTAAGGTGACTATGCTAGTTTAAAGGAGAAAAGAGGAACCTATGAGACTACTACTAGCAGAAGATGAAAAAGACCTAAGAGATGCCATCAAGGCCATACTTGAAAAGCATAATTTTAGTGTAGATGCAGTGGCAAATGGTAAGGAGGCCCTGGACTACCTTAAGTACAATCAAGACTACGACTGCCTAATCCTTGATTTAATGATGCCCATAATGGATGGCTACACAGTTATCAAGGAGCTCAGGGATAAAAAAGTAGATATACCAATCCTGGTCCTAAGTGCCAAGAGTCTGGTCCATGATAGGGTCCTGGGCCTTGACCTAGGTGCCGATGATTACCTGGTCAAACCCTTTGATAGCCAGGAACTCCTGGCTAGGATAAGAGCTCTAACAAGAAGGCCAATAACAGGAGCCTCCTCTATTATTAAACTTGCAAATCTAAGCCTTGATAGAAGTGACTACTCAATAAAAACGCCAAGTGGCCAGCTTGTTCTACCAACTAAAGAGTTCCAAATACTAGAACTGCTAATGAGCCAGCCCAAAGCCATCCTTCCAAGTGATAGCCTATTTAACAGGGTTTGGGGCCTGGACTCAGATGCTGACCAGAATAGTCTTTGGGTCACCCTATCAAACCTAAGAAAAAAACTAGTCTCCCTTGAGTCAGAAGTGGCTATAAAAAGTGTCCGCAATGTAGGTTATACACTGGAGATTAGTAATGATTAAAACCCTACGAAAAAAGATCATTCTTATAACCCTACTTTCAGTAGGCCTGGTCCTGGCCCTTCTTGTAACCACCATGAACCTAGTAAACTATAGACAGGTTATAGAGGAAGCCGATGATACCCTGGCCTATTTAGCCTTGTACAAGGGTAGGTTTCCCGGTCAAATAGATCCCCAAAGGCCAATGAGGCCAGAAGCCCAGTTTGACACCAGATACTTCAGTGTCCTTATAAATAAAGAAGAAAACCTTCTTATCACAGACCTTCGCAAGATCTACGCCGTATCTGTTGATGAAGCCATCTCCTATGCCCAGGAAATCCTAGAATCAGGTAAGAAAAGAGGTACAATTAAAAACTATAGATACTTAGTTGAGAAGGAGGAGGCTGGCTCCAGGGTCATGTTTATTGATATTGAGAGAAGTCTTAACTCCTTCTATGCTTTTCTTATCAATAGCCTTACCATCTCACTAGTAGGGATGATTTTGGTCCTAATCCTGGCTCTAATTTTTTCAAAGATTCTTTTAAAACCCGTTGAAGAGGCCTATCGTAAACAAAGGCGCTTTATAACCGATGCCAGCCATGAGCTCAAAACCCCTATAACCATTATTAAGGCAAACATGGAAGTTTTAGAACTTACCCAGGAAGAAAACCAGTGGACTCAAAGCACCATTCGCCAGGCAAATCGAATGGGCTCCATGGTAAATGACCTTCTTTTTCTAGCTGGACTGGATGAAGGCCAAAGGCCAGAAAAAAGCCAGACCTTTGATCTCAAAGACCTCCTAGAAGAAGTTATAGAAGACCACCAGCCCATAATCAGTGAAAACTTCAAGCTCAGCCTAAATATAAATAGCCTGGAAAGAGACCTAGACTACAATCTAATTAAAAGGCTCTTTACTGTCCTAATCGAAAACTCCCTGCGCTATGGTATTTCCGGTAAAGAAATCTCCATTGAGCTAAGCCAGGGTAAGAATAAAACCATGCTCCTTAAAATCACAAACCAAGCCAACATAGATAGGGAGGATTATTTTAAGGATATCTTCCAGCGCTTTAAGCGCAGTGATGAGGCTAGAAACCAGGCCCACGGGGGCAGCGGCATAGGGCTTTCAATTGCAAAGTCCATTGTAGACTTCTACCAGGGCAAGATAGAGGCTTATAGTGAAGACGCTAAGAGCTTTACAGTCTCAGTTGAACTCTAATAAACTTAAGGCTTATTTTAGTTTAATAGGCTAGGATGGCCTTAAAGAAGATAGCCATATGAAAAATAAAAATATAATCTTAATAGCCGGACTTGTTCTAGTCCTACTAGTAGGAGCCTATCTGCTCTTTGGTGACAATTTGAAGGATACACAAAAAGCCTCTACACCAAATGGTGGGCTTGATACTTTGAAGGACCAGCTGCCTGAAAACCCTAGCCAAGAAGCCACAGATTAAGAAAAAGAAGCGCTCCTGGCTGATAAGAAAGAAGAAAAAAACTCAAGCTCAGAAAGTACCAGTATCAGTGGAGAGCTTGACTGGGACTCACTCCCCCTTACAGAGCTAGACCTTAGTAATGAAATTCTAAGCATAAGCTCTCCAGGGACCTATGTCCTTAGGGGCAGCTCCACTTCCCAGGTCCTAGTAAATAGCCCAGGTGGAGTCCGCCTTATCCTAGATGGAGTAGATATTGATAGTAAAGAGGGGCCAGCTATCCATGTTGAGGAGGCTAAGATAGCAGTAATAGAGCTAGCTCAAAACTCTGCCAACACACTTAAGGACAGCTCCAGCCGAGATGATGAAGAAATAAATGGAACTATCTACTCAGAGGATGATCTAATAATTACAGGTAGTGGTAGCCTCTTTATCCAGGCCAACTTTAAATATGGCATAGTAAGCAAGGATGACCTGTGGATTGAAGATGGAGATATTGAAGTTATAAGTGAGTACGATGGCATAAAGGGCAAGGACTCCCTAAATATATCTGGAGGAAAAATCACCGTAGACGCCCTGCATAATGGAATCAAATCCTCAAATACCAAAAAGCTTGGCAAGGGCCATGTGAATATTTCGGGGGGAGAAATAATAATTAGTGCAGGAAACGATGGAATCAAATCCATGCAAAAAGTCTGGATTACAGGGGGAAAGATCAGCGTAATTACCAGTACCGAGGGCATTGAAGCCCCAGAAATTGTTATAGACGGGGGAGATATAGATATCTATGCTACAGATGATGGGATAAACGCTTCTGCATCTGACATTATTAAGACAGGCCTAATTATGACTATAAATGGCGGTAACCTCTATGTTGAAGTTGGGCCTGGGGATACAGATGCCCTAGATAGCAATGGAGATTTAAGTATAACTGGCGGAAGAATAGAACTGGTTGGTAGGTCAGCTGTGGATTTTGATGGAAATGGGAGCTTTACAGGGGGAACACTTATCATTAACGGCCAGGAGGTTTCTGAGCTACCAAACCAAATGATGGGAGGCCCTGGAGGGCAAAGACCAGAACAGGGACCAGGACAAAGGCCAGGGCAAAGACCTTAAAAATCTCTCTAATACCAGAAAGAGTTTTGCTTAAGCTAGCAGAACTCTTTTTTTTAAGGTTTAGTTTTGGTTTACCCTGTAAGATAGACCTATCAGGAGGAAGATAGATGAAGAATAAAAATAATTTCCAGCGCTACGAGCAAAAGTATCTCCTAGATGCTAAACAAATAGAAGGACTAGTAGGTTTAATCGAAAAAGAGTTAACTGAGGACAAGTACCCCAGTTCTCAAATAGCTTCCCTCTATTTTGACACCAGTGACTTTCGCCTTATCAGGGCTTCTATTGATGCTGGTGACTACAAGGAAAAGCTAAGAGTTAGAAGGTACTTTAGTGATAAAGGAGCTAGTCCCTACTTTGTTGAGATGAAAAGAAAATACCATGGCCTGGTATATAAAAGGCGTAGAGAGATAGAAGACCTAGAGCAAGCCCTAGAAGAAAATAGCAAGAGCCAAATAGATAAAGAACTCAGCTATTTCTTTAGCTTCTACCCAGATCTAAAGCCNNAACCCTTGATAGAAATATTAGGGCTAGATTTAGTCAGCTTTATGACATGGAAGACTGGTCAGGCAGGCCTGTAATAGACTCCTCCATGGCTATCATGGAGGTCAAAAGCAATATGGGCTACCCCAGATGGTTTCTAGACTATCTGGCCGAAAACGAGGTTCATAAGACATCCTTGTATAATGGCCTGATGATTCTAAGAGATAAATCACTTATTATTAGAATAAATCCCACTGATTATTAAGCCAGTGGGATTATTATTAAGGAAAACTTCTTAACATTAACTTACTTTTTATCATCCTTCTTGTAGACCACCCTACCTCCAACCATGGTTAGCTCTACCTTAAGGTCCTTTATTTCTTCTTCTGGAATAGTAAAGATATCCCGATTAAGGATGACTAGGTCAGCAAGATAGCCTGGCTTTAACCTTCCCTTCCTGTCTTCATTAAACTCAATATGGGCACCTCCAAGAGTATAACTATCAATGGCTTCCTCTAGGCTGACCCTTTCATCGGGATAGTGGCCTCTTTCTGGATAGCCTTCTAAATCCTTTCTTGTTACAGCACAGTAGATGCCTGGAAAGGGGTTTAGTTCTTCAATGGGAGAATCGGTTCCATAGGAAGTATTTATCCCCAGTTTATTCATGGTCTTAAAAGCGTAGGAAGTAGAGGCCAGTTCAGGCCCTACCCTATCATCAACTATATGAAGGTCATAGTCTAAAAAGATAGGCTGAACTAAACAGGCAACTTCTAAGTCTCTGATTCTTTCAAGAAGCTTAAGGTCAGTTATCTGGGTATGAACTAGGCCATGCCTGAGTTTATTTCCTCCCTTAATAACCTTTTCATAGCTATCAAGGACCCTGCTAGCTGCCTCATCGCCTATAACATGGGTAACCACCTGCATGGCTCCCTCATGGGCTAGGCCTACCAGCTCATCCATCCTTTCATTACTAATAACTTCTATTCCAAAATTTCCCGGTTCATCCTGGTATTCCTTGCTAAGAAGAGCAGTCCTGCCTCCAAGGGAGCCGTCCTTAAAGAGCTTAAGGGGTCCAAGATAGAGCTGCTCATCATAGCTCTCATCCTGGTACTCGCTGGCAAGAAAGTCCCTTAGATTATCTGGTTCTTCTAGGTTTATCTGGTGGCGAAACCTAAGAAGGAGCTTGCCTTCCCTTTTTAGTTTCTTTAATAGCTCAAAAATTTCTTTATAATTGTTATCCCTGGCATCGGTGGAATGAACACTTGTCAGTCCAAAGCTCACTGCATGGTCTATGGCTGAAATATAGTAGCTCTCAAGCTCCTCAAGGCTGGGCCTGGGAAAATGCCTAGCAACATAGCTAAAGGCTTCTCCTTCATTTAGGATTCCAGAAGGAGTCCCATCTTCTTCAAGCTCAATAGTCCCTCCTTCAAGCTTTGGTATCTCATCAAATAGACCTGCAAGCTCCAGAGCCTTTGTATTGGCAGTAGCCACATGGCCACAGACCCGCTCAAATATAATTGGTATCTCTCTAGAGATTCTATCTAAATCATGGCGACTGGGCATCCTCTTTTCCCCAGTAAATAAGTCCTGGTTCCAGCCACCTGCTATTAGGCCACCCTCTACAAGTTTAGGCTTATCCTCAATAAACTTTCTTCCTATCTCCACCAGCTCATCTATAGTCCTGGCATCCCTAAGCCTAGGTAGAACCAGGTACTCTCCTACTGATAACAGGTGGAGGTGGCTATCAATAAAGCCTGGAAGTATTGTTTTTCCACCTGCATCAAGCTTCTCACAGCCCTCCCCAGCAAGCTCCATTATTTCCTGATTACTACCTACTGCTACAATAAGCCCATCTTTTATGTAAAGAGCCTCTTCAAAATGATCCTTATCTACATAGACCTTTCCATTATAAATAATTGTTTCCATGGTCACCCCTTTCTAAAACTCCTCTACTATTATACAAAACCTAGGACGCCTCTAGCAAATCAATTCTTAGCTA
>LFRM01331705.1_pt1 | contig 12177 bp, 14 predicted proteins | sample 618341 | NCBI WGS metagenome assembly LFRM01 (sample SAMN03654438, study PRJNA283298) | anaerobic digester metagenome | isolation source: pool of bioreactors CSTR01a, CSTR02a, and CSTR03a thermophilic anaerobic... | place: Denmark: Kgs. Lyngby | collected 2014-05-21
TGATCTCCTGCTGGGGAAAAACTGCTTTCAAGTTTAAAGAGCAAGATAACTCTCCTTTAGGTTTTAGATTAAATTTCGCTACAATTCTAAAAGATTATATCCTATTAAGGAGCATGTAGTGTTTGATGAACCTCAAGTAGTAAACAGACTAAAAGATAGAGTTGATGAGCTTTTAGTGAAGTTTGAAGAGTTAAGAATTGAAAATGAAGAGTTAAGAAATGAGTTAGTTAACCAAAAAGCTCAAAATGAGGTTAAAGATACCCAAATAGCTAAGCTTCAAGATAGCCTGCGTTTTAAAGAGGTAGAGTCTGAAGATATTTTTGATAAAATCGAGGCTGTGTTAGGGCGATGAAAAAGGTAACGATTTCCGTTGCTTCAAAAGACTACACCATAACGCTAGAAGATGCGTTTGCTGATTATTTTACAAAAGATTTAGAAAAACTATTAGGCAGCAAGAAAGGGTTTGACATAAAAGAGCTTTTAACAGCTTTTGTACAAAAAAGCTATGAAAACTACAGATTAGAGAGCAATTTAAACTCAGTTGTTATGAATATTGAATCAAAGTTAAGTAATAATTAATACCCATAGGGTTAAAATATGAACTTTAAAAACTACAAGAAGGAGTTAAGATGAAGCGTGGTTTTACCATGATAGAGTTGATCTTTGTGATCGTGATTTTGGGGATTTTAGCTGCAGTTGCCATCCCAAGGCTTGCTGCAACTAGAGATGATGCAACAGCTGCTAGTTTAAAGACAGACATTGGAACTATTATGCAAGCAGTTCCTGCTTGGTTTACAGGGCAAAGAGAGATAAGTATTGAAAATGCTATGCAGTTTGATACAAGTGTTTGGGTACCAAACTATGGTGCGGGAACATATACATATACCGATAATGTTGACGATACTATTGTTATTTCTCTTATTTATGGAGATGAAAACGCAACATCCTCAGGTATTATAAATAATACTGCAGGACAAAATGGGATTGTCGCTGGCGCTATAGATGAAACTACTAGAATATTAAATGCTGCCGCAGGTGGTGCTTTTACTACACCATGGCTAAGAGTACAACTCAATACCGCAAATGGTAGCGACATAGTTGGTGTTCTTGCCAATGACCTTCAGGTTCAGAATGCAGCTGTTCCTATTGCAGGTAGAAGAGTTCAATGGTAAAAAAAGCCTTTACAATGGTAGAGCTTGTCTTTGTCATTGTCATTTTAGGCATTTTAGCAGCAGTGGCGATCCCTCGCCTAGCTGCTAGCAGAGATGATGCCTCGTTAGTCAAAGCTAAAAGCGATTTAAGCGCTATTAGAAGTTCCATTTCACTTAAAAGAAGTGAAAATATTTTACAAGGCAAGTCTGGCTCCATCGAAAAACTTGATGGCGCAGCAGCAAATGCAGATGGCGCATCACTTTTTGGAGATGTTTTAGACTATGGCGTAGTAGCTGGAAGCGGTGCAGGCTTTTGGAGAAAAAATAGCGATATTTCATACTCATACAATTTAAATGGCACTTGGGTAGAATTTGATTACAATTCAACCACAGGACATTTTAACTGTCAAAATCCAAACTCAAAAGAGTGTATAGAATTAACCAAATAACCCAACCTTTTTACTACGAACTTGCCATCATTGGTAGCGTTTTAAAAAATCTAACATATTTTAGTTTTCAAAAGCTAAATGAAGGAGATGTAGTAATAGCTCCTTTAAGAGGAAAGCTAAAAGAGGGTGTAGTCATAAAAACTGTCCAAAAGCCAGAGTTTGAGTGTTTAGAGATAGCCAGTGAAACTTTAAAGTTTTTTGCAAAAGAGAATTTAATAACTGCAAAGTTTATCTCCACTTACTATTTTTGCGCATTAGGTGAAGCTTTAGCTTTAATGCAACCTCATTTAAAAAATGCTAAAAAAAGTGAACCTTTTTTAAAAGAGGTTAATTTAAAACTCTCAAACATTCAAAAAGAAGCAAAAGAGTTTATAGATAAAAACGATAGTTCTCTTCTTTTTGGAGATACAGGAAGTGGAAAGACTGAAATATATATATCTTTAATAAAAGATATTTTATCTAGTGGTGGAGATGCCATATTTTTAATGCCAGAGATTGGCTTAACTCCTCAAATGGAGAAAAGACTTAAAGAGCATTTTGGGGATTTTGTAGAAATCTATCACTCAAAGCTTACAAAAAAAGCAAAAGATGAAGTTTTAGAAAAGATACAAAATTCTAAAATAAAAGTGGTAGCAGGTCCTAGATCTGCTCTTTTTTTACCCCTTCAAAACTTAAAATTAATAGTAGTAGATGAAGAGAGTGATGAGAGTTACAAATCAAGCTCGCGCCCAAGATACAATGCTAAAGATGTAGCGCTTTGGATGGGTAAAAAATTTAATATAAAAGTGGTTTTAGGAAGCGCAACACCAAGTCCAACTTCTTATAAAAACCTACCAACTTTTAGGCTAAAAGGGACTTTTTTTAGTTCAAGTAAAAGAGTTATCTTTGATGAAGGCTTACATGAAGTTAGTGAAGAAATCATCTTAAAAATAGAAGATAGTTTAAAAAAAGATAATCAAGTCATATTTTTTGTGCCAACAAGGGCAAATTTTAAAACTCTTCTTTGCAAAGAGTGCAAAGAGAGGATTGAGTGTCCATTTTGCTCTGTTAGTTTGAGCCTTCATTTAAGTAAAAGCGCTCTTGTTTGCCACTATTGCAATTTTAGCCAACCCATAGCTACAACTTGCCCAAACTGTAAAAATGAGTCATTAGAAGCTAGAAAGATTGGGACGGTCGAGGTTATAAATGAGCTTACAACCCGCTTTCCAAATGCGAAAATAGCGCAGTTTGATAGAGATAGCATTAAAAGCACTAAAGCTTTAAAAAAACTACTAAATGATTTTAATGATGAAAAGATTGACATTTTAGTTGGAACGCAAATGTTAAGTAAAGGGCATGATTATCACAATGTAAATTTAAGCGTCATTGTGGGTATTGACTCACTTCTTTTCATGCCAGATTTTAGAGCCAATGAAAAAGCCCTATCTTTAGCTATGCAAGTAGCAGGAAGAAGTGGAAGAAAAGGCGAGGGTGAGGTGGTTTTACAAACTCAAAATAGAGAGTTTTTTGCTCTTTATATGAATGATTATGAGAGATTTTTAAAAGATGAACTACTTTTTAGGCAAGATTTGTATCCTCCATTTGTTAGATTTTGTAGGCTTTTAATATCTCATAAAAATGAAAAAACTTGCATAGATGAAGTGACAGAGGCTTTAAAAAAGCTAGAAAAATTAAATATTGAAGTGGTTGGAAGTGGAGCTTGCGGGATTTTAAAAATAGCAAACAAATTTAGATACCACATACTTTTAAGAGATAGAAGTGCTAAGGCTTTACTTAGAGCTTCTAGGGCTGTTAAGAGTCCACTCATAGAGGTAGATATGGATCCATATAATTTCTCATAAGCAACTAAATGATACAATGAGTCAAAAAAGTTGTACTATGAGATATCCTACAAACAAGATAAATTTAGGCGGGGTTTTAATTGGCGGGGACGCCCCAATTTCAGTCCAATCCATGACTTTTACAAAAACAAAAGATGTTAAAGCAACATTAGAGCAGATAAAAAGACTCCATTTTGCAGGTTGTGACATAGTTAGGGTTGCTGTACCTTCACTTGAAGATGCTAACGCGCTTGAAGAGATTAAGAAAAATATCTCTCTTCCTCTTGTTGCTGATATTCATTTTAATCATAAATTAGCATTAATTGCTGCAAAAAGTGTTGATGGCATTAGGATAAATCCAGGCAATATTGGCTCAAAAGAGAGGATAAAAGAGGTTGTAAGAGCTTGCAATGAAAGAGCTCTTCCAATAAGAATTGGAGTAAATTCTGGCTCACTTGAAAAAGAGTTTGACATAAAATATGGCCCAACCGCAAAAGGGATGGTGGAGTCTGCGCTTTATAATATAAAACTTTTGGAAGATTTAGGATTTACTTCCATAAAAATTTCACTAAAAGCAAGTGATGTGACAAGAACAGTTGAAGCATACAAAATGTTAAGGCCTTTAACTAACCATCCATTTCATTTAGGAGTGACTGAGGCTGGAACTAAATTTCACTCTACTATTAAATCTTCCATAGCTCTTGGGGCGCTTTTACTTGAAGGGATAGGCGATACTTTAAGAGTTTCTATGACAGGTGAACTTGAAGAGGAGATAGTGGTTGGAAAAGCCATTTTAAAAGACTCTGGAGTGGTAAAAGAGGGAGTAAACATTATCTCTTGCCCAACTTGTGGGAGGCTTGAAGCAGATCTTGTTAAAGCGGTAGAAGAGGTTGAAAGAAGGGTTAGACACATAAAAGCTCCACTAGATATTTCAGTGATGGGATGCGCTGTAAATGCAATTGGCGAGGCAAAACACGCTGATGTTGCCATAGCTTTTGGAAAAAAAGAGGGGCTCATCATAAAAAAAGGGGAAGTCATAGCAAAGTTAAAGGAAAATGAACTTGTAGATAGGTTCATTAAAGAGGTTGAAATAGAAGCGGCTAAGGAGAATTAATGGAGAGTTTGCACAATTTAAACATAGAAAGATCAATACTAAGTTCAATCTTTTTTAATCCAGAGCTTTTAGAAGAGACTTCATCAATATTAAAACCAAAAGATTTTTATCTCCCAGCTCATAGGTACATTTTTAATGCAATGATACTTTGTGAACAAGAAGATTTGCCTGTTGATGAAGAGTTTGTAAGAAAAAAACTACTTCAAGATGGAAAGTTTGATGAAGATGTGATGCTTGAAATAATTGGCACAAATCCACTTCCAACCATATTTGCTTATGCAAATGAGATAAAAGACAAATCCATAAAAAGAACTCTTGTATCTTTAACAAGCGACATTACCGATGTTGCACTAAAGCAAGATTTGCCAGCTCATGAGGTGCTTGATGGGATTCAGCAAAAACTTTATCAAATAAGCCAAGAGTCAAGCGACAAAGAGTTTAGAGAGTCAAGTGAGGTAGTTGTTGCTACTTTAGAAAGAATTGAAGAGTTAAAAAGAAGGGGAAATCAGATTGTTGTTGGGCTTGATACTGGGTTTACGAAACTAAATGAGCTTACAACGGGTTTTGGGGATGGCGATTTAATCATAATTGCGGCTAGGCCAGCCATGGGAAAGACTGCATTTTGTTTAAACTTAGCCCAAAAAGCGCTAGATTTGGATAAAGGGGTCGCTATATTTTCCCTAGAAATGCCAGCAGAGCAGTTGATGCTTAGGATGTTAAGTGCTAAAACTTCCATTCCTTTACAAAAACTAAGAGTTGGAAACTTAAATGATGATGAGTGGAGTAGGCTAAGTGATGCTTGTAGTGGGATGGAGAAGAAAAAACTTTTCATTGATGATGGTGGCAATGTTGACATACATAAAGTAAGGGCAAAGCTTAGAAAACTAAAGACAAATCATCCAGAAGTTAGCCTTTGCATCATTGATTATTTGCAATTAATGAGTGGAACAAGCAAGAAAGATAGGCATCTTGAAGTTAGTGAAATTAGCCGTGGGCTTAAGCTTTTAGCTAGAGAGCTTGAAATGCCAGTGATTGCGCTTTCGCAGCTTAATAGAGGGGTTGAGAGTAGGCATGATAAAAGGCCAATGCTAAGTGACATTAGAGAATCTGGCGCCATTGAGCAAGATGCGGATATGATTTTATTTGTATATAGAGATGATGTTTATAGGGAAAAAGAGGAGAAAGAGAGAGAGCAAAGAGCTAGGGCTGAGGGTAAAGAGTATAGAAGTGATTTTGTGAGTAAAATGGAAGAGGATGCTGAGATTATCATTGGTAAAAATAGAAATGGGCCAATAGGTAAGGTAAAATTAGTTTTTCAAAAAGAGTGCACAAGGTTTGTTGATGGTGGCGCTGTTCCAATAGAGATTGTCTATTCAGGAGATGAGCAGACAAATAGCACTTTTGTGCCACCAAAAGAGTAATGTTTGCACCAAATCCACTTTTTAATAAAAAAGTAGAGATTTTTTGGGCATTTTCACTCTTTTTTCTGATTTTTTTAGCGCATTTAGCGTTTAGTTACAAAAATTATCAAGAATTTAAAGAGCAAAAATATCACAATTTAAGTGGTGTTTTAGTAAATGAGTTTGAAAGAGTTAGCAAAAAAGGAAAACCTTACAAGGTTTTACACATTAAAACAGATGATTTTTTAATCTACTCCACCTCTTACGCAAAAGAGTTTAAAGCTAGAGAAAAAGAGAAGTTAAACTTCACCATAGTTAGTGATGGAGTAAGTTTTAAAAGTTTTTTATCAAAAAGATTTTATGCGCCTAGCTTTAGGCACACTCCTTTGCATGAAGTAGAGCTTAATTTAAATGAAAAACTATATAGAGCCATATCCGCACAACATCAAACTAGTCAAAAAGTTCAAAATCTATTTACCGCACTTTTTCTAGGAGATAGTTCTAAAAAAGAGTTAAGAGAAGATATAACGCACTGGGGAGTGGCTCATTTGGTGGCCATAAGTGGGTTTCATCTTGGGGTGATAGTAGGAGTTGGTTACTTTTTGTTAGCCCCAATTTATAAGTTTTTTCAATCTAGGTTTTTTCCATACAGAAATAGAACAGTTGATTTAACGCTTTTTTTACTTACTTTAGTCTTTTTTTATGCTTGGGTGATTGGGTTTATTCCTTCATTTTTGCGCTCGTTTGTGATGGCAGTTTTTGTGTTTTTTCTTTTTATTAAAAATGTAAAGGTAGTATCATTTGGAGTTTTAGCCATTTGCGGAGCTTTTTTAATAGCACTTTTTCCTTCACTAATTTTCAATGTAGGCTTTATTTTCTCAATGCTTGGAGTTTTTTACATATATCTATATCTTCATCATTTTAAAGATCTATTTAAATCAAAGCTTTTACACTTAGTTTTAATAAATAGTTGGGTCTTTTTTGGGATGGTTATCCCTGTTCATTTTTGGTTTAAGTTAATCACTCTCCAGCAACTTGGAGCCATAGGCTTAAGCATAATTTTTGGGATTTTTTATCCATTTATGGCGTTTTTGCATTTAATTGGACAAGGAGGGGTGATTGATAACTCTTTAGAGTGGTTTTTGGAGTTAAGAGTTTTTGAGGCAAAGGAGTTTAAAACTCCACTTTGGATGTTAATAGCCTATTTAGGGGCTAGTTTTGCCTCAATTTTTAGTAGAACTTTAGCCATCATTGTCATTTTGCTTGGAGTTGTTCCCTTTTTTATCATTTAATATGTATTGCATTACATATTAAATATAGATATAATTGTAAAGCATTACATAAAAAGGTAGGATTATGCTTGAAGAGCTATTTTTTAAAAGTAGAGATTTTATTGCTATAAACAATCAAAAATATCAAAGATATTTCATCAAAACTAAAAATTTAAGCCATAGACTCTCTATCATTACAGGCCCAAGAGGAGTAGGTAAAACTACCACTGTATCGCAATTAGTAGCAAGTAGTTATCAAGAAAATGAAGTCCTTTATGTAAATTTAGATGATATAGAAATCGCTTCAAAATACAGCATTAGTGAGATTGCTGAAAATCTTGCACTTAATGGTGGAAAACTACTATGTCTTGATGAAATACATAAGTATGACAGCTGGTCTGCTGAGCTAAAAAATATCTATGATAGGTTCGATAATTTAAAAGTTATTGCAACTGGTAGTTCAGCTTTGCAAATACATAAGGGAAGCCATGATTTAAGCCGTAGGGCGATTTTATATAATATGGTTGGTATGAGTTTTAGGGAGTTTTTAGAGCTTCATTTTGGCTATGAGTTAGAAAATTATAGCTTAGAAAATATTACAGTTAACCATATAGAGATAGCTAAAAAGATTAAAGAAATCATAGAAAAAAAGGGTGAAAAATTAATACCACTTTTCAAAAAATATCTCCGCCATGGTTACTATCCATACTATCTATCGCTGCCAAATGAAACACTGTTTTTTCAAACTCTGCAACAAAACATAAATGTTTCGATAGAGAGCGATTTGCTGAGTGTTTATCCTAGATTAAATGGAAATAGCATTAAAAAAATAAAAATGCTCCTATCTATAATCATGAAAAATGTTCCATTTGAGCCAAATATGAGTAATATAAGAAAAATGACTGATATAAAAGACGATAGAACGCTAAAAGAGTATCTGGCAAGATTGGATGATGCTGGACTTATTAAGCTTTTAATGAAAAATTCACTATCTATCAAAAACATAGATAAACCTGAAAAGATATATTTAGCAAATACAAATCTCATGCATACCAAAGAGCCAAATATAGGTAATATGAGAGAGACATTTTTTGTAAATCAGCTGGACAATTACTACAAAAATATTGATCCACTAGGAGAAAAAGGGATTTTTCATAGCAGCAGAGGTGATTTTTATTGTGAAGAGAGGTTCACTTTTGAGGTAGGTGGCAGAGTCAAAAAATTTACTCAAATAAAAAACATACCAAACTCATTTATCGCTAGTGATGAGATAGAGGTGGGTTTTGGAAACAAGATACCGCTTTGGCTTTTTGGGTTTTTGTACTAAGAAGGTAGTAGATTTTGGGTATTTTACTTGGAACTTTTATCATCTAAGACATAAGAAACCTTAGTTCACTGCAAATTCTATCTATGGTTTGCTTCTAGCTTCTACCTCCATACTCATTTGTATATCCTTTTTGGCAACTTGTCTGCCATTTTAATCTCATCTAGGGTTTTGTGCTCTTTAGTTTTAAGTAGAGCATTAAGATTATCAAAAAGCCTCAGTGCGATAAAAAGTTTAATCAGGTTTTCAAAAGATACCTTATATGAGTAGATAAATTGTTTATAAGTAGGCAGAGGAATATCTGCAATTTTAGCCAACTCTTTTTGTTGTAATCTTTGAGCTCTTCTTTCTGTTTCTACTATATTTACTGCTTTTTTTATCATTTCAAGTGGTGTAAGTAACTCTATCATTTCTTAGCCTTAAGTATATTATAGTATCTTTAACATCAGTAAATATATGACAATGTATATTATAATATACTTAATTTTAATCAAATATGCTCATTTATAGGTTTAGCGCAAGGTTTTCATAATGAAGATTAAGTGCGAATTTACTCTAATCTATTTTCGACTATCTTTCAAAAAATAAAAATATAAATTTAAATATCACACCCATTTTGCTTGGAATTGTTCCCTTTTTTATCATCTAAAAAACCACTTAGTTTTAAGCCGTGCAAAAATATAATCCATGAGAGATATATCCATACAAAAAAGAAAAGAATGGTACTAAATGAACCATAAATGCTTAAATAAGTGCTGTTGTAACTTACATAAACGACAAAAAGGCTTTTTAAAACATACCAAACAAGCGAAGTGATAAAAGATGAGATAGCTACCATTTTAACACTTAATTGCCTGCTTGAAGAGATCATATAGGTTGTAAAAAATAGAGCCCAAACTATGAGGTATGGAAAAATGGTAAGTAAGTTTATCCACTTTGTGTAACTTGAGCTATTTAAAATTTTTTGCAAAACACTTGAAACATAAAATGAAACCCCAAGAGCTAAAGGTCCAAGAGTTATTAAAGTCCAGTAAGTTGAGAGTGATTGCCAAAGTGTTCTAGGTTTTGCTTTTAAGATTAGATTTACAATATACTCATACTCTCTAAAAAACATGATTGAGGTAAATAAAATTACTATAAATCCAAAAACTCCCATGCTAAGAGTATTGCTTAAAAATGTCTCTATATAGCCTGCGATTACATCTTGCTCTGATGGAAGAAGTGAAGAGAAGATGAAAGATTTTATCTTATCATAATACTTTTCAAAGCTAGGAAGATGAGTAAAAATGGAAAGAGATATGAGCAAAATAGGGATTAAAGATAGCATTGTATGAAAACTCAAAGAGGATGAGTATTGCATCAATTGCTTATCTTTTAACTCTTTTACATGGTTTAGCATCTCTTTAGGCTTCATTAAATACCCATTTTAAAAGGATTTAAAATATTGTTTGGGTCAAAAGCTTTTTTAATGGCTTTAAAAAGATTTAACTCTGCTTCACTAAAAGCTAACTTCATATATGGCGCTTTGCTAAGCCCAATTCCATGCTCTCCGCTTAAAGTTCCGCCAAGCTCTACTGTAACTTTAAAAATCTCCTCAATGGCTTCATATCCTCTTTTAAGTTCATCTTCATTTGAGCCATCTACCATCACATTTGTATGTACATTTCCATCACCAGTATGACCAAAACATGGGGTATTGACGTTATATTTTTTAGAAATCTTTTCTATTTTTTCTAAAAGCTGCGGTAGTTTGCTTCTAGGAACTGTTATGTCTTCATTTAATTTTTTGCTACCATAAATTGATATGGATTGGCTTGCGTTTCGTCTTGCAAACCAAAGTTCATTTGACTCATTTTCATCTTTTGCTATTTTGAAAAAAGTTGAGCCATTTTCACTAAAAACTTTTTTTATGGTTAAGAGTTGTGTTTCAATATCTTCTTCTAAATTTCCATCAACATCAGTGATTAAGATGGCACCAGCGTCAGTTGGCAAGCCTTTATTGAACTTTTGTTCTACTGCTTTAATGGTTAAATTATCTAAAAATTCCATAGCAACAGGAGTTACGCCAGAAGCCATAGTTTTATAAACTGCGTTCATTGCTTCTTCAACTGTTGAAAAAACTCCCATTGCCGTCTTTTTTAGTTTTGGTTTTGTGATAAGTTTTAAAGTTATTTGAGTAATCACTCCCAAAGTTCCCTCACTAGCAATTAAAATCCCAGCAACATTGTATCCAGCCACATCTTTAATGGTTTTTTTCCCAGCTTGGATCACTTCACCACTAGGCAAAACTGCTCTTAAAGCCATCACATAATCTTTAGTAATCCCATACTTTGCAGCCCTCATGCCCCCAGCATTTTCAGCTACATTTCCACCAATGCTTGAGTAGTCTTGACTTGCAGGATCAGGTGGATAAAATAGCCCTTTTTCGCTAACAGCTTTTTGTAAATCCATATTTATAACACCAGGTTCAACCACGGCAACCATATTTTGCATATCGATTTCTAAAATCTTATTCATATGTTTCTCAAATGCTAAAACAACTCCACCATTTGCAGGAAGTGCGCCCCCAGTAAAGCCACTCCCAGCTCCTCTTGGAGTTAGGATGATGCCAAAATCATTGCAATATTTAAGTATGTTTTGAACATCTTTCTCATCTCTTGGGAAAATTACTAAATCTGGCTCATAAGTGACTCTAGTCGCATCATATGAGTAGGCTAAAAGATGGGCTTTGTCTGAATAGACATTCTCTTTCCCAACTAAATTTTCAAAAAATTGTATATGTTTTTTTTCCATTTTAAGGCACCATTAAATTGCCATAGTGGCGNNTCATACTCAGCTATATTTCCAGAATTAAAAGTTTTTAATATCTTAAAACTTTGACAATCAACCACATAGCCTTTCTTATTTAGTGCAAAAAATACAATCCCCGCGCTATTTTCTTTACACACTTCTTTAAAATCTTCTCTATCTGGATTTGGCCTATAATCTATGGCTAGCTTCGCTCCAATGATGTCTGGATGTATCCAAGTAGTTTCATTAAAGTGCTCAACTATCTCTTTATATACAACTTGATTTGGGGCAACTATGAGAGCTCTTGAGTATAAAAAATTTAAAATTATCTTGTCGCCTTTTTCTGGCATAACTCCTGGAAGTGGGAGTGCGGGTTGTTCAAGAAGATCAAAAACTTCAAATCTAACTTTTGCTACTCCATCTTTTTTTTCTACCACGCTAGCTCTTGCAATGATGGTGTTTTTCTCATCATCAAAACGGTGAATAACTATGCCAGAAGAGCCGATGACTATATTGTCCGAATCTTCAATGGTAGCGCTACCTTGGGTAACATCAATTAGTGTAGTTTCATAAGGTTCAAATAGCGTATTTGCGTAAATGAAAGATAAAAATAGGCAGAGTATTACTAAACTTCGCAACAATGGAACTCCTTTTGCTTTTTGAATTTTTGATTATACTTTAAAGCAACTCAAAAAACCCTTTAGTTTTTGGCAAGATGTAAGGAAGCGTAAAGTAAAATAAAAAGAGTTTTGAAAGAAGGTGAGTAATGAGTAGAGTTTTTTTGATGCTACTATTTTTAGTTTTTGGTTTAAAAGCCGCCTATATTGAAGAGGTAAAATGGGAGAGCGGAGAGACTTT
>LFRM01077222.1_pt1 | contig 12176 bp, 15 predicted proteins | sample 618341 | NCBI WGS metagenome assembly LFRM01 (sample SAMN03654438, study PRJNA283298) | anaerobic digester metagenome | isolation source: pool of bioreactors CSTR01a, CSTR02a, and CSTR03a thermophilic anaerobic... | place: Denmark: Kgs. Lyngby | collected 2014-05-21
TTGGTCCACTACAAAAAAGTGTTGATCACGAAAGCGGCTATCGCTCAATTTGAGGAGATGCTGGGATGAAAGCAGAACGTTTATTGCAAGTAATTTTGGCGCCGGTCATCACAGAAAAAGCAACTTTTATTGCTGAATCTGGCGAGAAACCGCAATTTGCATTGCGTGTCGCTCCTGATGCAACCAAACCAGAAGTCAAGGCAGCTGTTGAGTTGCTTTTCAAAGTAGAAGTTGAGTCTGTCTCTGTTCTGAACCGTAAAGGTAAAGTAAAACGTGCTGGTCGTTTCGTCGGTCGTCGCCGTGCAAACCGTATCGCTTACGTTTCACTCAAAAAAGGTCAAGAGCTTGACTTTTCGGAGGTGAACTAAGATGGCATTAGTTAAAACTAAACCCACATCAGCCGGTCGCCGCGGTATGGTAAAAGTGGTTACTCCAGGCTTGCACAAAGGTCTTCCTTTTGCCGCTTTGGTAGAATCCAAGAAACGTGGTTCCGGCCGTAATAACAACGGTCATATTACTGTCCGCCATCGTGGCGGTGGTCATAAGTCCCACTACCGTATTGTCGATTTCCGTCGCAACAAAGATGGCATTCCAGCCAAAGTAGAGCGTCTGGAATACGATCCTAACCGTACTGCACATATTGCATTGCTTTGCTATGCAGATGGCGAGCGTCGCTACATCATCGCTCCTCGTGGCCTTGAAGTTGGTGCAACAGTCGTGTCTGGCCTGGAAGTGCCCGTGCGTACAGGTAATGCAGCGGCTATCCGCAATATTCCAGTTGGTACAACCATTCACTGTATTGAAATGCTGCCTGGCAAAGGTGCCCAAATGGCACGTTCAGCAGGTGCATCAGCCGTCCTGATGGCCCGTGAAGGTACTTACGCCCAGATCCGTCTGCGTTCTGGCGAAGTTCGTCGCGTTCACATCGACTGCCGTGCAACCATTGGTGAAGTGGGTAACGAAGAACACAGCTTGCGTCAAATCGGTAAAGCCGGTGCAGTTCGCTGGCGCGGTATCCGTCCTACCGTTCGTGGTGTTGCCATGAACCCGGTCGATCACCCACATGGTGGTGGTGAAGGACGTACTGGCGAGGCTCGTGAGCCAGTCAGCCCATGGGGTACTCCAGCGAAAGGCTTCAAAACCCGCCGCAACAAGCGTACAGACAATATGATTGTCTCACGTCGCAAGCGTAAATAAGGGGCGATACTAATATGTCACGTTCTATTAAAAAAGGCCCATTCGTCGATGCCCACTTGGTTAAAAAAGTGGAAGCAGCTGTCGATGGCAAAGAGAAAAAGCCGATCAAAACCTGGTCGCGTCGTTCAACCATCCTTCCTGATTTTATCGGATTGACAATTGCCGTTCATAACGGTCGTCAACATGTTCCGGTTTATGTTAACGAAAATATGGTTGGTCATAAGCTTGGCGAATTCGCACACACACGTACCTACAAAGGTCACGCTGCGGATAAAAAGTCAAAGAGGTAAGTGATGGAAACTACAGCCGTAATTCGTGGTGTACATATTTCTGCGCAAAAAACGCGTCTTGTTGCGGACATGGTCCGTGGCAAGCCCGTTGCCCAGGCGCTGAATATTCTTACATTCACACCTAAAAAAGCCGCCGGTATCGTTAAGAAAGCCCTTGAATCAGCAATTGCTAACGCAGAGCATAACGATGGTGCCGATATTGATGAGTTGAAAGTCACTACAATTTATGTAGACAAAGCTCAGTCAATGAAGCGATTCTCCGCTCGCGCCAAAGGCCGCGGTAACCGTATCGAGAAGCAGACTTGCCACATTGTGGTCAAAGTCGGCGTTTAAGGAGTCACAATGGGTCAGAAAATTCACCCTATAGGGTTCCGTCTCGCAGTGAATCGTAACTGGAGTTCACGCTGGTACGCTGACAACAAAGACTTTGGCACAATGCTTGCCGAAGACGTCCGTGTGCGTGAGTACCTGAAACGTAAACTGAAAAGCGCATCTGTTGGTCGTGTGCTTATCGAGCGCCCTGCCAAGAATGCACGTATCACCGTTTTCTCAGCACGTCCTGGTGTTGTAATCGGTAAACGTGGTGAAGATATTGAAGGATTGAAACTTGATCTGCAACGCCTGATGGGTGTTCCGGTTCACGTCAATATCGAAGAAATCCGCAAGCCTGAAACCGATGCACAGCTGATTGCCGATTCCATCGCCCAGCAGCTTGAAAAACGTATCATGTTCCGTCGTGCCATGAAACGCGCCATGCAAAATGCAATGCGCCTGGGTGCACAGGGTATCAAGATCATGTCTTCAGGCCGTTTGAATGGTATCGAGATTGCCCGTACAGAATGGTATCGTGAAGGTCGTGTACCTTTGCATACACTGCGTGCAATCATTGATTATGGTACATCTGAAGCACAAACCACCTACGGTATCATTGGTATCAAGGTTTGGGTTTACAAAGGCGACTTGCTGCCTAATGGTGAAATGCCTGCAGAACCTGCAGCCGCACCCCGTGATGATGAGCGTCGTACACGTCGTCCACGCGGTGATCGTCCTGATGGTCAGCGTCGTCCAGGCGGCCGTGGCCGTGGTGGTCGCAAGGCAGCTGAAGCAGCACCTGCGCCAGAAGGAGAATAAACATGTTATCACCAGCACGTAGAAAATACCGTAAAGAGCAGAAAGGCCGTAACACCGGTCTGGCTACTCGCGGTACCAACGTCAACTTTGGCGATTTTGGTTTGAAAGCAACCGGTCGTGGCCGTCTGACTGCACGTCAGATCGAGGCAGCCCGTCGTGCAATGACTCGCCATATTAAACGTGGCGGCCGTATCTGGATCCGTATCTTCCCCGATAAGCCAATTTCACAGAAACCTGCTGAAGTTCGTATGGGTAAAGGTAAAGGTAATCCCGAGTTTTGGGTCGCTGAAATTCAACCAGGCAAAGTTCTGTACGAGATGGATGGTGTAAGTGAAGAGCTTGCCCGTGAAGCTTTCCGTCTGGCAGCCGCCAAGTTGCCTATTTCGACGACATTTGTAAATCGTCACTTGGGCTCTTAAGGGGATCTTTATGAAAGCTAGTGAACTACGTTCAAAAGACGCAACCGAGCTGAATAAAGAGCTCGAGAGCTTGCTGCGTGCACAATTCAACCTGCGTATGCAGCGTGCCACCCAGCAACTTTCTAACACCAGCCAGTTAGGCAAAGTACGTCGTGACATTGCTCGCGTTCGTACAGTATTAACTGAGAAAGCAGGAAAGTAACATGAGCGAAACTCAAACACCCGCCAAGCGTCAGCGTACCCTGATCGGTAAAGTGGTTAGCAACAAAATGGATAAAACAGTGGTTGTTCAGGTTGAACGCCGTGTTAAGCATCCTTTGTATGGCAAAATCATTGTCCGCTCAAACAAATACAAAGCGCATGACGAAGCAAACCAGTATAACGAAGGCGATACAGTGGAAATCGCTGAAGGCCGTCCCATTTCACGCAGCAAATCGTGGAGTGTTGTACGTCTGATCGAAGCCTCTCGCATTATCTGATAACAGGGCAGGTTCAGGCCTGCCTTGCCAACGATACAAGCAGTCTTCCTTATACCGGATGTCAGTAAGAAACCTCGCCTTGTGCGAGGTTTTTTCTTGTGTGTCTACTTGGTGCCATTGCCCGTTGTCTTGGGGTGGAAATGAAAAAATCATTTTTGTACCCTGCTTGTGAAATGATCAATAAGTGGCCACACAAGAAGTTATTATTGAGTGTTAAAGCGATTTGCAGTTAGAAGGATACAATGAAAAACAGTTCTCCATCATTTAATGCTTTGCTGGCCAGTGTGCCACATATTGCCAGCCCGGACCAAATGCAGCGTCACATGAGTGACATGAGCGGTTATGAAGGTGCCATGCCGACGGTGGTGTTTCGGCCTGTTTCCACCGAACAGGTCTCGGCGATTGTGAAAACCTGTGCGGCTGAAAACAGGAAAATCACCATACAGGGTGGCCTGACCGGCCTGGCCGGTGGCGCATGTGCCGATGCCGGTGATGTGGTTATTTCCCTGGAAAGCATGAACCGAGTGGAAGAAATTGACACCATTGGCGGTGTCGCAATTGTGCAGGCGGGTGTCATACTTGAAAACCTGTGTCATGCCGTTCAGCAGGAAGATTGGTATTTTCCGCTGGATTTCGGCTCGCGCGGCTCCTGCCTGATTGGTGGCAATGTTTCCACCAATGCCGGTGGCAACAAGGTGCTGCGTTATGGCACTACCCGTGACCTGGTGCTGGGCATGGAAGTCGTGCTTCCTGATGGCACCATATTGAATATGCTTAACCGGGTTATCAAGAACAATACCGGCCTGGACCTTAAGCATCTGTTCATTGGTACCGAAGGACGTCTGGGCATTATTACCCGTTTGTCCCTACGCCTGTTTCCTAACCCGCAAACCCGGGCTACCGCCCTGGTCGCCCTGGATTCTTTTGATCACGTTACCCGTATGCTGAAAGAGGCACGTTCTGCCTTGCCTGACTTATCCAGCTTTGAGGTGATGTGGCAAAGCTATCTGGTACAGGCCGCCTTGCATGCAAACAAAGAGCTCCCTTTTGAGGGGAGCTATCCCATTTATGTGCTGCTTGAAATTGAAGGTGCCGATAAGGACACGTTTCATGATGGTTTTCATGCGTTCCTTGAGTTTTTAATTGAAAGTGAAATTGGCCGTGACGTGATTGTGCCGCAAACACTGGAGCAGGCAGATTCTCTTTGGCAGATCCGCGATGCCATTGGTGAAATTCTGCGTAGTATCAAACCTTACGTGGCTTTTGATATTGGCATACCACTTAAACATATGCCGGCTTTTATTGAACAGGTTACCGCCGTCCTTGAAAAAGAATACCCCCAAGCCATCAACCTGCTGTTTGGTCATCTGGGTGATGGCAACCTGCACCTGACCACCGGCAAGCTGCAAGAGAAGGAAATCTTTGCCGTTGAAGAGCTGGTTTATCAGACTGCTTCAGGCTTTGGCGGAAGCATTTCAGCCGAGCATGGTATTGGGCGGATCAAGAAACCATTTTTGAAATACAGCCGCAGCCGGGAAGAACTGGATTTGATGAGCGCCATTAAGAACCTGATCAATCCCCGGGATATTTTCAATGCCGGCCGTATTGTGGATTAATGGTTCAACAGGATAATTAACAGGATAGAAAAACAATGAGCTATAACTCCCCCATGAAAAAAGTACGTAAACTGTCTGATGAAGCCCGTGCCGCTTTCCAGGCCGCTTTTGGTGACCGCTTCATAACCACGCAAGCCGTGCGCGAACATCACGGTAGTGATGAGTCTCCATATCCGGCCTGTCCACCCGAAGCGGTTATTTTTCCGCACAATGCCGGTGAAGTGGTCACGGTTGTCAATTTGTGCAACCAGTATGATGTGCCCCTGATTCCTTTTGGTATTGGTTCTTCCATTGAAGGTCATGTGCTGGCGATTGAAGGGGGTATTTCCCTGGATTTCACGGAAATGAACAAGGTGCTGGACGTGAGTCCCGGTGATTTTACCGTGACGGTGGAGCCGGGCGTGATCCGTACCCGGCTGAATGAGGAAATCAGGCATACAGGCCTGTTTTTCCCGATTGACCCGGGTGCGCATGCTTCTATTGGTGGCATGACCGCTACCCGTGCCTCGGGTACCAATGCCGTGCGTTATGGCACCATGCGTGAAAACGTGGTTTCCCTGAAAGTGGTTACGGCAGATGGCAAAATCATCCGTACCGGCAGCCATGCGCGCAAATCATCGGCCGGTTACGACTTGACCCGTCTGTTTGTGGGCAGCGAAGGGACCTTGGGTGTTATTGTTGAAATTACCCTGCGTGTTTATCCCATCCCCGAAGCCATTTCAGCCGCCATTTGCAACTTCGAAACCCTGGAGTCTGCCGTGGAATGCGTTAACCAGATCATGCAAACGGGTATCGAAATTGGCCGGGTTGAGTTTATTGATGAGCAGGGCGTGAAGGCCGCCAATCAATACAGCAAGTTAAGCCTGAAAGAAAGCCCGATGTTGTTGTTTGAATTTACCGGTTCCGCTTCCAGCGTCAAGGAACAAATCGAGATCGTGCAGGAAATTGCCAAAGATAATGGCGGGATGGATTTTGAATGGGCCGAGCACCAGGAAGACCGTAACCGTTTGTGGACGGCACGGCATAACCTTTACTTTGCCTGCCTGCAATTGCGCCCGGGCGCGCGCTCTATTACCACCGATGTTTGCGTGCCTATCTCGCGCCTGGCCGAGTGCGTGACTGAAACGGCCAAAGACCTTGAAAACAAGCCTTTTCCATGGTCTATTCTGGGTCATGTGGGGGATGGCAATTTCCACGTGCTTATGATGATAGACCCTGAAGACCCGCAAGAATGGGCCATGGCAGAAGAAATCAATAACCGGGTGGTGCAGCGGGCCATAGATATGAACGGCACCTGCACCGGCGAACACGGTATTGGTATTCACAAAATGAATTTCCTTAAAAAGGAACATGGTGAAGACGCCATCCACCTGATGCGTTTGCTCAAGCACGCCTATGATCCGAAAAACATCCTGAATCCCGGCAAAATGATTTCCTGGGAAGCATAATGGTTGATGGTTTACTGACAAGCGAATAGCCATGCTCAAGTTTGCGGCCAATCTTTCCATGATGTACACCGAAGTTCCCTTTCTTGAACGTTTTGCCCTGGCGGCAAACGATCAGTTCAAAGGCGTGGAATTTTTGTTTCCCTATGAGTACAGTGCGGCAGAAATAGCCCGTCAACTGTCTCTTAACGGGCTTGAGCAGGTTTTGTTCAATGCCGTGCCGGGTAACTGGGATGCCGGAGAACGTGGGCTGGCCTGCTTGCCTGGACGGCAGGCACAGTGTCTGGCTGGTGTGGAAAAGGCCCTGGAATATGCCGTTGTCCTGGGCAACCGGCGTATTCACTTCATGGCTGGTATTGTTCCTGATGACCTGAATCAGGCATTGGCGCATGAGTATTACTGCCAGAACCTGTCGCGGGCAGCTGCCCTGGCTGCCCAGGCCGGGGTAACGTTATTGATTGAACCTATTAATCCGTTTGACATGCCGGGGTATTTTTTAACCACCCAGCAACAGGCCCACCAGGTCATTGAATTGCTTAATCTGTCCAATATCAAGGTGCAAATGGACTTATACCATTGTCAGATTGTTGAAGGTGACTTAAGCAGAAAACTGGCCACTTATTTGCCAGGCGGTCGAGTGGGACATGTGCAGATTGCCGGTGTCCCCCATCGGCATGAACCCGATAACGGGGAGCTTAATATTGGCTATCTGTTTGGCTTGCTCAGGCAACTGGATTATCAGCACTGGATCGGATGCGAATACCGTCCGGCTGGGCGCACCCGTGAAGGACTGGCCTGGCTTGAACAGGAAAGGTGTAAAAATGAAGGTGAAAAACGTGCAGCAATGCCTTGAACTGAAAGCGGGTGATGCCCGTCTGGTGGTGGCCCCTCATATTGGCGGGGCCATTGTGGCTTATAAACATGTGCTGGCGGACCGGGAATATCACTGGCTGCGTCCGGTTGATCCTGTGCATGTGCAAAACCGGGATGTATCCGGGATGGCCAGTTTTCCGCTGGTGCCATGGGCCGGGCGTCTTCGTGATGGCCGTTTCGTGTATGAAGGCCGCCGTATTCATTACCCCTCACAGAAAAAAGATTCGCCACATAGCATTCATGGGTTTTTACGAAACCGTATATGGCAGGTCATGGAATATACAGACAACCGGCTGGTGATTGAGTACGTGCATGAGCCCGACGACTGGCCTTTCGCCTTCAGGGCGCAACAGGTGTTCGCCCTTGATGAAAACAATCTGACCATCTACCTGGACATCAGTAATACCGGGCAACACAGCATGCCACTTGGGATGGGGCATCACCCTTATTTTCCCAAAAACGAACATACCCGCTTGACGGCGCGGGTTGGGAAGGCCTGGTACGGAGACCAGGATGTGATGCCGGTCAGGCTGGCTGAGCACCCGCTTGCCCCGGAAATGGCACGGGGGATTGATGTTGCCCGGCATGCGCTGGATACCCCTTTCATGGATTGGGAGCATGAGGCGCAAATCAGCTGGCCCGATGAACAACGCAAACTGGTGATGACGGCTGATGCACCGTTTGATTTTCTGATCGTGTACAGCCCGGAAGGTGCGCCCTGGTTTTGTGCCGAACCTTTTAGCAATGTGACCGATTGTTTTAATATGCGGCATACCCATTCGGCCCGGGAAGTGGGCGGGCAGGATGTGTTGCCGGGCCAAACCGTGAAGACCCGGTTCAGCCTGACTCCGGTTTTATATAAGGATGATTAATTCATGGCACTTGGTGCAACAATCTATAAAGCAGAAATCAATATTGCCGATAATGACCGCGCCTATTATGGCAGCCATGCCGTTACCGTCGCCCGGCATCCATCAGAAACCGAAGAGCGGCTCATGATTCGGATCCTGGCCTATGCACTGTACGAAAATGGTGATGAAAGGCTGACATTTACGCGGGGCCTGAGTGAAGTTGATGAGCCCGATTTATGGCGTAAAGACCTGACAGGCACTATTTTGCAATGGATAGAAACGGGCTTGCCCGATGACCGCCGCCTGTTGAAGGCCTGCGGGCGTGCCGGGCAGGTGATTGTTTTGGCATATGGACGCAATGCCGCCACCTGGTGGGCAAATGTGGCCAGTAAGCTTGAGCGGGCCCGTAATCTGAAAGTATATGTACTCCCGGTGGAATCAACCCAAAAACTGGCTTCTTTGGCAGACCGTAACATGACCCTGCATTTTAATGTGCAGGATGCAACGGTTTGGGTTTCTTCTGACAAGGGCGATGCGCAAATTGAGATCCAGGCCTTGAATTGAGGTTTTTTTCTACTGCCTAAAAAGCCAAAAAGTGAATAAAAAGCACCCCAGGCGTATCATGAAAAACGTCCTGGGGTGCTTTTGAAGGTTTATGCCAAAGATTTATTGGCCAGGCTTGTGACGCTTGCCTGGACCACTTGCTCCTTGAGTGTAGCCGGTTAACGATTAATTAACGTTCATACCTTCGGCTTGCAGGATGGGACCCCATTTCTTGATTTCAGAGTCCACCCATTTTTTCAGGGATTCTGAGGACTGTCTTTCTTCACTGACAATTTCAGCGCCAAGATCGGCCATTTTCTTTTTGAAGGGTTCTGATTTGAGCGCTTCTTTAAGGGCACCATTGAACTTGGCAATGACGGGTTCTGGTGTGCCTTTGGGCGCATAAATACCATGCCAGACTTTAAAGTCGAAGTCTTTCAGGCCCTGTTCGTCAAGCGTAGGGGCATCAGGCAGTTTGCTGATGCGGTCTTTGGTGGTGACACCATAGAATTTGACGGTTTTGGCATCGATGTGTGGAATGGTTTGTGTGGTTTGGTCACACAGGATATCAACCTGCTTGCCCAGCAAGGCCGTCATGGCAGGACCGGTTCCCTGGAAGGGAATAGTGGTGAGTTTGGTATCAATGGCCTGTTGCAGCAATGAACCGCACAGTTGTGAAACGGCACCCGGGCCGGCATTGGCCAGGTTGATGGTATCTGCATTTTGCTTGGCGTATTCAATGAATTCCTGCAAATTGTTGGGCGGGAAGTCGGCACGTGCCAACAAGGTCATGGGGACGTCAACCACTTCACCCACATATTCAAAGCTGTTAAGCGGATCGAATTTCAGGTTTTTGTACAGGGCAGGTGCCGTTGCCATGCCATTGTGGTGAAGGAAAAATGTATACCCATCGGGTTTTGAATTGGCGATATGGGCGGCGGCAACCGTGCCGCCTGCACCGGTTTTGTTTTCAACAACAATGGGTTGTTTGAGGATTTTACCCAGTTCCGCACCCAGGGAGCGGGCGACAACATCAGTAGGGCCGCCGGCAGCAAAAGGAACAACCAGCGTGATGGGATGCTCGGGATATTCGGCATGCGCCGCACCCGTGCCCATCGCAAACAAGGCAATCGTAAGGCTGGTCAGTTTCAGGAATTTGGATGTCATGGTGTGATCTCCGAGAATGTGGAAGAGCAGGCACAAAAGCCTGTTCTTTAAAAAATGGATACAAACAGTGTAACGATTTTTAAGGTAATTGCCGTTTTTATTTTGTTAAGCAAGCGTTATGTAAACTGAAAGCTTGACGCTTGGTTTAACTGAATGATTAAGTTTCAACAAGATAAAAAAAGGCAGGCCAGTAAACCTGCCTGCCTTTATGTTTATCGATCAATCCTCTTCGACAAACGTTTCTTCGCGTTTTTTGCGGATGGATGGCAGTGCCACCAGAATGACCAGGCCAACAGCCATTAACAACAGGGTCAGTGACAGCGGACGCTCAACGAAGGTCAGGAAGTCACCCCGGGACAACAACAGTGCCCGGCGGAAGTTCTCTTCCATCATTGGGCCCAGTACCAGACCCAGCAACAGCGGCGCACCTTCACACTTCAGTTTGGTCCAGATATAACCGATGATGCCAAAGATACCCATGACGTAAATATCAAACGCGTTGTAGTTCAGCGAGTACACACCGATCGTGCAGAACAGCAAAATGGCCGGGAACAGGACACGGTAAGGCACTTTGAGCAGTTTGACCCACAGGCCCACCAGCGGCAGGTTCAGCACCACCAGCATCAGGTTACCAATCCACATGGACACGATCAGACCCCAGAACAACTCGGGGTGGCTGCTCATGACCTGAGGACCGGGCTGGATGTTGTGAATCGTCATGGCACCCACCATCAGGGCCATCACCGCGTTACCGGGAATACCCAGGGTCAGCAAGGGGATGAACGAGGTTTGTGCCGCCGCGTTGTTGGCCGACTCGGGGCCGGCCAGACCGGCCGGATGTCCCTTGCCAAAGCGCTCGGGAGTTTTGGAGATTTTCTTCTCCAGGGTATAAGAGGCAAAGGAAGACAGCACCGCACCGCCACCAGGCAAAATACCCAGGGCCGAACCCAGCATGGTACCGCGCAAGACGGCCGGACCGGCTTCTTTGAACTCTTGCTTGTTGGGATACAGGGTACCGAGTTTGTCGGTAATATCAACACGGTTTTCTTTTTGTGCCAGGTTGTTCATGATCTCGGCCAGACCGAACACACCCATGGCCACCACGGCAAAGTCGATACCGTCCTGCAATTCAGGGATACCGAAGTCAAAGCGGGCCACACCCGAGTTAACGTCAGTACCGATCATGCCCAACAACAAGCCCAGAATGATCATACAGATCGCTTTGGGCAGGGAACCGGAGGCCAGTACCACGGCACCGATCAGACCCAGTACCATCAGGGAGAAGTATTCGGCGGGACCGAACTTGAAGGCAACTTCAGCCAGGGGGGGCGCAAAAGCGGCCAGCAAAACCGTAGCGAAACAGCCGGCAAAGAAAGAACCCAGCGCCGCAATGGACAGCGCGGCACCGGCACGGCCGTTCTTGGCCATCTGGTGCCCGTCCAGGACGGTCACCACCGCTGAGGTTTCACCGGGCAAGGCGACCAGAATGGCGGTGGTTGAACCACCATATTGGGAGCCGTAATAAATACCGGCCAGCATGATCAGGCCGGCGGTAGGCGGCAGCACATAGGTCAGTGGCAGCAGCATGGCAATGGTAGGCACGGGGCCAATGCCTGGCAACACGCCAATCAGGGTACCCAGCAGGCAGCCCAGGAAGGCATAAGAGAGGTTTTCCAGTGTAAAGGCCACTGAAAAGCCCAGGGACAAGTGTTCCAGCAATTCCATCATGATTATTTGCTCCCTTTAATCTTGTTGATCAGGATAATGACGCCAACAATGATCGACAGGGGAATAATGATCATTGCATAGGTGGGCCATTCGGCAAAGGGAACCGGCCACAGCGGGAAGATCAGGCCCAGGCCCCTGACAAAAGCCAGCCAGGTGAAGATCACCAGGAAAATGGCATTGCCAATGGCGATTTTAAGGCTGAACTCGTGACTGGCCAGGCTGCTGAAAATAACCAGCAGCACCAGTGAGATGTACAGGCCCAGGTTGTCCAGCATGACACCGAACACCACAATCGAGCCGATGATCAGGGCAAGAATGTCGAAGTCGAATTTGCCAATATGATGGTCATCCGCTTCTTTACCACGCAGTGAGCCAATGGTGACCACACCGCCCAGCAAGGCCAGGACAACACCCAGCCAGAATGGAAAATAGCCGGG
>LFRM01040862.1_pt1 | contig 12175 bp, 10 predicted proteins | sample 618341 | NCBI WGS metagenome assembly LFRM01 (sample SAMN03654438, study PRJNA283298) | anaerobic digester metagenome | isolation source: pool of bioreactors CSTR01a, CSTR02a, and CSTR03a thermophilic anaerobic... | place: Denmark: Kgs. Lyngby | collected 2014-05-21
GAATCGGGTATTATGACTGGCGATTTGATAAATATGGCAAAAGGCGATAATCTACAAAAAGTTAATACGGATGATTTCTTAAAAGCTGTCAGAGCCAGATTAGAAAAAAAATATACCAATTAATCACTTCATTGAAATCAATATTATATATTTTTAACATGGGCTTTTAATAATTTGGTGGATGTTTTTTAATATCTACCAAATTATACCTGGTGGTTTAATTTCTGGAGGGATTTCTTTTGCTATCTTGATATCTTCCATTAATCTAGCTGGATAAGCTATTTTTTTACCATATCTTTCATGTAAATAAAAAATAGCATCTTCTAAGTTTTCTAAATTTGCTAAATATGAAAAATCAGAAAATAAATTCATTTGTCTTGGTAGATTATCGTTTTCTAAATAAATAGCCCTAATGGTTAAAGAACGAATTGGTTTAGACGCAACATAAGATTCTTTAAATAGCAAAAAACCTCTTTCTGCAAGATAATAAGCATTATGAGTAGGGTAGGGTAAAAAAGTTTGAAAATCACGATGGATTAAATCATTAGAACGTACATTAATATTTACTCCTCTGGCTCTAAGTCGATGAATCCTGAGGCGTTTACCAACTTCTTCACTTAAAGCTAATAACACTCTCCAAACTTCAATATTTNNACTGTTTTAATTGGAAAAGATTCGCCATAAACGCGAACTCGGCCTTCATCTAAACCATTAGCCCATTTCCAAATTTTAATGCCATTGATGCCTAGTTTTTTCTGAAGAAAACGAGGTTCTGTCTTTGCTAAATCTCCAATTGTCAAAATATTCCATTTTTTGAGTTTTTTATTTGTTGCAGGACCTATTCCTAAAAGTGCATTAGCCGGTAAATGCCAAATCACATCTTCAAATTGATCATAATCTATGATGGTAATGGCATCAGGCTTTTTTAAGTCACTGCCAAGTTTAGCAAATACTTTATTGAAGCTAATGCCAATTGATACGGTTAAACCTATCTCTGTCTTGATACGTTTATTGATCATATGTGCAATGTTTAAGCCGCTACCAAATAAATTTTTGCTATTCGTTACATCGAGCCAACATTCATCTAAACCGAAAGGTTCGATTTGATCTGTATAGTCAAGATAAATTTTTTGAGCCTTTTTAGAATATAAAATATATTGATCATATTGAGGCGGAACTAAAATTAAATTTGGACATTTTTGCTTAGCCTGCCAAATGACTTCACCTGTTTTTACCCCAGCCATTTTAGCTTCTTGGGATTTAGCTAAAATTATGCCATTACGATCTTCTTTAGAACCACCAACGGCAACTGGTTTACCTTTTAAGCTTGGATTTAACATAATTTCTACTGATGCATAATAAGCATTCATATCACAATGTAAAATAACTCGCTTCATAATATAATCCTTTAACAAACATATGTTCGTTTTAATAATTATAATTATTTTGATTGAAAAAGACAAGATGAAATTATTAATTAAAATAAATAAACGAGATTTGAAATTTGCTTGACAACCGTACATTTTTATCATATTGTTAATAAAATTAAAAGCGATGATGGAGAGAAAAATATCCTCAATCAGCATATTTGGTTTATTATCAGATAGTAGAGAAGCTGCGGTTGGTGCAAGCAGTTGCTGACGGATATATAAATACACTCTAGAGCTGATGTTCTGAAAAATTTTTTAGTAGGAACATACGGAAGCCTACCGTTATCAAGGCAGGGATTGTTTGATCCCGATGAGTGGCAGTATTCTATACTGCAATCAGGGTGGTACCGCGAGAATGTGATTTTCGTCCCTGAGCAAGACTTAACTTGCTCAGGGATTTTTTATTTGAGCAAGAAAAATAAAAAGGAGAACCACTATGTCCAATGTTAAATTCATGTCAGGGGAAAATATCCCACTCGAAATGCACAAAGTACGTATGGTGCAAAAGATCAACTTATTACCAGTTGAAGAGCGTTTAAAAGCCATGCAAGAATCCGGATTTAATACCTTTCTCTTAAAAAACCGTGATGTCTATTTAGACATGTTAACCGATAGCGGTGTTAATGCAATGAGTGAAAATCAATATGCGGCGATGATGCAAGCAGATGACAGCTACGCAGGTTCGGAAACATTTTATCGTTTAGAAGCTGTACTACAAGATATTTTTGGCATGAAATACTTTTTGCCAGCCCATCAAGGTCGGGCTTGTGAAAATATATTATCGAATGTTTTTGTCACACCTGGGTCCACGGCATTAATGAATTTTCACTTCACCACTACGAAATCTCATATAACCAGATTAGGTGGCAAAGTTGAAGAAATTATCTCTGATCAAGGCTTAAATATTCAGAGTGATTTGCCATTTAAAGGTGATATTGACATTAAAAAATTAAATGAGGCAATTGGCCGACTTGGAAAATCTCAGATATCTTTTGTACGAATTGAGGCTGGTACAAATCTCATTGGTGGTCAACCAGTATCTATGGGGAACATTAATAAAGTATCCCAAATTTGTCGTAAGGAAGGTATCCCGCTTATTTTTGATGCCAGTTTACTGGCAGATAATCTGTACTTTATTAAGACACGTGATGAGAAATATAAAGATGTAGAAATCAAGGAAATTATTCGTGAAATTGCATCTTTAGTTGATATCGTTTATTTCTCTGCCCGAAAGCTTGGCTGTGCACGAGGCGGTGCTATTCTCGTATCTGATGATGAGATGTTTAATAAGATGCGTGAATTAATACCTCTCTATGAAGGCTTTTTAACATATGGTGGTATGTCTGTACGAGAGATGGAAGCTATGGCAGTTGGACTTCGTGAAACATTAGATATGAATGTTATCAGCCAGACACCAATTTTTGTAGAAGCATTAAGTAATGAATTAATCGAAAAAGGTGTACCAGTTGTAACACCTTCAGGTGGTCTCGGTTGCCATCTAAATGCCTCTGAATTTTGTTCCCATATCCCTCAAGAGCAATATCAAGCTGGTGCTTTGGCAGTTGCTGTATTTATTGCTAGTGGCGTAAGAGGCATGGAACGAGGAACGATGAGTGAACAGCGTAATGAAGATGGTAGTGAGCAACTATCTGATATGGAATTATTGCGCTTAGCTATGCCAAAACGCGTATTTACATTGTCTCAGGTTAAATATACTGCCGATCGTATTGCCTGGCTATACAAAAATCGTCATTTGATTGGGGGGCTTGAATTTGTCGAGGAACCTAAAGTGCTTAGATTCTTCTTTGGTCGTTTACAAGCAATTGGTGATTGGCCAGAACAATTAGCAAAGCAATTCCGTCAAGATTTTGGAGATAGCTTATAGTATTGAATTTTTAAATTAGACAATCTTTTAAAGTATATAAGATGATATATGTATTAGCTCCGCTTCTTTAAGAAAAACGGAGCTTTTATTTTACTGAAAATAGTAAAAATTAGTATCATATTAGTATCATAAAATAAAAAAAGCCTTGTATAACAAGGCTTTTTTAATCCTGGTGGAGATGAGGGGAATCGAACCCCTGTCCGAAACTGCTTCAAAAAGAATTTCTCCGAGTGCAGTCATTATTTTAAAATTCCTTTAAATCCTCATCTAATGACAAATTAGAAAATAAAGTAGCTTCATAATACGATCAAATAGCAAAGCTTATATTTGAAAGTTTACCTATTTAACCTCCGACAGGTAAGGTCTGCAAATTAACAATGCATCCTGATTGCAGATCGTCAGAAGCATTGTGCAGGCTTAAATTAAGCAGCTGCTAATACAGGTTGTTTTTCTGCATTTAAAAGTTTTCCGTTTTTTAAAGAGGCCAACGGAACCCTCTACTCGCTATTCTAATCTCGACAACCCCGTCGAAACCAGTACATCCCCATACACATATAGGATATTATAAAATAGCAGAAAAATCTATTTTAGGCAAATGACTAGAATGACTAGCCAAATAAATCTGAATAGTTTATAATTTCTGTTGTTCGTATTTATCTTTGCCTGAGTGGCTCAGGGGTAGAGCAATTCACTCGTAATGAATAGGTCGTGGGTTCAATTCCCACCTCAGGCTCCATAATAAAACCGTTGGTACATAAGTATTTCAACGGTTTTTATTTTCTATAGAATTTTTTCCTTTTCGTGNNTGTTATGTAGTATTATTTTAGTATTTTAAAATTTCCAGGGAATTTAATTGTTTTAATTTAAAAAGGGCATTGTTTTTTGACAATACCCTTAATAAGCTCAAATAATAATAAATAAAATTTAATTTGGCATTTCCAAAGCAGGTTTTTTCTTTCTCTGCCAAGCATGCATAGCCAATGCTAATGCGATAACACCATAGGAGATGAAAACGCGGAAATACTCGCCGAGCATAGCATTGTTAAAGAGAACTTTGCCAGCTTCTGGAGCGATAATAAATAATGTATGGAAGAGTAGAACACCAGTAATAGCTTGCTTATTCGTAGCTTTACTGACTGAAGCACCACCAACTAATAAGGCGGCGATAGCAAACTGTCCTACCTGTAAATGCGCGCCATAAGTAGCAAACGTGCCAAGATTTTGCAAATAGATCAGTTGACCCCAGGCGGCAAATATTGTTGACATAATCATCGCTAAGACACGTACTTGATCAACATTAATACCAGAAGCGTTGGCAATAACACGACTTTGTCCAACCGTCCTCATATTTTGACCAATTCTGGTTGAAAGGAAAGCGGAATTAAATGCAGATAAGCCAGCAATTAAGACCAATGGTAATGCAGGTAGTTTTGATTTCATCAATGCTGATTCCACCATGGGGATGTAGGTTAATCCATAAGCTACAGCAGCAATCACAATCCTAATAATGTAACGCGATATTATAAAATTTGCATCGGGTTGAATTCTATTCTCGATTATTTTCCACACACTAGAAATGATAAGGCCAAAAATTAAAATTACAGCGATGTTGAGAAGAGTAAGTTTACTGACCATAAGCATATTTTCAACGGCAGGAATATAGGTTAAGCCATAGATTAAAACAGCTATCAAAAGAATGATGATATCTTTTAATGGTGATTTATCTTTTTTTATCAAATGCATGATGATACGTATTACGGCAATTAAAGCGACAATGACAAAGATAATTAATGCCAAATCAATTAAAAACACTTCATCCAGTGCATATTTCATATTGCCAGTCAGATCAATAGTGTTTTTGATTCCAACATCACCTGGAATAAGAAGACTTTTCGTCTGAACAGGTATGATTGCTCCTAAAATATATAAGAAAAATAATTGATAAAGACCATCAGCAAAATAGCCAAGAATCAAACCAGCAATCATCTCGGAGCCCTTCATTTTATTAAAAAGGCGTCCAACGGCAAATCCAAAAAGAATGGCAAGTGGAGTTGCAATTAAAAAAGAAATTAGCATGCCTAATAAACCATTAAAACCCCAATCTACAGCAAAGAAAACGCCAATTTGAGCTGCAATTGCACCAATAACAATACTGAAGTTTAAACCAAGACCGGCTAATACTGGAATCAACAACGATAGAACTGTAAAAGCATTTCGGCCAAAACGAATGGTTACATTTTCTAATACAAATGATGCAGAAGTGTCCGAAACAGCAATACCTGCAATACATAGAATCAGAAAGAGTAGCATAACTTTATTTTCAAAAATCCAGTTTGCTGTTTTTTGACGGAAGTTCACATGTGGCAAAAGTACGACTTCATCGTTCTGAACCTGATTGATATTATTTTTTTCAGGATTAGCTTTCATTCTGCGTACCTCCTTTCGCTTTAGATAAAGCATAAAGTATGATCCCGTTTGAAATGATGATACGGATAACTTCTGACAATGTGCTACCTTGAGGCATCAATTCTTTGATAACTGGTAAAGAAGTTGTCAGAATACCCTGGAACAGTAAAGTTCCTATTATGACGTTAGAGATAGAAGCTCGTGTAGTAGATGCACCACCTATCAAGACAGCAGCGACACAAGCAAAGCCCATCATCAAAGGAGCATTATAAAGCTGTAAAAAACCAAAAACTTGCGCATACATAATAATGCCAATTGCACCTAAAACAGTTGATATAACAGTACCCAGTATACGCATATGGTCAACATTAATGGCATTGGAACGCGTAAAGAGTTCATTTTCGCCTGCAGCACTCATTGCAATACCCCATTTACTATGTAAAAAGAGCCACATCAATAAACAGAATAAAAGGACAACCAAAATTGTACCAATTGGCACAATAACGCCACCAATTTCAAAGGCCAGTAGATTTAAAGGGAAGGGTTGATTAGCAGTTACGGCAGGATCGCTCATAAGGCCACCAAAGCTTTGTTCTAGACTAATGGTATTACGCATACCATCACCAGCAATAGGCCAAACTAAGGTACCAGATCTAAAGGGCAATGCCAACCAAACAATATTGGATAGGGCAATTGCAGAAAATCCGACATAAGTAGAAACTGTCATCTCAGAACCCTTAACACGGTTTAATAATAATCCATATGAAAAACCTAGAACAATAGCAATCGGAATGGCAATTAAAAGTGACATTCCCAAATCTATCCAAGGGCGATAATTATCACCATGACGATAAGTTATTTCAATTGCGGTGGTGCTACCAATTAATCCTGCAACAATACCAAGTGAAATACCAAAATTAAGTCCGATACCACTTTGTACACCAGGTACCATCGCTAAAACAAGAATACCAAACATAGCCCATCGGCGTAGCACATCGCTAAAAATGTCTGTTAAATGTAATCCTAAAAACGGTGATATAACAATCAAAAGAATAAAAAATAATCCAATAATCAGACGAGGCCAACCAATTTGTTCTAATATCTTTTTAAATTTCATTACTAATTGTCTCCTCTCTAACTTCATTAACAGATAAGCCTGACATTGCCAAGCCAAAAGCAGCATCAGAAGCATCTGGTGGCAAAATATCTGAAACTTTACCCTCAGTGACAATAGCAATACGATCACAAATGGAANNATCACAAATGGAACGTAGTTCAACTAATTCAGAGCTGATAATGACGACAGTCATGCCATATTCTTCATTCATTTTAATCAAATATTCAAGGACCAATCTTTTAGCACCAATATCAATACCTCGAGTAGGCTCAGCAACGATCAAAATTTTTGGTTTCAAAGTTAAAGCTCTCGCTAGACAAACCTTCTGTTGATTTCCCCCAGAAAGACTTCCAGTTTTCTGACGGGGACCAGTACAGCGAATATCTAAGGTATCGATCATGGACAGAGCATGCTCTCGAACTTCCTTTGAAGAAAGAAGGTTTAATGGACCTCCCTTTAAAAATTTTTTCTGAACTTTTATAGCAGAAAAAGCGATATTATTTTCAATTGATTCGTCAAGCAATAAACCAACGCCACGGCGATCTTCTGAAACAAATGCAATATTATTATCTAAAGCATCACCTAATTTATTAAGATTAAGTTTTTTACCAAAAACGATAGCTTCACCTTCTGAAGGATAAAGCCCGCTAATACCATTGATAACCCCAAGTTTGCCCTGACCAGCTAAACCAGCAAAACCAAAAATTTCACCCTTATAAATTGAAACGTCCATACCCTTAACTTGTTCACCAGGCATGTTAACATTGAAGTCTTTTAATTCAAGAGCCAATGTATCTTGATCAATTTGACGGGTTTCTTTATTGTAAAGTGAGCCTTCTGTCTTACGACCGATCATACGATCAGCGATGTCAACAACCGTAATGTCTTTAGTGGATACTTGGTCTATTAGTTCACCATCTCGTAAAATAGTTAATCGATCTGCAACAGCCATTACTTCATCTAGGCGATGGGTAATGAAGATGATTGCTATACCTTCTTTAGCAATTTTTTGCATGATGCTAAGTAAACGATCAGCTTCGCTTTCTGTCAAAACGGCGGTTGGTTCATCAAAAACCAATAGTTTAATGCCACTTTTGTCAATCTCACGCGCTATCTCAACGAATTGTTTATAACCTATTGGCAGGCCAGCAACCTTGACATATTCTTCAATATTGAGACCAATTCGTTTCAAAGCTTTTTTTGCATCTTTTTGCATTGCTGGACGATCTAAAACATCAAGAGATGAACCAAAAACCTTAGAAAAGATAGTTGGATTTCCAATCTCACGACCAACCTTGATATTCTCAGTAATCGTGAAGTCTGGAATTAACATAAATTCCTGATGTACCATTCCAATGCCATAATCCATGGCATCATGAGGACTGTTAATATTAACCTTTTCCCCGAAAATTTCGACATCCCCTTTGAAACCACCTGTTGAATGGATGACAGGCATGCCAAAAAGAATATTCATTAAAGTAGATTTGCCGGCACCATTTTCACCGACTAAGGCATGAATCTCTCCAGGTTTAACAACAAGATCAACATCCTTTAATACTTTATTACCATAGTATTCTTTGCTTATTCCCTTCATTGATAAGACAGACTCTTTGCTCATATCAAATCTCCTTCCGACCTGAGCACTTAAACTGACAAATAAATTATTGAAGTGTACAGAATCGGCTCTTCTTTCAAAACAACGCACCGACTCTTAAGTTGAGTCGGTGCGCCATAAAATTTTTTATACATCCATGGTTAATTATGAATTAATCAATAGGCTGACTGAAATCAACGTATGGAGCTAATAACAGATAGAAGTTATCGAGTTCTTTATCATCTTCTGTGATGTAATTACTCATAACAATATCACCAGCATTGTAATCGTCAGAAACTTTATCAACGGCTTTTTGTAATGCGGCAGTATCATTACGATCAGTGATTTTGCCTTCGCAGAAATCAATTGCGTAATCAACACCAGCTTCAACCATCAACATATTGACAGGAATACCCCAAGTAGACATGCGATTTTCTTGTCCAGCTTCAGACAACTTCTCTTGAAGTGAAGTGAGCATATATTGAACATCACCCTCATGACCTTTTACATCAATGTTAAGAGCTGCAGGGTAGGCATGATATGGGCTTGGGCAACATTGTTGAGGATAAATCGCTCCACCTTGAAGAACTTCACGAATTAGAGGCTCTTGAAGACCACAGTTTGTTGAGAAGAAGGCCGTATCAGGACCGTATTCTTCAATTTTCTTTTTAACATCTTCAACAATAAATTGCTGTGCACCTGACATACCAGAATCGCCGGTTGGATCTGGTGCTTCAACATCAATAAATTCAATACCAAGTTCTTCACATGTGTCAATCATTATCTGACGACGAGCAGCGATTGTGGTATATCCTAAGTGACGTGGGAATGAATAGTGTAAGAGGCGAGTAGCACCCATTTCTTGAGCTTTTTCAGGAATTGTTCTACCCATAGAGAGCTCGTCAACTAACAGACAAATGTCAGATTTTTCTGCCATTACTTCTGGATCTTCTGCGACAACACCAGAAATAAAGAGCATATCTGGATTTGTTTCACGGACTTTGTCAATAGCTGCTGCTGCACCAGGGACAGCTTGAACAAAGATGATAGCCTTGACATCTTCGTCTGAAGCTAATTGCAGAACACCTTGGATAACTTGTTCAACTTCAGAAGAGAAATTATCTGGGTATGTAGCATGGATAATTTTATCTGAACCATATTTATCAACCATTTTTTGTGCGGCTTGATATTCTTCTTCACCTTGAGAAACTGTACCAGTATAAATTGCAATTTTATAATTATCTGACCCAGCTTCAGGGGATTCACTTTCTTCAGGACTTGCAGCGTTATTATCATCTTGCTTATCTTCTACTTCAGCTTTTGTTTGTTTTCCTTCTGTTGCTTCTGACTGATTTCCACTGCTACGGCAAGCGGTTGATGAAATAATCATCATTAAGGCCAGAATAAGCACAAGAATTCTCTTCTTCGTCATTGTTTCTCCTCCATTTTACTTAGATCCAATTCTTAGACCTATAATAGTTTCGATACACAAAAAAACGGTTTAGATAAGTAGACCGTTGCCAATAATAATATTATTACTATTGTGATATCGAAAATTTTTCTGATTAGCATTTAATAAATGCTAATTCACAAAAATGTAGATTAAGTATATTATTACATAAAATTGAATGTCAAGTTTAAAAAATATTATACAAAAATTACATAAAATTTTGGTGATTTTATAGAAATTGAATTTATGCATTCAAATATTGATGTTTCACTGATTGAATATCATATTATTTCAATATTTTCTGTATAAAAAATCTGATTTTATACAAATTAATGAATTATCTAAATATTTATAACTGAAAAAAACAAAACATTTTCGTTTGTTAAATTTCCTATTGACATAGATATATAATTTGTTNNAGATATAGAATTTGTTAAAATGAAAACCGTTTTCATATTTAAATTAAGAACATTTATTAAAAATAAAAAGACGAGATAAAATATGGCAAATTATAAAACTCAGCAAGGCGACATGATTAAAGAATACATGCAAAAACGAGCAGGAGAGCATGTAACCGCAAATGAAATCATGTTTTATTTTCAACAATTAGATATAGAGATAGGAATGACAACAATTTATCGTCATTTAAATAAATTAGTAAAGCAAGGCCTAGTTAAAAAATTTTATATTGACGATAGAAGTGCAGCCTGTTTTGAATATGCAAAAGATGATAGTGAAAAAAACACGACTCAATATTTTCATTTGAAATGTATTGAATGTGATAGTTTAATCCACTTTAAATGTCAGGAAATATTAGATTGGCAAAAGCATATTGAACAGGAACATGGTTTTGAAATTGATTCTGAAAGAACTGTGTTTTATGGAATTTGCCCCAAATGCAAAAAATTAAAAAATAAAAACAATACTCATAAATAAAGGAAATTCATGAAAAAAATAATAACAATATTACTTAGTCTATTGATACTTTTCACAGTAATCACTAGTTGCCAAAATATAGATAAAAATAATCAAAAAAATGATAATGAGAATCCAAAAGTTGAAACTCATTTGTCAATCGTCACGACAATTTTTCCTCAATATGATTTTACCAGGCAAATCGTTGGAGATTTGGCAGAAGTACATATGCTTTTAAAACCAGGCGCTGAAAGCCATTCTTATGAACCAACCCCACAAGACATTAAATTAATTCAAAATAGTGATTTATTTATCTATGTTGGCGGCGAAAATGATACTTGGATAGAAGGCATCATTGAATCGATGGGGGAACAAGCTCCTGATACGATGAGATTAATTGATCTAGTTGATACATTAGATGAAGATATTGTTGAAGGAATGCAGCATAAACATGAAAACAATAATAATGAAGAAACCGAAAATGATAAAGCCGATGAACATGATCATGAATTAGATGAACATGTTTGGACTTCTCCAATCAAAGCAATAGAAATTGTGAAAAAAATAACGGAAGTTTTATCAGAAAAAGATCCTGTAAACGCAAACGTCTTTCAAACAAATAGCGAAAATTATATTGAAGATTTAGAAACATTAGATCAAGAATTTAGAGATATTGTTAAAAATGCAAAACGAAAAACGATTTTAGTTGCAGATCGATTTCCCTTCCGTTATTTAGTTGAAGAATATGGTATTGATTATTATGCTGCCTTTACAGGCTGCTCGACGGATACAGAAGCGAGTGCGGCAACGGTTGCTTTTTTAATAAATAAAACAAATGAATTGCAGCTGCCATATATCTTTTCCATTGAATTATCAAATGAAAAAATTGCAAATTCTATTGTTGAATCTACAAATGCAAAAAAATTAACATTACATTCGATTCATAATTTATCAAAAGAAGAGTTAGCAGAAGGCGAAACTTATATTAGTTTGATGCAAAAAAATGCAAAAAATCTAGCAAAAGCTTTACAAGAATAATCATGTTGATGAATGAATAATGATAAAAATCTTATTTGAAGATTTAAGAGGTTATAGATGAGTTTAATAACATGCCAAAATGTTTCATTCGCCTATGAAGGCATCCCGGCTGTGCAAGGAATTAATTTTGAAATTAATGAAGGCGATTATTTATACGTAGTGGGAGAAAATGGAACTGGAAAAAGTACATTGATAAAAGGTTTATTAAAATTAAAAAAACCTTATGAAGGAGAAATCATTTTATCGCCAGATTTGAAGTCGAATGAAATTGGTTATTTACCTCAATAAACGAGCATACAAAAAGATTTTCCAGCAACGGTATTTGAAGTTGTTATTTCAG
>LFRM01275352.1_pt1 | contig 12171 bp, 10 predicted proteins | sample 618341 | NCBI WGS metagenome assembly LFRM01 (sample SAMN03654438, study PRJNA283298) | anaerobic digester metagenome | isolation source: pool of bioreactors CSTR01a, CSTR02a, and CSTR03a thermophilic anaerobic... | place: Denmark: Kgs. Lyngby | collected 2014-05-21
GAAGTCTATATCCAATATATCTTTCGCTTTACCCTGTACTACGCCAACATGGATATTTCGTCTTATGTCATGGGTGCGCAGTAAAAAATCCATATTTTCATTTTGTTGAGTTTTAGCAAGCTCTTCTCCAACTAATATTACTTGACAATGCTCTAGAGAGGGAACTTGATTCATTCTTTTTGCCAGTTGTATATGGGCCCTGGTAAGGTCTATCGCCACCTCACTTACATTCCAAAAAGGTTCATCTGTTTGTCCTGAAGGCGTAAAGGCATTAGGCTCAGCTATTTGAAATGTCACCTCTATTTCTTTGTGATCTTCATCAGCCTTGTCTAGAGTCAAACCAATTATAAAAGCTCTATCTTCAATTTCCCTATGATCCCAACAAGAGACAGATGCGAACATTAATAATAAGGATAGGCAAATCAAGCTACTTTTTTTAAACATTAGCTTTCCCTCCTTTTTTTCTTATTATGGATAATATTAAAAGTGGTATGCTGCTTATAGTTAAAATAAATCCGACATAATTCATAACTTGACCTAGCATGTTAATTTCTGATATGTCTTGAGGCAGAATCGCAATAACATAGCAAATAGGTAACAAAATTAGGACAAAAGGCTTATAGTTTCGCATGCCCAACAAGCGTGTAAAGGAAATAGACGCCATGTAAAGATAACTGGTAAGAGAAGTAAACACCGCAAGTATCCAAAAAATAATAAAGAGTATATCGAATCTTTCTATAAATTCAATTCCAATTCTCCTAGCCAGGTGAATGGTTGGATAGACCAATTCAGATGTTGCCTTGTGACCAAGGACACCAACCATTACAAAAACTAATCCAGTATATATTAGTACCGGTAAAATCATTCCACTGACACCAGATATCATAAACTTCTTCTTATTTTGTGTAAAGGGCAAAATGAAAAAGAGTATTTCATAACCCAAATAAGCTACTGTAACACTAACAGCTCCTTGAAGCAACGGTGTAATGCCGTTGGAAAGAGAACTCCTATATCGAAATAACTGAACTTCTGATAGATTGAAAAATATGGTAAGTATTATTACCAAGATCAAGGGAAGGAGAAATATTTCACAGGTTCTAACAATAGTAGAGATACCTCCATGAACACAATATAAAATGACCAATAGCATGCAAATCATGGTGAATTCCAACGGTGTTTTAGGAAGAAGTAGCACCTTTAAGGCATCTGCAAACCCTCTTAATATGTAAGCTACTACAGCAGTAGAATGTAAAACAAACAAAATGCCGTAAGCCTTTCCTAAAACCTTCCCCAAAATTTCTTGTGAAAACTCAATGACAGTTTCATTGGGGAAGCGTTTGCTAAGAGTAATAATCACAGCTGCTAAAACAATTGATAAAATACCTGCTAATAATGTAGACAATGCACCATCAATTCCTGCTTGTTCAGCAGCTATACGGGGAATAAATACAATGGTCATACCAATAATAGTTAATGCTACTAGGGCACTTACTTGAAAATTGCTAAGTCCCTTTTGTTTATTTTGCATGAAACTCCCCTCACTCCATATCCATTCTAATCATATCTATTGGATATGATTGAACAGGTCTTTTTTTCATTTTTCTTGCTGGCCCTCGGATGACAAAATCTTTCATATCACTTAAAATTGTTGGGGCTTGTGGTGCCATATAGTTGATTCCAAAGCTTTTTATTGAGACCAAATGAATATTAATGACTATAAACGCCAGCATTACACCGTATAATCCTAGAATAGCAGCCATTAGCATTAAAGGAAAGCGCATTGTTCTGAGACCAAGAGCTGCACTGTATGTCGGTATAACAAAGGAGGCTATAGCGGTAAGAGCAACTATAATTACCATAATTGGACTTGTCAGCCCAGCATTTACAGCTGCATCGCCTATTACTAAGCCACCGACAATTCCTATGGTTTGGCCGATACCTTTTGGTAGCCTTGCTCCTGATTCTCTTAATAACTCAATGGTCATTTCCATTAAAACCGCTTCAATAACTGATGGGAAAGGTACTCCCGTTCGCGTTGCGGCAATGGACAATGCTAGGCGTGTGGGAATTAGTCCTGGATGGTAGGTGACTACAGCAATATAAACTGCTGGTGTAAATACTGCAAAGAATGAAGCAGTCCATCTTAAAAATCGTATGAATGAAGCTACAATCCATCTTTCGTTATAATCTTCCGGGCTCTGAAAGAATTGAGCGAATGTGGTAGGAATTGTCAAAGCGAATGGGCTGTTATCCACCAATACAATAACACGACCTTCCATAAGATTTGATATGGCTTTATCAGGTCGTTCAGTGACTTGCATTTGCGGTAGCGGTGTTAGGCTGTTATCCTGTATCAACTGCTCTAAATGTCCTGCACTGGCAATTTGGTCGATATCAACTGCACTAAGGCGCTCTTCCAATTCTTCGATTAATTTATTGTTGGTAATACCCTTTATATAAACATAAGAAATATCGGTTTTGCTCCGTCTACCTAGACGAATGGTGCGTATAACCATGTTTGGATCCTTACACTTTCTTCTTAGAAGGGCAGTATTGGTTCGTAGAGTCTCCGTAAAGCCCTCTCTCGCACCCCGAATAACACTTTCTGATTGAGGATCTGAAATACTTCTAGTTGACCATCCTCTTGCACTTAGGATAATAAGTTTGTCATAACCATCAACAATCAAGATAACTTCACCAGATAAAACTAGAAGCATAGCTTCATCCAAAGTTTCAGATTCCCTCATATCTGCTACTGTCAATACATGNNATACATGATCTATTATAAAATCATAGGCTTCTTCTGGTTTTATTACATCACTTATCAAAGCTTCGTATTCAAGAACAGAAGACATCATTGGTCGCAAAATTGAATCGTGAATGACTGACTTCTCTATCAAGCCATCTATGTATATTAGTGCACAGTCAATATTATTTGTGCCAAGTTTGAACTTGCGGAAAACAGCATCTGAGCTTTCCTTCAGAAATGCCTGGAACTTTTCATAATTTTCATCAAGATTCTTTGATAAGTCAAGACTCACCCTGTCTTCACTATTTGCTTGTGGCTTTTGCCGTTCCTCTATTATTTCTTTGGTTTTTGGATTTTTATCTCTCTTTATTATCTTCATTACTTCCTCCTATCAAAAAACCACCTAAAACGTATTCCTTATCTTAGATTGTTCAAAATAGGAAGTAATATTCTTAATTCTAATATTTATGTGGACTCTCAAATGAAAGTTTTAGATCTAGACCCACAGAATTTATCCTGTTTTAGTAAACTTCAGTCATATAATTGTACATATGTGGAAATAATTTCATTAAGTTTTGTAAGGATTCCTCTTTAGAACAGGACAGCCTATTCTCTCTATAAGCATTTTCTACTGATAGATATCCCCAGAGAAGCTGGCTTAAGCATTGAATGTTTATGGTAATATCCGGCTCCTCGATTACCCTGCTAACTTTAGCTTTACCATTTCGTTGCTTAATTTCATAACATCCATTATTATCATGATAAAAATCATCCTTCACTTGCAAAACAAAGGGATCACCAATATAATCTAATCCACCTATGGCTCCTATCATCCTATGTATACGTCCCATGACAAATGTCTCTTTCTCCAGCTTGCCCCGAGAATCTAGCATGGAGAGATAATCTGTATCCCAGATGGGAGCTTTGCGAATTATATTATCTACTTGCCCCATATGGGATAAGGCAAGATTTAGTAAGTTATGTTTTGAAGTAGCCGTGGTGTAAATCAGCTCTTGTATGGCTAACGTTTTGTCTTCTATAGCATATAGTATATAACCTTGTGTTTCATTGTTAAACTCGTATGCATATGCGAATCCATTATCCATCTCTAAATCTTTTATAAGCTTCGCCCATTCATTAGGGCCTCGTAGTATGTAACCGTTATAACCATTCATATAATTGAAATAGCAATCTGTTAGCTTATTCAAATCTACATTCAAATTAACTTTCCTGAATGAACCACCAGTACCTGCTTTTATTTGCTGTTTAGGGGCTGCAATGACTGAATTGGATATAACTTCCCGATATATAAGCAAGTCATAACAAACTTCCCATCCGTATTTTCTATAAAAATCATATTGGAAAGGTAATAATATGGAGATATCGTATCCCCTTTCCTTCATTACATTATCAGCATAAAGCAATAGCTTTTTTACCAAGCCCTGACCTCTGTATTCAGGCCATGTCCCTACACCAACTATATAATACACTGGCACCTCTCTTCCTCTTAATTGCATACGATAAGGAAGTAACTGGAGGCTGGACTGTATCCTGTCGCCCTCTTCAGCAATCAAGGTATTGCCAGGCAGGTAGCAAGTATTAAAAAAGAAGTCGATAAATTCAGGGCTGTCATCAAAGCAATAGCTCCAAAGATCCCTAATTTGAGGAGTATCCCCTTCTCTTGCCAATCGGATCATAATTTCTCACCTTCCATAGAATAAAAGCCAGTATATTTTTTAACCATCTTTACTGGATTATATGATAGTTTCGCCTTTCTAAGACCAGCAATGCCCATATCCTCTTCACGGTTAATATAAGTAACATCAGACCAAGCTTTACTAGCAAAGGTTTGATTTATTATAGTAAAAGAACCATCATATTCAGTATTTGCTTTTTCGATATGTATTACTGCCATGTCAGGGTTAAGCTTCTCCCCAATAGAAAATGCCTGCACTATTCCATTGATGCGAATTACCCCACCAATTATATTAAGTTTATGAAAATTATTGATAATCTCACCTATGGCTTGCTTTTCCTCTAGAACAGACTTACCCCCGTCTCGATCAGATATCCATTTTAACTCTGTTTTCAAACATTCCTGCAGATTACTGTCTGACATTTCTTCGTATTCAAAGGGATAGCTTTTCATAAATTTATTGATATGGTTTCTCTTTTGTCTGAAATTTTTGCCCTTCAATTCAATAAGATCCTGAGACAGATAGACATAATCATTATTATTACGATCTTCTCGGAAGAGCACCTTGTTGGGTAAAGCGGACTCAATTTCCTGCTTTTGTTTCTCTGTAACGGATTTAAGGATTAATGGGTAAGCTTGTCTATGTATATAATCAGCTAATATCGGCAGTACAGTAGCGTAATCAGCAGTTTTCAAGCTTAAGGGAGGAAAAATCGAAGGATATAAATCGCGAAAATTTTCTATAATACATAGATGACCTTCAATAATGGCATACTTAAAGCGGTATGCTAGACGCCATATAAATATATTTGTAAAAGAAAACTCGGAGTTTTCAAAGGCTTTGGCTTGAAAATAACTATCAAATAATGGTTTGTCACTCAATTCTATGTCTTTGAATGCTATCACTAAAAAACCTCCTATTAATTACTGCAAAGGCCTAGATTAGGGCAAAGAGTTTGCCTTTGTTTCAGCATTAGTGTTAATTATAACATACGTGCAATCAGTGAATCTGATTGCTACACACCGTTTCAATAAATACATTAGGCAAAAACCATAGTTTTTGCTTCATTTGTAGTGTTTATTATAACATAATTTCATGTTCCTGAAACAGATAATAGGAGTTTTCTCAACTACGTAAAATCTTACTCTATGCAAGCATAATTTCTGATGCTTCTTGTTTTATTTCTATTTCCACTTTAGAAATTTCATCCTTAATAACCTTCAAGATTCCATCCAACTCCTCATAGAACACAACAATAATATCTCCTGCTTTAGCATTCTGAATAGCTTTTTGCAGAGCTTTTTCTTCATCGTTTATTAATGATATGTCTTTGTGGTCCATTCCCGAAGCAAGAGCTCCTTCTTGTAGAAGACTAGAGATTTCACCTGATTTTCTGCCCCTAGAATTTTTATCCTCTTTAATTATGATTTGATTAAAGGCTTTACCTGCAACTTCTCCTACTTCTCGTACGGAAAGATCATTTCGATCTCCCGGAGTCCCAATTATCCCTATTAAGCGAGAACCTCCCATTTTCTTAATAGCTTCAGTTACTCTGACATAACCTGCTAAGTTATGACCATAATCTACAACAACACGAAAATCCCTAATATTGTAAATGTTAAACCTACCTGGATTATGTATTTCATCGCAATAGAAAGTAGCTAAAGCATTCTCTATTATCTGTAGCGGTATATTAAGAGCATATGCTGAACAGAATGCTGCTAGGCAATTTTCAATGTTATGTATCAACTTTCCACCGTAAGTAGCTGGTATCTGGGATATCGAGAGACTTTTAAGCAAACCGTTTCCTGTTGCTAAGGTGATATAATCGTCCTTTAAAAATACAGCTATGCCACCTTCTATAATATGCTTGTGAATGATCAAATTATCTTCTTGAACAGAAAAATATATAATATTAGCTTTTGTTTTTTCTGCAGCCCGAACTACTAGCTTATCATCTGCATTTAGAACTACATATCCATTGCTTTTAACAGCTTCTACAACTAATGACTTTACATGTAACATATCTTCCAAGGTTTCTACTTCATCAAGACCTAGATGGTCCTCACTAATATTGGTTAAGACAGCTACATCAGCAAGATCATAGCCCAAACCAGAGCGAATAAGGCCACCTCTGGCAGTTTCCAAAACAGCAATGTCGACAGTCTTGTCCTGAAGAAGAACTTTAGCACTAGCAGGACCTGTAGTATCCCCTTTCATGATGCACTTATCATTTATATAAATACCTCCAGTGGTGGTCATACCAGTTACCAATCCCTGTGCCTTTAAAATATGGGAAATCATCCTGGTTGTTGTTGTTTTTCCATTGGTTCCAGTTACAGATACAATTGGTATGGAATGCTTCATACCATATGGGAACATCATGTCAACAATGGCATTGCCAATTTTCCTGGACTTGCCTTTCGAAGGAAAAAGATGCATGCGGATTCCGGGAGAAGCATTTATCTCAATAATTACCCCATTATGTAAGTATAAGGGTTTGCTAATATCTAGGCAGGTAAAATCCACACCTGCAATATCTAGTCCTATAGTTTTTGCAGCTCTTATGGCAAGCTCTTGGTTATATGGATGAATACGTTCAGTAACATCAATAGCTTCACCGCCAGTGCTTATATTTGCATTGGCTTTAAGATAAATCCTAAGTCCATTTTTAGCTATGCTATCAGGAGTATATCCTTGCTTCTTAAGTACATTCATACTTATTTCATCTATTTTTATTTTTGTAAGAGGTTTTTCATGACACTCTCCTCTTCTTTCGTCTCGATTCTTTAATTCTACTAATTGCGCAATTGTATGCTTACCATCAGCCATTACATGTGCAGGTACGCGAAGGGATACAGCTGCTATTTGATTTCCAACAACTAAAACTCGATAGTCATTTCCTTTAACATACTCTTCTACTAATATATTTTCTGATATTTCAGCAGCTATACGAAAGGCGTCAGGTATCTCATCAATAGATTGTATGTTGAGAGATACACCTTTGCCCTGATTACCATTTATTGGCTTAATAACTATTGGAAATCCTATTTCTCTAGCGGCTTCCTTTGCCTCATCTAACTTCATACAAACAGTTCCCTTCGGTACAGGAATACCAACTTGGCTCAGAAGCTCCTTGGAAATTACCTTATCACAAGCTATATCAACAGAAATACAACTGGTGCGATCAGATAAGGTTCCTTCCATTTTTTTATGGTACTTTCCATAGCCCAATTGTAGGATGCTTCCTTTACCAATTCTAGTAACGGGGATCCCTCTCTCTATCGCAGCATCAACTATGGCTTGAGTACTTGGTCCGTATCCAAATTTTGCAACAGTTTCACGTATTTGCTTGAGTCCCTTATTCATATTAAACTGCTCCCCCAAGCATAAGCTATGTGCCATCTGCACGGCTAGCTTTGCGGTTTCCAAGCCTGTGTGTTCTTCTTTATGTGCAAATAATATGGTATAACAACTGGTTTCGCTAACTTGTCTAGCTCTTCCGAAAGATACCTTATGGCCAATTTGATTTAATATTTCTAATGCACTATGCTCAATCACGTGAGCGAGATATGTGCCTTCTTTAAGTCTTTGTTTAAAGCCTCCTTCATAGCCTAATGAGCAATGATGATTGGCCAAACCAGGTAATATTCTAAGTAGTTGTTCGTTAAAATTTGGAATATCACAAGTTGGAATGTCTACCCATTCCTGTAAATCCACAATCAATTTTATAACTTTTTGATGACTATATATATTTCTTCCGTTATATGCTCTTAACTCACGAATCAGCAAGCCAGTTACCTCCTTATAATTGGCAAACGACTGGTTAGGTCATATTTATATTCAGCTGGCAAAATGTGTAATGTGATATCTGTAAAAGCTAAAATATCATCGGGTCTTGATTCCGAAACATTTGTATAACTACAATTGATACCATCTAAAATTGTAACTGCATTAGAACCGATTACCTCAAAGCTGTGATTTGGCCTCACTACGATGGCAGTGTCCTCATCAATGCCAATACCAAGTACCTTGGGATTTTGAGAAACCGCTGCCAATAACCTACCTATACGGCCTCTTTGAGCAAAGTGTTGATCAATGACTACCCCATCAATCAGTCCAAGTCCAGGTGCCATTTTAACTGTGCAACGCCTAGGAGCTTTGTCATCATCTCCTGATGTTATCATAGTTTCACTCATAACAGATGCTCCTGCGCTAGTTCCAGCAATCACCAGACCAGCCTCAAAGGATTCTCTCAAATAAACTTCCATTTTTGTTCCACCTATTAAACTGGTTATTTTTAACTGATCTCCACCAGTAAAGTAAACACAACTTGCATCTTCAATTCGTTCCAGACGTTCTTCATCATTAGCATCTTCTCTGGTTTCAATATGCAATGCTTCTACAAAAGATGCGCCTAATTGTCTGAAGAGATGCTTATACTCTCTTCCAACGTCAGAAGGGTAATCTGTAGCTACAGTGAGTATTATTATTTTACCATCTGCGTAATCAGCCAACTCTACGACCTTTTTCAAAATGACGCATTCATTTTTTTTATCTTCTTTGCCGCCTATGATGANNGATAAAAAAAGGCACCTTTCGGTGCGTTTTCTTTAATTTTTATATTTTTCCTTGCTTTTTGACTTTTTATCTTCCTCAAAGATGTCTCCTTTTGATAATTCCCCCCGCATGGCATCCTTTTTGGCGATTGCTTCCTTGATCTTATTTCTTCTGCGTATACCATCTAGGTAACTTAAACCCGTAACTATAGGAAAGAACAAAATAAATATAATACTAACAGCTGGCATACTGCTTTGAAAAGTGATAATCAACTTAATATAGGGAATTAAGTAGGCGCGCAATAATACATCAAATAACCAAACAGAAGGTAATGCAAGAGCGAGTATGTATAGAATAAGCCCAGGTATAGATGCTATCAATCCTGCGATAAATCCTTTGCTTTTACTAAATCTATCTCTTTTCAAGTCATTTTGTCCATAATGAGAGGCATCAGCATATATTACAAGACAAAATAAAGCTATAAACATAATACCTATAATCCATTGATATAATTCACTATCAGGAAATACACCAAAGATTAAAAAATATAGAAAAAATTGCACAACAGACATTAACACATGGCTTCCAAATAATTTTAAGCCAAACTTACCATAACCCATTTATACTCACCCTTTTTCATTACTGTTTTATCACTTATTTAGTATTTTACACTAACTTACTGCAGATTACCAGAGGATAATAATGAACTCGTTTTTCCTCTGACTTAACATCGAGGATTTCAGATGGAGACTCTACTTCACTTGTTAATAATAGCGAATGCGCCACTTATAGAAGTGGGTGTCTTGACGTAGGATCAAGGCTTTTCGCTTTGGATAAGCCCTAAATTTGTTAGCACAGCATCAAGTGGGACATCAAAGTCTTCTACTGGAAGCTGTTCCACTAACTGCTCATCAAAGCATACACCTATAGTTATTGCACCTTTACGTAGACTTGGCAAAAAACGATCATAATATCCAGCACCAAATCCTAGGCGGTTACCACTAGGATCAAAAGCCAGACCAGGAACAACCGCAAGATCAATGTCCTTACTATTTACTTCCTTAATATTATCTTTATCAGGCTCTAAAATTCCTAAGGTTCTAGGAGCCAAATCATCAAGGCTGTATATTTCACAAGGTAATAGTAGCTTACCTTCTGATATGGTTAATGGTACTGCTATTCGTTTACCATCTTTTAAGGCTTGATTTATAAAAGAGTGGGTTTCTACTTCGCTGCGGAAGCTTACATAAACAAAAATTAGTTTAGAATCATTATAGATTTGCAGACTTCTTAGCTTATTCATAATAATTTCACTTTTACTAGTTCTTATTTTAATTGGTATTCGGCTTCTTTTGTTCGCCATAATCTTTCTTAAATCTGACTTATTCATATAATACTATCCTCCTGATATATTCTAGGCACTCGATTACTAATAGAAGTAAGTATCTCATAGGAGATGGTGCCGCTAAGATTAGCAAGTTCATCTGCAGTTATTTGTTCAGAACCCTGCTCTCCCAATAATACAACTGCTGAGCCTACACAAGCATCTGGTATATCTGTAATATCAATCATCAATTGATCCATACACACTCGACCGATGACAAGTGCTCTTTTGCCACACACCAATACGGAAGACTTATTGCTTAGAATCCGAGGATATCCATCTGCATAGCCTACTGGAAGAGTAGCAACTTTTATATTATCATTAGCTGTGTAAGCACGGCCATAGCTTACAGTATCTCCTGACCTTATGACCTTTGTATAAGCAATTCGGCTTTCCCATTGTAGTACGGGAGATAATTTTATTTTAGCCTGATCCTTTACAAAAAGCGAAGGGTAATAACCATAAGCGCTTATACCACATCTCACAAGATTATAGTTGGCTTCTCGAAATTGAAAAACTCCTGCACTATTAGAAGCATGAATCCAGTTAACCTTAATTCCACTTTCTTCTAATACTAGAAGCATACTGTCCATTTTCTTCATTTGCTCTCGGGTATAAGCTGGATCAGCCTCATCAGCAGTAGCAAAATGGGTAAAGACACCATCTAATTGTATACCTCTCATTGAGGATAACTCATCAACAAGGAAATAGAGTTCATCTCTAGTACGAAAGCCTATACGACCCATGCCAGTATCAAATTTTAAATGAATCTTAGCTTCCTTTCCATACTGCTTAGCTGTATCATTTAAAAAACGTGCTGTTTCAATAGATGGATCCGCTTGTGTTAAATTATATTGGAGTGTTGTCTTACATTGCTCTGGAGTGATATCTCCTAATACTAATATGGGTAATTCTATACCATTTTCTCGTAATTGAGCTCCTTCTTCTGGTAAGGCTACACCCAACCAAGTAGCGCCAGCTTTAGACGCCTGCTCTGCCATTTTGAGTGCGCCGTGTCCGTATGCATTTGCCTTTACAACTACCATTAAATCTGTATTTGGATTGAGCAATGATCTTAACTGCTTAATATTATTTTTAAAACGCAATAAATCTACAATCGCCTTTGTTGGTCTCATTACCTGACCCTCCCATAGTGAGGCACTAGTACTTTCAAAAGAAGCTGTGGCCTCCTTAAACTATTATAATGGATAGAAGCTGTTATTTAAAGGTTTATAAAAGAAAAGCGTGGTGTAAGCACCACGTTTTTCGAATAATGATTATTGATTTAAGATTTTATAAAAGTAGCACAATCTGTCTCTTGGGTTTCTCGTGCATCTGGGTGTTGGATTTCAATTTCTTCTGCTGAACAATAGTTACCTTGAGCATTATAATAACAAGAAGTAACCACACATTTTACGCCAGACAAATGTTCGTTTGTTTTTTCTATTGGTTCATGCATGAACGCATCGCCTCCTCTTTTATTATTACTTTTAGTATTCATAAAAACAATGCAATCTATTACTGGAATTTATTGTTTTTAAAGCTATTTTCTCCAAAATTTAAAACAGCATGCCAAGTTACTAAAAGATGACCACCTGACTATAAGCATGTCTAGCAAATTTTAAGATTTACTTTAAAAGGAAGCTATAAAAATGGTTCCTTAAGTTTGTTAGTTACGTGTTAGTTACCGTCTAAATTTCTGGCGATTTGATGACATTTATTTTAAGATAGTCAAAAAAAACCCGCTTAGAATGTTGATATCTAGCGAGTTTGATTTGTTT
>LFRM01210976.1_pt1 | contig 12168 bp, 10 predicted proteins | sample 618341 | NCBI WGS metagenome assembly LFRM01 (sample SAMN03654438, study PRJNA283298) | anaerobic digester metagenome | isolation source: pool of bioreactors CSTR01a, CSTR02a, and CSTR03a thermophilic anaerobic... | place: Denmark: Kgs. Lyngby | collected 2014-05-21
CTACAGCCTTACCATAATCAAAATTATTAGATATTACAGCTGTGGGTAAATAAGAAACATTAGCTTCCATGGTATTTAATATTGGTATCATCATAGATAAAGCAACCTTCCCTACTCCTACAAAATCTGATACTAATAATACTTTATTTTCTTTCATGTTTTACTCCTCCAATGTTGACTTTTATAATTGTTAAATATATTTTAGTGCTCTTACTTTACTATTATAGTATTATTCCTACCAGGATACAAATCTTAATATTTAATTATTGTATTTTTATAAATTGCAGTTACTCTTTTCCTTTGTTATTATATATATAGAGTATATACCCATTCAGAATTATGGAGGTAAAATATGAAATATAAGAATCCTTCTCACAAAAAAGCTAAGAACACTTTTACTTTAGAAGTAATATGTGGCCATTGCAAGACTCCCATACTTCTATATGAAAAAGCAGGTAAAGGCAATCTTATAAAGCTTCAAGAACATAGGATTATAGAAAGTATATTTGATTTGAACACTCAAGACGATCATTTGTATTGTCCGAATTGTAAAGAACAATTAGCAAATAAAGGTACCTATAATGGCCGTTTAACTTATTTTGTTATTAGAGGAAAGATTAATAGTAGAAAATTAGATAATTAATGATTGTTTTAGAAAGGAAAACCCCCAAGGTCATTTTAAAATAGCCTTGGGGGGTTGTTTAATCATTTTCTGGATTACTTGGTTCTTCTCTATATCCTTCTAAGAGCTGGTCATTTTCCATAATAAAGGGCTTTGCCGTTGGTTGATTCCAAGATATGTCATACTTATTCATTAGGTAATCATTTAAGTCAACACGATTATCAAACTTTATAGCTTGATAAGGTGCTTGAAAAGTTAGTTTTTCTATAAATAAAAGTTTTCCATCTTCAGTTGGAATTAAAACACCCATATGGCCAATAAACAAATATTCAAACTCATCATGGAAGAAAACAGAAATAATGGAGCTCTTGTCTCCCTTTAGTAATTCTATTTCTTTGTTTTTCCAATCTTCTTGTACATTTTTCAAATGAACAGATATATCTTTTGTATTTTCCGCAGGAATAGAAGCAAATAAAGTTTGAAATTCTTTATGCTCTTCTTCGCTAAATATTTCTTTAGGGCTGTACTCAATGGCATTTTCGTCAAACACCATCCAATCCGCATTAGTTGTGTCAGGTTTACCAATAGAAATATTATCTTTCATTAAATCATATGTGGTAAGCCTACAATTATAGCCAATAAACATAGGATATTTAGCATCCCACATTTCTATCATCCCTATATCATCATACTCAGGCTCAAGGCTATCAATAGTAATGAATCCATTTTCTACTAAAGTTTCTCCTTCAACTGTACTATTAAAGTCATTAACATTTTGAAAGAAAGTGTCAATATTTTCAGTTGGAATTTCAGCTAATTCCATAGCGTTTCTTACTTCAGCCTGACTTACTGAATCTAGCAAATTAGAGTATGTTAGACTATTTTTTACTTCTTCATTTGCTTCCGGTTTATTGATTGACACCATTTTAGTATGATCATCCCAATTAACCTCTGCACCTGTTGATTGTCCAATAAAGCTAAGGCCTACCATGGTTCTTCCATTAATAATCTGGGCTGGAAGGTCTAGTGCCAATACTTCACCATTAACTGTTGCACTACCCTCATTAATATGTAGCTTAATCGCAGTATCTTTATCTTTTCCAGTTACAGTCTTAGTCTCATCATCCCAACTAACTTCTAGGCCTAATGCTTCAAAAATTGCTCTTAAAGGTACTAGGGGTAATCCTTCAATTAAAGTGGGTTCTACATCAAATACGACTTCTTGATTATTTACCTCTACCTTAATACCCTTTGATTCTGCAAATACAAAACTACTTAATACCAGTACTAATATTAATAATATACTAATTGTTTTCTTCATATTTTTCCTCCTTGATTTATACTATAAAACCCTCAAGTGCTTCAAAGTAGACAAGTCTACATTAGTGGAGCAAATAATTTTATAACTCTCCCTGTTAGAGTCATGAGAATATTATAGTTCTTAATATCTTCTAGCGTTACTTTTTGCGACTGTTCTAAAGTCTCTTTGAAATCTAGTTTAATATCTTCAATAGTCTCTGTATCTTCCATATACAAACCACATTCAAAATGGTGGTACAAACTTCTATAGTCAAGATTAACCGTTCCTACAACTGCCTTCCTATCATCACTTAAGAATTGTTTTGCATGCATAAATCCAGGTGTATATTCATAAATTTCCACACCTGAGTCTATCAGTTCTTTATAATGGCTTCTGGATTGAGCAAATACAAACTTCTTATCAGGGATGTGAGGCATTATAATTTTTACATCAATTCCCCTTCTAGCTGCAAATTGTAAAGAAGTTACCATTTCACCATCTAAAATTAAATAGGGTGTCATAATATAGACATAATTCTCTGCTCGGTTTAATATATCCATATATATCATTTGACCCACTTTATCATTATCTAAGGGAGAGTCCCCGTAGGGTATCACATAGCCTTTTTCCTTTTTATCTACCGGTTTTGATTTATACTTATCCATCATATAAGTTCTATTTTCTTCACTGGTATTCCATAATTGTAAAAACATTATAGTAAAGCTTTCTACTGATTGCCCTCCAGTCATGACAACTGTGTCTTTCCAATGACCATAGACTTCTATTTCATTTATATACTCATCTGCCAGGTTTATTCCTCCAGTAAATGCAACTCGCCCATCAACTACTAATATCTTCCTGTGGTCTCTGTAATTATAATGAGTTGAAAGAAATGGACGGATTGGAGAAAACACTTTGCATTGAATGCCTAATTTTCTTAATTTATCTGGATAATTGTGAGGCAATAAGGCAAATTCATTGGTGCCATCATACATAAAACGAACTTCTACCCCTTCTTTTACTTTATCAGATAAGATTTTTAGTATTTTCCCCCACATATATCCTTCATCAACTATAAAATACTCCATGAAAATAAATTTTTCTGCTTTTCTTAACTGTATTAACATTTCTTCAAAGGCATCTTCACCTAGGGGGAAAAATTTGGTAGGGGAGTTTTCATATATTGGATACCCTCCTGCCTTATGGGTATATGTAGCTAAATTGTAAAGTCCTTTATTTTCTAATTTCAACTTTTCCATCAATTTTTCTTGATCCATGAATTCTGATTGAGTTTCCTTTACTATTTTTTTAATTCTCTTTTTAATAGTTCTGTGTCCAATGTCAGTTTGTATGAAAATATAAAGCAAACCACCAAAACCTGGCAATATCATAATCAGTGTAATCCAAGATAATTTCACACTGGTATTATGTTCTGAGTTAATTACATATAAGACCATCATTAGTGTAAAAATTAGTATAGTACCAACTGTAAATGGAATTAAGCCTTGTAAAAACCTAAATACTCTAACTAATATTAATATTTGAGTTATTAAAAGAAGAAAAACAATTCCAGTTCTTCCAAATATTATTCGTAATATACCACGTTTGCTTTTTTTAAGAAGCAAAATCTCATTAGATTTAATTGAGCTCATATTTTCATCTCTTTTCTATATAATTTGGAATAACAATTGGATATATCATATCACATTTCAGACCATGTATTTAGCTTTATTCCCATTCCTTCCAAACTTCTGGTTTATAGCCTACAGTGGCTTGGTTACCATTTCTTACTATAGGTGTATTAAACAATTTAGGATTTTTTAAAACTATCTCTTCTCTAATGCCACTAGCTCTAATATTATGAAGATTTAATTTCTCGTAATCTTTAGCTTTTGAATTTATTAGATCATTTAGTCCTACTGTATTTTTCACACTTTCAAATTCACCTTTACTTAAACCATATCTAAACAAATCTACATATTGGTATTTTATATTTCTTTCTTTAAAGTACCGTTCTGTCTTTCTCGTATCAAAACATTTGTTAGCTCCATAAATTTGAATATTCATCTTTTATACCACTCCTTCCTATATATTGTACCTTGTAAGGATAAAAACGACAAATATATTTCACAATTTTATATTAGTTAAGTATTAATTAATTAGGGTAAGTTAGTAATAGTAGATAAATAATTTAGGAGGTGGAATTTAATGAAAATAGTTATTATAGGTGGAGTAGCAGGAGGTATGAGTACTGCCTTTAAGGCAATACGTGAAAATCCACAATTGGATATTACAGTTTTAGAACAAGAAGATTATATATCCTTTGGAGCCTGAGGCTTACCCTATTATATCGGTGATATATTTGATAATATTGATAAGAATTTATTCACAAGGACATTAGAGGATGCAAAGAAAAGCAATATTAATTTACTGCAAAAACACAAAGTAACATCAGTCGACTTCCTTAAAAAACAAGTTTTTGCCAGGGATTTAGAACAGGATGAAGAAAAGATCTTTAACTATGATCAGTTAGTAATATCAACTGGTGCAACCCCTTTTATTCCTAATATGGAAGGGATAGATTCTAGAAATGTATATACAATCTCTAAACCCTATATAGTTGAAAAGCTTAAAAACAATCTAGATGACTACAAAAATATAGCTATAGTTGGTGGAGGATTTATAGGAGTTGAAGTTGCGGAACAACTTTCAAAGTACAAACACCTAAATATAGATCTTTATCATTCACGGGATCAACTTTTAAATCATGTATATGATAGTAAAGCTGCAGAAGCTGCAGCTAGTGAATTGAAAGATTTGGGTGTAAATATTCATTTTTCTGAAAGGTTAAAGGATATTGTTGTTGAGAATGGAATTGTAAAGGAAATAATTACTACAAATAGACAGGATAAAATTGATGCTCTGATTTTAGCCATAGGATTTAAACCTAATACAGACATTTTTAGTGATGAAAAATTAGACAAACTTAAAAATGGTGCTATTATTATTGATAAATATGGTCGTACTTCCATTGAAGATGTATGGAGTGTTGGAGATTGTGCTACTGTTCCCCATAAATTTTTAAAGGATGCATATATTCCCCTTGCAACTAGCGCAAATAAAATAGGTAGACAAATAGGTATAAACTTATCAAAAGATAATAAAGAACTCTTTGGTCCCTATGAATCATTGGCTAGCAGTTCCGTAAAGGTTGGAAACTTAGAGTTTGCTACTACTGGCCTTACAGAAGATCAAGCTAAAGACCTTGGATATGATTATGGTATAGCAGAATCTAAAATCTCAAGTAAACCTGGTTATATGCCTGGCTCAAATAGAATTAGCTTTAGGATTATTTATGAAAATAAAAGTTATAAGATATTAGGCGCTCGGGTCTTTGGAGAAAAGGATGCTGTACTCAGGCTACTTCCCTTTACTACAGCCATTCATGCTGGTCTGACAACTAAGGATTTAGCATATTATGATTATGCATATTCTCCACCTTTTGCCTTGACTTGGGAGGCTGTAAATATAGCCGCATCTGTAGCAAAATAAATAGGTTTTTCTTCAATTAGGTTTGTATAAAGAACAAATAATTATAGAGACCTGATTATGACTATAATATGCCATTAACAGGTTTCTATAATTTGTTAATATGTCTTTATAAATAGGTGCTTGATAATTACCTATTTTAGTCTATACTTGTAGTTAGGCATTTTATTAAGGAAGGAGATTTTATGTTAAATATAGTTTTAATTTTATTATTACAATTAGTATACGTTCCAATCTTGACTCTTAGAACAATATTTCTAGTTAAAAATATGACTGTAATAGCCTCTCTTCTTGGGTTTGCGGAAGCACTTATATATGTATTTGGCCTTTCACTAGTCTTTAGTGGAGACCAAGGACCACTTGCAATGTTGGTTTATGCACTTGGATTTGGTTTGGGTATACTTATAGGAGGAGCTGTTGAGAATAAACTTGCAATTGGATACAATAACTTCATGATAAATCTACTGTCAAAAAATACAGATTTAATCACTCATTTAAGAAATGAAGGCTTCGGAGTTACTGTGTATGAAGGTGAAGGAAGAGACAGTGTAAGATATAAATTAGATATACTTACAAAACGAAATAGAGAAGAAGAACTTTTAGACTTGATCTATGAATATGAGCCAAAAGCATTTATAGTTTCATATGAACCAAGAAGATTCAAAGGTGGATTCTTAGTTAACTCAATGGATAGAGCTAGGAAAAGCTCTCGAGAAAAGCGTAGCCGAAAGTATAAAAAATAATATATTTATGTATAATAAAACTCTTTTGAAAGGAGCCATAGTCTATGAAAAGATTTTTATCCCGTGCTATACTTATAGTTGCTTCTATATTAATAGGAATATATTTCATAGGCTCATTATATTATAAAGATAGGTTTCCACGAAATGTATTTGTTAACGAAGTTAATATAGGTGGAAAGAATTTAATCCAGGCAGATAAGGAAATAGAGAAATCCGATTTATGGAACAAAATTACCATTAAAAGTAATATTGAAGATTTCTTAGTAATAGAAGCAGATGATATAGAGTACAGCTATGTTAATACTCCTGAGTTGCCCAAAATTTATATTAAAGAAAAGGGCGAGAATTGGTTATTAGCTTTCTTTAACCAATCTTCATATAATACAGATATAGTATATGATTATGATAAAGATAAGATTAAAAAAATGATAGATACTATAGAAGAATTTGACCAAAGGCTTATGGATGCTAGTATTATTTATTCCAGTGACACAGATTCTTTTGTAATAAAACCACATAGTTATGAAATTAAAATTGAAAAAGAACAACTTTTTGACTTAATAGTCCANNAAAGCCTTAATCGCAGCAAAAGATAAGGCTAATGACTATTTAAATATGCAAATAAGGTATGATTTTGGAGATAGAAAAGAATTAATAGAACGTTCTGTATTAAAGGACTTTATTACTTTCGAAGGAACAGAAATAGTTATAGATCCAGAAAAAGTTAAAATCTATGTTAGAGAACTTGCATTAAAATATGATACATTTGGTAAAAACAGAAGATTCAAAACCAGTAAAGGCCAAATTATAACTACAAATGGTGGGTCATATGGATGGTTAATCCATAGAGGACAAACCGTAGATGCACTTATTGAACATATACAGGTCGGAGAGAATGCTACTATAGAGCCAATATATTCATATAAGGCTTTAATAAGAGATTCTAATGATATAGGGAATTCCTATGTAGAAATCGATTTAAAGGAACAGATGGTATATGTTTATATAAATGGACAGCTAAAAGTATCCACTCAAACAGTCACTGGAAATGTGTCAAAAGGTAATGCTACTCCCACTGGAGTTTATCCAATAAACTACAAAGAAAGAAACGCTATTCTTACAGGAGAAGACTATGCCTCCCCTGTAAATTATTGGATGCCTTTTAATAAAGATATTGGTCTCCATGATGCTGATTGGAGAGACAGCTTTGGTGAAAACATCTTTGAAACTGATGGGTCTAATGGTTGCGTAAACTTACCACCAAATAACGCTAAAAATATATTTGATTTAGTATATCCTGGAATGCCAGTTATAGTTCACTAAGCTTTAAATTTTATTCACTTCTTAATGCTTCAACAGGATCTTTTTTCGAAGCTGTAGAGGATGGAATTAAACCTGAAATAAAGGCTAGAACCATACTTATTCCTATTAGAATAGCTGCAGCTTTAAGTTCTAAATAAGCAATATTTGGAATACCAAACCTATCATAAACAATAATGTTAGCAAAATAGCTAATTATATAAGTTGCTAATATACCAAGAACTCCTGCAATAAAACCTATTATTAGGGTCTCAGCATTAAATACTCTACGGATATCTTTTCTACTTGCTCCTATTGCTCTTAAAATACCTATTTCTTTGATTCGTTCTAAAACAGAAACATAAGTGATTACCCCAATCATTATTGAGGAAACTACTAGAGATATGGCTACAAAGGCAATCAGTGCATAGGTTATAGTATCAATAATTGTAGTTACGGATGACAATATTGCTGCTATTAAGTCTGTATACTTAACAACTTTTTCTTCTTGATTTGAATTTTTCATCTTCTGATTATAATCTTCAATGAAATTCACTACACTATCTTTTGTAGTGAAATCTATTGGATAAAGATCAATTTGAGTTGGCTCAGCCAGATCTCTATATCCCAATACTTTTAAATTGGAGTTTTGATTTACTTGATCTCTTTCTCCCATGCTACTAATTAAGTCAAATAATTCATCTTCATTTACATTAAATTGAAATGCTTGTGTTAATTTATCACGATCAATTTTTACAGAATCCTGTATATTTGCTGGCAAATTAGCCATTAATGATTGAATTTGTTTTGAAAAGTCATTTTGAACGGTTCCCATAATTTCATTAAATGCAACCCCAACATAGGAAGTAAAATAATTTTGCACTATTTCACTTACTTTTTCAGAAATTGTGCCATCACTACTTATTGCCTCAAAATCTTGGACCAATTTATTTTGGACTTCTTCACTTCGAATATATCCATCAAAATTTTCTACCCACATTTGCAGTTCGGTAACTTCTTGCTCTTCTTGAGTGGCTACAAAGTCTTGCAGTACAGATGCTAATATTTCTTCAACATCTTCTACTCGAACATTAATTTCTGTAGCAATGCTTTCTGCAATGGTCTTTAAATCTAAAGTAGGTAAATTAATCTCTTCAAAATTGATCCCGAAATTAGAAAAGTCCATATTAAAATTAAAAGCAGATGTGTCAAAATCGAAAGACTCTTGAATCAAGGATTGATCAATAGTAATGAAATCCTCTAAATTAAATAATTCAGCTGGAGCACGAAGTGTTTCATCAGCAAATAATTTGTTTGTAAATACATTTAGATCTTTATTTTCCAGTTGCTTTTTAACAATATCATAGGAAGATGCTTCATTTATCAAATAGGTTGTAAGTTCATCAGAATAATATATTCCTGTTGATAACATTGGAGTTTTTGTTTCAGGTTTTGCTTTAACAATTCCAACCACATTTAAATCTAGCCCACCATTAATGACTGCATCCATATACTGAGTATCTTCTGACTTATTGACCCAAATATCATATGTTGAGTCAAAAGAGTACTTGTCCGCAGAATTTATAAGTTTAAAGCTGGCCCCTAATACTTGGTCGTAATTAATTTTATCTCTTAAATTATTATCAATATCTACTTTTTCATCACTTGTGAATTCTTCAAATATTTTTTTCAAATTGCTACGGTCCTTAAGTCCCAGTGTATACATTGTTGTATCTGTTAGTGAACCACTATTCAGTAAAACAACCAAGAGCTCATTTTTTTCTTCTGGCCATCTTCCTGCTACCACATCAAATTGGTCTTCAAAAAGTGGAATATCACCTGGCAGTTCGCTAAAATTTCTCATTCCGAAATTTCCAGCACCAGATATCATATCAAAATTGTCAGTATTCCCAAATCCGTATTGAGAAAAGATGGTGTCAGGATTTACCTGTCTTAGACTAGCATTTCCTTCTTTTAAAAATATTTCCGGAGTAATACCATATTTATATTGGATGTTTTTAACATAGGGTTCTAATATACTTTTATTATCATCTACATATGCTTTAAAGCTTTTTAAATCATTTCTATTTTGCTGGGCAAAAAGAGCAGTAACTGTATTAATTATACCTATTTCATTTTGTTCTACCTCTTGTCTTTCTGGGATTGTAAAATCTCCTTCTCCCCCTAAAAAACTTGTAATATCAATGCCTGATGAATCTATAGTAAGAGGATAGGCACTCATAGTGTCTCTCTCAATGTCTGCTATATAAAGATTGATTCCACTGGCTAATGCAAGAATTGCAGCTATGCCAATAATTCCAATAGATCCAGCTAATGCAGTAATAAAAGTTCTTCCTTTTTTTGTCAATAAATTACTAATTGAAAGAGAAATTGCAGTTAAAAAAGGCATATTACTGGTTTTTGATGGCTCTTTAGGAACTAGTTCTTTTTCAGTATCTATTACATAAGGATTAGAATCCCCTATTATTTCACCATCTTTTAACTGAATAATTCTATTTGAATATTCATGAGCAAGCTTTGCATTATGAGTAACCATAATTACAAGCCTATCTTTTGCAATCTTTTCAAGCAAATCCATAACTTGATCTGAGGTCTTACTGTCCAAAGACCCGGTTGGCTCATCTGCCAATACAATTTCAGGATCATTAATCAGTGCACGAGCAATGGCAACTCTCTGCATTTGACCACCAGATATTTGATTAGGTAGTTTGTGAATATGCTCAATAAGGCCTACATCATCTAAAGCTTGTATAGCCCTCTCATTTCGTTCTTTTGGTGAAACACCACTTAATCTAAGAGCAAGTTCAACATTGGCTAAAATAGTCTGATGGGGGATAAGATTGAAACTCTGAAAAACAAAACCTACACGATTATTTCTGTAGGTGTCCCAATTTGCAGATTTATATTCTTTTGTAGATATTCCCTCAATCAATAAGTCACCTGAATCATATTGATCAAGGCCACCTATAATATTTAACATTGTTGTTTTACCTGACCCAGATTCACCTAAAATAGATGTAAATTCATTTCTCCTAAATGATATGGATACTTTATTTAAGGCGTTTTGTACATAGCCTTTTGTTCTATATGATTTTGTTATATTTTTTAATTCTAACATGTTTATCACCTTCTCTAACTATTATACCCTATCACCATATTGGTAATCTTAATATGTAGGTACCTTTATTTATATATTTGTATATACAAAGACTTCAGGCTTATAGTTTTTTATTCTCTAATCCAAGAGAATACATATTCTATATTTTCTGGTAATTTTAATTCTGGCTCTAAATTAGGTTGGAAATTGCCTTTGATATTTTTTTCTTTAACTGCAAAATCAAAATGAGCAGCAGCAATACCCATGTCAATTCTTTGAATATCATAGGGGAAAGAATCCGTATAACCTGGTTCCTTATATTCATAAAAATGACATGAATTATCCTTTAATAGAATTCTCCAGGGCTGTTTGTTTGATGCTGATGGCCCTAATCGAACCATTTCTAGAGCAAACTCTAAATCTTCAGATTCTATCTCAGTAAGTGGTGATTCAAAATTATCTTTATAAAATAACTGATCCCAACTTTTACGCTTGTCTGCTACAATCATCTTTCTCATAGCAATTTCTTTAATATGCTTTTTCTTAGCAGCATATCCATAGGGTGTAATAGCCGGAAAAATTTCACCCTCTTCTATATTCATAGCATCTGCAAATCCTTTACGATTAAATGTACCACCTAACCAACAAGTTCCAATATCAATATTGGCTAAGTATAACATTAATGTTTCAAGTTCATATCCTAACGCTTCCAATGATAATTTTTCTAATTTTATAGTTGTTCCTATATATTGTTTGGCTCCCTTTATTACTCCATAAGTGCCCAGTTTTTCGTTTTTGACATTTTCAATCTCAAGATAATGAAAATTCACTTTTTGACCAAAAGGATTGTTCAAAGACTGGATAAAAACTTCCATTTCATTTTTTACATCTTCTTCAAGCTCTTGTTCACTATAATTCCTTACACTATACCTTTTCCTAACTGCTTCTTCTATTGAAAAATCAATATTCATATATATCGCTCCTATTATTTTATAAATTATTTGTAGATTTTATTTACCACTATCTCATAATATTAAATTAACAGCAATTCTATTGTACACACCTTGATATAGGAAATCAATCTTTTCATTTATACTATATTATTAGATAATCCAAAATGAAACCTTCAAAACGAAAAAAGCCTAGGATAATCCTAGACTTTTTTCTTATACCATATACTAACCATATTTTATTTATTTTTTTCAACTATTTTATTATACTCTTCTAAAATACCCTCTTTTTCAGGATGGGCTGATGATTCTAAGACAGGTTTTAGGTCTTCAAATTGTTCCTTAGTTCCGTATAAATTTACTACCTCTATTGCATACTTGCAAGCCAGATAATAGATTTCAGGGTCCTTTGCGATCTCAAACATAGGCTTTATTAAGTCATTGGAATTATAGTAAGTGGATTTTGCTGCCCATTCATTAAAGTTTTCAATATCCTTATCATTAGTTCGTTTTGCTCCGTTAATATAATTTATTGCCTTAAAATATGGCATGTTTTTACTTCTTGGAGTATAGTTTAAATACTCAAG
>LFRM01309837.1_pt1 | contig 12163 bp, 8 predicted proteins | sample 618341 | NCBI WGS metagenome assembly LFRM01 (sample SAMN03654438, study PRJNA283298) | anaerobic digester metagenome | isolation source: pool of bioreactors CSTR01a, CSTR02a, and CSTR03a thermophilic anaerobic... | place: Denmark: Kgs. Lyngby | collected 2014-05-21
ATTTTACCGAGGTATGAGCTTTGGCTCAACTCCTTTTTACACCATTATATAGACTTAATCTTGATTTCGGCACTTTTGCACAATGCAGTCTGAAGACGCTCAAACAATGTGAACTGCTGATTTTGTGCGGCACAACAAAACCGTATGAGTTTGTTTTTGTCAGAGCGGCTCTTGCGGAACTCTGTGATATGCCTTTGTTTCTTTTGCTATCTTATACTCCCAAAAAGGTTCAAAGTGAGATATGTAATATGCTGAAGAATAAGAACGTACAGCTGTATTTTACGGATTATTCCCCGGACCTGTTTGATGGCAAGGCAAATGCAGCAATATATGCTGAGATAGTGAAAGAGTATACGCATGTGAAAACTATCGAATAGCTAAAAAGTTTAATATTCTTCAATATCGGAAGGGTGGTTGGATTTTTGGATAAAGCAAGAGTTTTAAACCGGGTATATGCCTCCGGCTTGACAAGCAGAGCCAAAACTGTCATGTTTTACCTTGTGAATCGTTCAAACAAGGAGCTTACCTGTTTTCCTGCCATCCCGACCATAGCAAGGGAAACAGGATTAAGTGAAAGAACTGTTCAGAGGGCGATGAAAGAGCTTTGTGAGGAAGGATACATAGTTAAAACGCCAAGGTACAGAAAGAATGGAAGCCAGAGTTCAAATCTTTATCTTTTGGTGGTAAAAAATGATAATCAAACTGATGATTCTGCTTTGGAAACAGTGGAATCCAAGGGAGAAGTATGTGAATCGGAAAGAAATTCATCTGAAGAAACCAGGTATTTTCGGAAGATGAAAACGATTGATTTTTCGTATTTTGATAAAATTCCCATTTACCGTAACTGTCACCGGGGCGGTGACAGCTGTGTACCCCCATAGAACTATACAGAGTAACAAGGATTCGGGATATTGAAAGAAAGTATGATTTATAGTGACAAGTAATGCTTGAGAGTAAGTAGTAAAGGCAAAGATATATTTCCAGAAAAATGAAGGATTTTTGATATTTGTGTAGAATTATAAAAGTTAGTGGCCTGCAGCCTTACGGATGACGGATTTTGTCGAAATAAGAGGACGGCAAAATATTTTTCACAATCCGTTTTATTGTACAGTATTTGTGATATAATTGTTCTGACGTGGTATTAAAATTTTAAATATAAAGTAAGATTACATGCTGATTTGTACAAAACTTCAGACGTATGAATCAAGTGCTATATAGTGTTTGCAAGAGGAGTCAATGGATAAAAAACTACATGAAGGACACAGGCAAAGAGTAAAAACCAGATATTTAACAGAAGGATTGGATACTTTCGAAGATCATCAGGTGCTGGAGATGCTTCTGTTCTACTGCATTCCGATGAGGGACACAAATGAGCTTGCCCACAAGATGATTAAGGAATTTGGCTCACTGGTAGGGCTGTTTGAAGCTAACCCGAAGGACATATGCAAACGGTGTGGAGTAAGTGAAAACACAGCTATTTTAGTTTCACTGATTCCTTCACTGGCAAGAAGATATTTTAAAGGAAAATGGGGAGACAAGCCTGTTCTTAACAGCTCGTCAAAGGCTGGTGAGTACGCTGTCTCTCTTTTTGCTGGCAGGACCTATGAAGCGTTTTTTGTGATATGTTTGGATGCACAGAACAGGGTTAATTATGCGGCATTGGTTCATGAGGGAACAATTAACGAGGCACCAGTTTATCCAAGGTTGATTGTCGAGACAGCACTAAGGCACCAGGCTAATAGTGTGATTTTGGCACATAACCATCCTGGGGGCAGCTTGCAACCTTCTCAGGCGGATATAGAGGTGACAAAAAGAATAACTGCGGCCCTTGAAGCTATATCTATAGGTGTTGTTGATCATATTATAGTTGCCGGAGAGAGATATGTTAGCTTTGCTGAGAAAGGTTTGATAAATGTTTGATATTTTTATATACTAAGCATATAGCATAATTTTACAGGACAAAAGAGGTGCAGTAATGAGCTTTTTTGATAATCATTACCTGTTTTCAGAAACATATATAAAAGAATACATAGAACAGCAAAAACACAAAGACATTACAGGCCAGGACATTTTGAATAAATACAAAACAATTAAGGAATGGCATGATGAATGCAGTGATACTAATTGGTTTACAGACTTTATCCGACCGGTCCTTGATACAATGGGTTTTAAATATCCACCAGTTAAGGACAATATAATTATATTATATACGAACCCTCCTGCTTCCGGAGATAGACCGGTTGCAGTGTTGTATGCCGTTTCAAAAGGATTTGATTTGGATTCAAAAAAGAAAGGAAAGTACTATGCTTTTAATGCAGTAAAGGCTGCAAAAGAGAATGGCGTTGAATGGGCTATGCTGACCAACGGGTACAAGTGGAGGGTTTATAACACCAGAAACGTAAGTCCGTACGAGAACTACCTGGAAGTAGATATTGAAAACAGCGTAAATAATATGGAAAGTCCAGATGAAGCGTTTACGCTTTTCAACCTGTTCTTTAATGTCAGGACATACTACCGTGAAGATGATGGTGAACTTGTAATTGAGAAAATCAAGGAGAAGTCGGATAAAAAGGCTGAACAGATTGAAGATTTCCTAAGAGGTAAAGCAGAAGAGATTTTAAAGGACCTGTGTTATGGTTTCAAAGAAAATATGGGGTATGAAAAGTATGACAGAACAACATGCCGGATGATTTACCAGGACGCGATTACCCTTTTGTTCCGCATGCTTTTCTTCGGGTATGCCGAGTCAAGGGGGCTGCTGCCATGCAATCAAGAGGATGTTGATTACAGGAACAACAGTTTTTTCAAGTTGTGTGAAGAAGCGAAGGATGTTTTAAATCAGGGAAAGGCACACGAAATTAAAAATGGCTTTGATTTTTGGGACAGACTGGATGAGCATTTGAGGATTTATGTCGACAGGACTTATAACGGCGGGCTTTTTGATAACAGTGATAAACCCATATTGAGGGAGTACAGAATTACAAACGGATGGCTGATAAAGTGTTTAGCGGAGATAGCCTATAAGAAGGACAGAAAGACAAACAGCTATATTGAAAAAATTGAATACAAGGACCTTTCGGTGAGGAACCTTGGGTCCATATACGAAGGGCTTCTGGAATTCAATTTGTTTATCGCAGACGAGAGAATGGTAAAACGTATTTCAAAAGGAAAAGTACAGTATCTGAAAACTCGAGGACTTACTTTAAGGAAATCAGATGAACCAAACATTATCGAACCAGGAGATATATACCTTTCTCAGGATGCCACTGAAAGAAAGGATACGGGTTCATATTATACCCCTGAAGACGTGGTTGAATACATAGTATCAAATACAGTGGGAAGGAAGCTTGAGGAGCTTAAGAATGAATTGAAAGAATTATTAAAAACTGACTTTGACGCACTTGCGTACGAGCCCACCGATTCTGGAAAAAAGCGTATACAGAGGCGTATAGACGAAGAAACTGTAAAATTTATCGAAGATAAGGTTTTAAGTCTGTCGGTTATTGACAGTGCTATGGGAAGCGGCCACTTCCTGGTAAATGCAGCATACAGGCTTGCAAACGGAATTGTGGATATATTATGTGAGAATAATTGGGAAAGCGATGAGGATATTCCCGTTGATATTGGGCATTGGAAAAGAAGGGTTGTAGAAAACTGCATTTACGGAATAGATATTAATCCTCTTGCGGTAACACTTGCCAAGCTTTCCTTGTGGTTAATATCAGCATCCAATGACAAGGCTTTGTCTTTTATTGACCATCATTTGAAAGAGGGAAATAGTATTATAGGAACCGATAGGCATCATGTAAAGGTTAAAAATGAGAAATACCCAATATTTGAAGTGTCCTATGAAAATTATATGGATTCTGTAATGAAAAAGTATAAGGAATTAAAAAAAACAGGCAGCGCAACCAGGGAGGACGTAAAAAAACAGCAGGAAATTCATGATGAAATCAACCAGATGCTTGAGCTTGTGAAGAAAAAGTATGATTACTACCTGGCAAGCTTGTATGCTGGCGGAATTCAAGATGAGATGAAATTTGCTGATGTGTTGAGAAGCAAGGATATAAATGACTTCCAAACAGAAGAAATGGAACCGCTGTGGAAGATTGCAGAGGAAAAGAAATTCTTTCACTGGGAACTGGAATTTCCGGAGGTGTTTCTAAAGGGGGGATTTGATATTGCGATAGGAAACCCGCCTTATGTTGATGTTTCTGTCAATAATTATGAAAGACTTTATTTAAGATCACAAAAGTCCAATAATTTATATTGCTACATGATAGAAAAAGGTATAACAAATATAAAGATTGATGGTTTTTTTGGTTATATTGTGCCTTTGTCATCAATATGTACAGATAGAATGATATCTTTTCAAGAATTCCTTAAGAACCAAGGGATAGACCTTAAGGTTACTAATTTTGGGAGACGACCATCAAGAATTTTTACATCTGCAGATATTGCGACAACAATAATGTTTGGGAAAAAGACTGGTAAGAGTTTTAAACTTTTTACTTCAAAGTATATTAAGTTTTATAAGGAAGAAAGAAAGAAGTTGTTCAATTATATTGATTTTGCAGAAGGAACACCCAGTATAGTTAAAGGTAGTTTTCCAAAATTTGATAATTATTTAGCTAATGAAATTGTCAAAAAAATAATGATTAAGGGAAAACCTATCTCTCACTATTTTATATATTCTAAGATGGACTTCTTCTTGATTTACAAAAATGCTAGCGATAGGTACTATAATACAACTCTTAACTTTATACCTATTTATCGAAAGAATGGTGTTGATGTATTATCGTCTACATCTGTAATGAGATATTTTAAAGATGCAATAGATAGGGATATTGTATGTGCAATATTTAATAGTAATTTATTCTATTGGTTTTATATGGCATATTCAGATTGTTACCACCTTGTTCCAAGAGAAATTAATATGTTTAAATTTGATATTGATTTACTTAACGATTCCATAAAGAAAAAGTTACTAGATTTATGTGTAAGGCTTATGGATGATTATATTCAAAAATCAAAGATAAATATTATTAATTATACTTCTGGAACTGTTGAGCAACAGCAATTTTATCCGAAATATAGTAAACATATAATCGATGATATAGATAAAGTTTTGGCTGAATATTATGGTTTTACCGAAGAAGAACTTGATTTTATCATAAATTACGATATTCGTTTTCGCATGGGGGACGATGAAGGAGAAGAAAGCAATGAAGAATAAAATACAATCATTTAATGGGTTTAAGATTTATTTTGACCAAATATCGGCTATATTTAAGGATAAGCAGAGTAGTGATGAAAAGATAGATTATGATAAGCTGACAGAGAAGACAGGCTTAAATAAAAGAAAGGTAAAAATACTTCTATCTTATTTATGTGATATAGGATTTAATAAAAAGATTAGCCTCAAGAATACGGAACTTGGCAAACTAATCTTTTCTTATGATCCTTATTTGGAGAGTATGGGAACTCTTTGGCTGATACATTACCTGTCAGCTTCAAATACATATTTGTTAGTATGGAACAGGGTTTTTAGCTATGCATCAATAAAAGGGGCTTTTAATAAGGAAGAATTGGTAGACATTTTTACCGACTTGCAAGACAGTGTTTCAGAAAATACTTATAAGAAGCATCTTAGGAAAGAAATTGGGATAGTGCTAGATGCATATATTAATCAAAGACTTTCAAAATTGGGGCTTTTGGAGCAGGAGCATGGAAAATACCATCCCATTAGAAACCAAGACATACCGGTTTTTATTTTACTAGCATCTATTATACGTTTTCGGGATGTTTACTTTACGGGAGCATCGGCAATAGGAATAAATGAAATATGCGATGCGGAAAACTCGCCAGGCAGGTTGTTTTTCCTTGATGAAAGCTTTTTAAGGACAAAGCTAGAGACTTTGAAAAGGAATGGATTAATCGGGATAGAGTCCAGGGCGGATCTTGACCAGGTGAGGCTTGGAAGCGATATGACATTTGAGGGAGTACTTGAGCAGTACTATAAGAGTTTGTGAGGTTTGCAATGGGAGAAAAGATAAAGATTATTGATTTCGTAAATAATCAACTAAAAGAACGCTACAAATCCTTTGTGGTGTTTGGCCCGGCCATGAGCGGCAAGTCGAAGCTTGCAAGGAAATTAGCCGAGAAAACTGAATCTTTATATATTGACCTGTTGGCTGATTTTCTTTCAAAACCTGAACTTAGTGGCAGTATTGATACTTTTGAGCCACAGGATTTGAAAAAATACTTGAGAAATATTCCTTTCGGAGGAAAGCTCATTGTTATCGATAATATCGACTTTTTAATAAATACATGGAATGATTTGAACAAGGAGCATTTTTTAAATTTTATTGAAAGGGATGAATTCCGGATAGGGTACTGCTTTATCCTTCAATCTGCCAAATTTCTTAGGGACAGACAAATTGAAAACAGCTTTGGACAGGACAGGATTTTGAATATTTATAATGTTGAGTGAGGTGTAACAACGGGATGAACATGATTAAGGACATTATTAAGATACATGGAGGTTACTCCGCACAGGTCAAGCTAAAGGAAGAGTTCGAGGACAGAAGCCAGAATGTGGAGCGGATGTCCCACTATAAACCGATTAAGGCTCACAGGAAAGCCTTTGAAACTATTGCTGAAGGAATTTACAGAAAAGACTCAAAAAGATGCTTTATACTTTCAGGTTCTTACGGTACAGGCAAATCCCACTTGTGCCTTATGACTGCCAATTATCTTGAAAGCCCGTCGGATATGCCTGAGATGGAGCAGTTTTTTCAGAACTACGCAGAGGCAGAAGAGGAGGAACAGATTAAAAAGGCCGATCAACTTAAGAATATCCGGAAAACAGGAAGATATCTTGTCTGCATATGTGATTACGGATTGGAGACCAGCTTTGAAACTATTGTTCTGAGAGCTATAAAGGAAGCACTGGAAAGGGAGGAAATCAATCCGGATGAACTCGATAGTCATTACCTTCAGGCGTTAAAGAAACTGGAACTCTGGGAAAGCAAGCACACATATTTTTACAATATGTTTCAGGAAAAGCTTGAAAGTACTTATCCTAACTGGACGATGGCCAAATTTAAGAAAGCGCTCAAGGAATACAGCAAGGAAGCAGTAGACATATTCTGCAGGTTCCATAAGGATATTACCACCTCTGAGTTTGAATATGAAAAAGACAACCTTGTCGAAATTATAAAGCAGATGGCAAACAGCAGGGTTATAAGGGATAAATTTGTAGGTATAGCCATACTCTTTGACGAATTTGACAACCAGATAAAGAACAAAAGGTTTGATGTTACTGTTTTTCAGAAGTTCGGGGAGATGTGTGAAAACTCATTTGCAGGCGGTTTTGTCACCATGTTCATTGCAACAATACACAGGTCTTTTTTAAGCTACAGGAGCATTTACAATGATGCCGATTTTCAGGTTGCCAGCGACAGGGTGAAGGAAATTCCTCTTGAAACTCAGGGGATTGAGGATATTATATCCGCCATTGTAATTCCACAGAAGGACTCTGACGGGTGGAAGAACGAAGTTGAGGCAAGAGTGGATGTGTTTAACAGCCTTGCTTCCAGATGCGAGTCGTTAGGCATATTTTCCTGGCTTTCTGCCCCGAAGAGAAGAAAAAAAATTATAGAAAACATTTATCCCATGCATCCCATGGCAACCTTTGCCCTTTTAAAACTGGCCTCTGATGTCGGATCGAATAACAGGTCGGTATTTACCTTTTTTGCGGATGAGAAGAATGATCCGGGTTCTTATGACTGGTTTGTCAGAAGCCACAGCATCACCGGGCAGAACGGCGAACTGCAGTTATATACCGTCGACTTGCTTTTCGACTATTTCGGCGGAAAAATCTCTACCGATAATACCGAGTTAAGACCGAACATAAAGGAGTATGTCAGGGATTTTGAAACATCCTTGAGGGAATTACATAAACACAGGCATAATCGCCGGGATCTTGATATAGAAAGTAAAGTATACGATAAAATACTTCGTACCATGGTTATATATAATATAATAGGCGTGCCGGTCAATATGGATAACCTGAAGTTTGGTTTAAACGCAAACACACAAGCGGAAGAGAAACAGTTGGAGTACTACCTTAAAAACGCATGCAGGCTCAAAATAATATATTTAAATGAAACAAACAGCTGCTATGAGTTCAGAAAAAGCGATGCCCATGATATTGGAGGTTTAATAAGGGAATACAAGCAGGATCCTGCCAACATGCCGGCAGATGCAATAAAGGAATTGAGAGAAGAGCTAATCAAGCACCCTGACGTAAAAGGTATTCAGAAATTTTTCAAGAACGAAGAATTTCTGGAGCCTAAGGATTATAACTCTTTATATAACGAGGACAAAAGACTAAAGAGGTTTTTTGTGACTGTTAAAGAGGCTGAGACAGACGGCTACTTTGCTAATTTGTACAAGCAATTAACGGAAGCAAAAAAGGACATAAAAAATGGGTTCGAAGGCGCTGCAGTTTATATAATCTGCGAAACTCCCGATGAGGTCAGAAGAGCATCTTCCGTGGCTGCGAGGAATTCTTTTGATGCCATTATGGTAGGTGTTCCTACCGAAGAAATCCCGGTTTATGACTTGATATTTTCTCTTAAGGCTTGTATTAATATCAGCCTGGAAAATTTCTCCGCACAGGACATGGGTGTTTTGAAGGACTATATAAAGGCATACGATACCCAACTGGAAGAAGCATTTAACAAGTATATTTCGTCCAAAAACCTTATTTACTACGGAAAGAACGGCATTGAATTGACAAGAAACAATTCTGATAACAATAAGGCAGCATCCAAAATCCTTGAAGGAATATATGAGCATAGGAGAAACAAGCTAAAGCATGAGGATTTGAACGTATGCCACGAGTTTAAGGAAAAGAAAAACACTGCTTTGAAAGAGGCGGTTGAAAGTCTCCTGGATTTTTCCAGTGATTTGGGATATAAATCTAACCTGCCGGCAGACCGCGGTGATAAAAGATATATTGAGAAAGCTCTTCTCCAATCGGGTGTTATTATAAGGGTAGCTTATGCCGGCGACAGGGCTATTTGCCAAATGGAAGCACAATATGACAAGTATAGGAGCTTGCTTCCGGCATTGTCCGACATTATCGGAACGGTAAAGGATTCGACGGGAGAAATAAATATCGTGTCACTGGTTGAGCGTATGACATCACAATACGGTATAGGCTACAACGCGTGTATACTGTTCTTTGCAGTAATGCTTAGGTATTTTAAAGAAAGCATATTGATCAAACAGGATATTAATGAAATAGGAAGCATAAGGCCGTTTTCTTATGATGAAATTCTTGATCTGGTATACTATAAAAAATATAAAAATGCCGTTATTATATACAAAAAGATATCTGACAGAGATGAAGCGTTTATAAAAAAGATTACCCCGATTTTTGTTGACAGCAGTAAGAGCATAAAAAATGAAGTCTCGCTTTCAAGCCTTTTTGAGGCGATGAAGGCCTGGTACAAAGGCCTTCCTCCGGTTTGCAAAATAGAAGAAATTTATAATAACCATACATTGGATGCATTTATCCGGGTTTTTGACAAGATTGACAGGTCTAATCCGGTTGAGTTTATTCTTGAAGAGATTAAGACTATTTATGGATATGAAAAAGATGAGCTTTTGCTGGAGGAGAAGGCAGAAAGCATTGCCGTTAAGCTTAAGTCGGATAAAGAAACCATTGAGGAAGGATATGAAATTGTCAGAAATGATATAATCAACAAGGTTAAGGAGATTTTTGGAATTAGCGACTCTACTTATGAGGCCATCCTTCAGAAATTAAACCAATGGTATGATGGGCTCTCAGACATTCAACGGGAGACGGGCAAGTACTATGAACTGCATAGTGAAAATAGTCTTCCTATAATTGAGAATCTGGGCAAAGGATACTCCCTGGAAGAGTTGCTGATGGTCAGATTGCCGGGGGATAAGGGATATAAACTATCTGCGGTCAAGGAATGGACGCTGGATAAGAGGGAGATATATATTGAGAAAATCCGACTGGGGAAAAAGCATATTGAAGAGAATATGTTTCTTGTCGGAGCGCCGGATTTCAAGTGTTTCGGGCATGATATCCAACAGGATGAAATAGACAGCAGCACATGGCGGATATACTACAGGAGTAATATAAAGGTCACAATAAAGCCACTTGCTGTACATTCCACAGTATATATTACATCCAATGGGGATGACCCAACAAAGTTTGAGTCTCAGAGAGAAGCAAAACATGAAGAATACACCTTTGAAACAAAGGAAAACAAGACCTTGAAATTTGCTGCTGCTGATAGGGAAGGCAGGTACAGCAAAATTATAACTCTGTATCTTGAAAATGAAGATAAAAAATATGAGGTTCAGTACAAAAAACCTGAATACAAACAAAGTTCCATCTGGGGACAGGATAAAAAAGGGGCAAGAGAGTATGATGAACCAAAAATTGAAGTAACCCTTCCCAAGGATAAAAATAGTATGAAGAAGTGTTTAATGAGCCTGCTTAGTAAATCTATGGAGAGGTATAAAATTGATAAGGAACAGCTTCTTCAATGCCTGGATGAGGTCAGAAAAGAGTTGTAGGTGAGGTTTTTATGGGCGTAGTACATATATATGACGACACGGATGGAATTGTGGAGAACTTTGAAGGGCTTGTAGTTAATAAGCCTGATGAATATGTAAAGGCTTATGATGCTATACGCAGCGCACTTTATTCAAATACCGGATTAAAGGTACTGGTGAGAAACAGGTTCTGTCTTGAGGCTTTCAGGGCAATGCAGGCAAATTACGGCAGTCAGAATATTGAAATACACAGATATTCGCCGATGGAAGAATTCTACAAACTTTATGGGATTTCCGTACCTGATTATATAAGCAGTGAAGATATAATAAAGTCAGGTATTCTTAAAGCTGGGGATTTGTTAATGCATGTGCCCGGTATGGAATTTGAGGCCTTTATTATGGCAAATTATTTCTCAAGTCTTCTTGTCTTCGAAAGGTTTCCGGTAAACGACCTTGTAAATATATTGTCTTCTATAGATTTTGAAAAAATGAAGAAGAGTCTTTCCATTCAATTGGTGAACAAGGTTTTCAGGCGGAGAGTTGGTCAATGGAAAAGGAATGCGGCAGAAAGCTGGACTGCAAATATTATAGACAGTTTTTATGCGAATCCTTCAAAACTGTATGATGACTTATGTAAATACTTACTGGTTGCCGGATATCCGATAGACATTGCTTGCAGTATTGCAGGCAGCAATGCTTACGACTTCAGCAAGGTTAAATTTAAAGATGAAGACTACTATGATGAATCATTGGACTATTCGAAGCTTCGAAAGGAAATTGAAATTTATTTGAATACTCTCGATAAAGACTTCCTTGAAAACGAGGATATTAGAAAGTACATAGAAATGGTTTCGGGACGTTTTATCGAAGAATATTATTTTATATTGAAAGTTTTGGAGAATAATACCGGGGTTGTTGACCAACAGATTATAAAACAAGCTAAAGATAAGTTCAAACACCTTGAACACATAATAACGGATTATGACGAGAAATTGGATAGGATTATTCCTCCTGCAAGACCAAGCAGGCCGCAAGCATCTTTTGATATAAAAGATTGGCTGGAATGGGCAAGAAATGAGTATTTGCCTTATCGGTTCTGGATGGAGGATAATGTTAAAAACGATGAAGAAATAAACAGTTATTCCGTATTATATGGAGACTGGGTATATAATAATTATGCCAGGCTGATTTCTTCCGGAGAGTACCTGGTTTATAGAGCGTTTTCCATGCTTAGCAGTGAGCTGGCGAATAACGAACTTTCTCTGGTTATAATTATTGATAATTTTAATTATAAATATTCAAAACTTTTAAAAGATTACTTTTTAAAGCAGGGTTTCAGTTCGACAAGTGAGAAACCATTACTTGCAATGCTTCCAACTGTAACCGAGGTGTCAAAAGGAAGTTTGTTTACAGGTGAACCGTACAGCAATGCGAAAAATATCAGCTATAAGCAGGAAGTTAAGAAGTGGGCGGGTATGCTTGGCCTTAGCATGCGATATCTTGAAAATATAAGCGAGTTGTCAAAAATTGATAAAAAGGACGAGGACGTATTAATACT
>LFRM01021559.1_pt1 | contig 12161 bp, 8 predicted proteins | sample 618341 | NCBI WGS metagenome assembly LFRM01 (sample SAMN03654438, study PRJNA283298) | anaerobic digester metagenome | isolation source: pool of bioreactors CSTR01a, CSTR02a, and CSTR03a thermophilic anaerobic... | place: Denmark: Kgs. Lyngby | collected 2014-05-21
TCGGAAAATTTGAAGTTAGACATCGTCCAGAAAGACCTGGGATTAATCCAGCTACAAAAGAAAGAATTACGATTAAAGCTTCAAACACTCCTGCTTTTAGAGCTGCAAAGGCACTAAGAGACGCAGTAAACGAATAATTTAGAAGCCTAGAAGATATATTAAAAATAAAAAGACTGCATACATTAATTTGTATCAGTCTTTTTTGTTTTAATTGACTTTTTAACGTTAAAAGCAGGTATTTAATTAATTGGATAATTATTGTCGATATTGTAGGTACATATTGCTAAAAATATTTAAAGAAATACATTATAAATGTTATAATGATTAGTGGTATATAAAAAATAATTTTAAATGTAATAATTATAATATAGATGGGAGGGTAACATGTTTCTTAAAAGAATAGAAATGCAAGGATTTAAGTCATTTGCTGATAAAGTCGTTATAAACTTTGATCAACCTGTTACCGGGATAGTAGGACCAAATGGATGTGGAAAGTCTAATATTGCAGATGCAATCCGGTGGGTGCTTGGGGAGCAGTCTGCAAAGTCATTGCGTGGTACTAGTATGGCTGATGTAATTTTTTCAGGAACCCAAGTTAGAAAAACAGTAAATTTAGCGGAAGTTACCTTAGTTTTTAATAATCAAGACAGACATTTGAATACTGACTATGAAGAAGTCGAAATTACTAGAAAAATTCATCGTGAAAATAGTGAAGGTGAATACTTTATAAATAAGACCGCTGTCAGATTAAAGGATATTCAAGAATTAATTATGGATACCGGCATTGGTAGAGATTCCTTAAGTATGATCTCGCAAGGTAATATTAGTGCATTTGCTGAAGCTCGCCCTGTTGATAGAAGGGCACTTTTTGAAGAGGCTGCAGGTGTTTCAAAATATAAAAAGCGTAAAATTGAATCACTTTCAAAGCTTTCTAGAACCCAGGAAAACTTAGAAAGAGTCGAAGATATTTTAAGTGAGTTAAAAAGACAAGTAACACCACTTAAAAAGGCAAAAGATAAGGCTTTAAAATATCGTGAACTTAAAGATAATCTTCAAAAAATTGAGATTGCCGTATTAGTTTCAGATATTACATTTTTCAAAACAAAACATGAAGAACTTTTAGAAAACCTTAAGGACCTTCAATCTGATAATGCTGTTTTTGAAACATCAATCAGTGTTCATGAAGTTGCTAATACTGAAAATAAGCAAAGACAACGAAAACTAGATATTGAAATTAATCAATTACATGAAGAAATAATAAAAATAGTTAATGAAATTCAAACCTTGGAAACAAGAAAAATTGAAATTGATGAAAAACGTAAATATCTTTTAGAGTCAGGCAGTAATGAAGTTAGAGAAAAAGAATTAAAAGCACTTTTAGCAGAAGCTAAATTTGAATATGAAGATCGTTTAAAACGATTTAGTGAAATTGATATAAATATTAAACAGTATAATAATCAATTAAGCCAAGTTTTCGACAAATTAATCAATCACAACCAACAAAGTGAAGAAGTAAAATTAGTTTTGAGAAGGTTAAACCAAAGAAAAGAAGTACTTGAAACCATGATTGACCAACCATTTCGTCAACAACAAGGTGTTAGGTCAGTTTTAGAAGCTAAAAGTAGTTTAAATGGGGTTATGGATGTAGTTGCGAGTGCCCTAAGGCCAATTGATGGTTATGAAGAAGCAATCTCAACCGCTTTAGGTGGTGCTATGTATCACATTATCGTTAAAGATCCCGCAAGTGCTAGAAATGCAGTTAACTTTCTTAAAAATAATAAAAGTGGCCGCGCAACTTTTCTTCCCGCTTCAGTATTAAAAGAACGTTATGTTAGAAGAGAAGACGAAATCGTTATGGATAATACAAAAGGCTTTCTCGGACTTGCTAGTGATTTTGTTGACTGTGATGTTGAGTATGATATTATTAACCAATCACTATTGGCAAATGTGCTTGTAAGTGAGGATTTAAAAGATGCTCAAGAATTAGCTAATCGGCTACAGTTTAGATATAAGATTGTGACTCTAGATGGTGAAGTAATCCACCGCGGCGGTTCAATTACCGGTGGTTCAATTAAAGATAGTTACTCGCCTTTAACAATGCAAAAAGAGTTGCGGAAAATTGAAGAAAATATTGAAAGAAATAACCAACTTTCATTTAAATTTAATAACGTCAGTACAGAAATTGAAACAACCAAAAATAATCTTGAAACTCAATTAATGAATAATCGGATTAATTTAGCAACACTTGAACCAATTGTAGAAGCTAAACGCTCTAAGTATGAGCATTTACAAAGTGAATATGATCTGATTATTCCTAAAGAATTACAAGAAGAAGAAACTTTTTCTGATGAACTTATTACAATGTTAAATAAATCTTACTCAAAACGAGATGAAAGTAATGTTGAGATAAAATCAAAAAGAAGTGAAAGAATTAACCTATCAAACGAAATAGAACGCCGCGAAGCACAAATCAGACAAATTAGAAACCAATATAAAGATGTTGTTGAACAACTAAATAACATTAAAATTAATATTGCAAGAGCTGAAACTAAACTTGAAACCGATTTATCACGCCTTGCTTCTGAATATCAAATGACCTATGAACGAGCTAAGGCTAATTATGAAAATAGTGATTTTGCAGAAGCTAAGTCAGAAGTTTTGCAACTAAGACAGGCAATTGAAAGCTTGGGCAATGTCAATATGAGTGCTCCTGAAGAATATGCTGAGGTAAGTGAGCGTTATGAATTTATCAAACACCAATTTGATGACCTTCAATCCTCTCGTAAAAATCTAATTGAGGCAATAGATAGTATGGACGAAGTAATGATTGAAAAGTTTGAAGATATGTTTCATAAAATCAATACGGAACTTCAAGGGGTCTTTAGTAAGCTATTTGGAGGCGGAACTGCAAATCTAATTATGGAAGATCCAGATGATGTTTTAAATACTGGTATTGATATCGATGTAAAACCACCAGGTAAAACAGTTCAAAACATTCGCCTATTTTCAGGTGGAGAAAAAGCCTTAATCGCAATTTCAGTTTTGTTTGCGATATTAAAGGCAAGACCGGTACCTTTATGTATTTTTGATGAGGTAGAAGCTGCCTTAGACCAAGCGAATGTTGAAAGATTTTCTGCTTATCTAAGAGAGTTTAGTCATGATACGCAGTTTATTGTAGTAACACATAGACCTGGTACCATGGCACGGGCAGATGTTTTATATGGGGTGACAATGCCACTTGAAGGTGTTTCACAAATGCTAAAAGTTGAATTAAAAGATGCAAAAGAATATGCTGATGAGGTGAATTTAAATGGGATTTCTTAAACGACTAAAAGATAGTGTTTTAGGTAAGGATAGTAAAGACCAATATTTAAGTGGCTTTAAAAAGACTAGTGATGTCTTTACTGAAGGCGCAGAAGAGTTAGCAAAAAGGTTTAAAAGAGTTGATGATGAATTTTTAGAAGACTTTATGATTTTATTATTACAGAGTGATATTGGTTATGAAACTGCTGAGAAAATTATTAAAAGACTTAGACAGTATAATAAAGACTATACAATTAGAAACTTTAGAATTGCTATGGAGTTTGTTATTGAAAGTATGGCTGATATTTATGGAGAACAACAAGATAATTTTGAATTTTTAAATGATGATGGAATTAAAGTTATCTTATTAGTTGGAGTTAATGGTAGTGGCAAAACAACAAGTGCTGCAAAGTTAATGTCAAAGTATAAAAATGAAGGCTATAGTGTGGCTGCTGTCGCTGCTGATACCTTTAGAGCCGGAGCCATTGAACAGCTAGCTAAATGGGGTCAACGTTTAGATGTACCCGTAATTAAAGGACTTGAAAATGGCGATCCAAGTGCAGCATTAGTCGATGGAGCCAGATTTGCCAAAGAAAATAACATTGACATACTAATTTGTGACACAGCTGGAAGACTTCAAACTAAAAAGAATTTAATGCTAGAGCTCTCAAAAATGCGGCGAGTTCTAGACCGCGAAATTCCTGGTTCTCCACATGCAGTTTGGCTAGTCATCGATGCTACTACCGGTCAAAATGGTTTAAGTCAAGCAGAAGTTTTTCTTGAATCTACTAAGGTTACTGGAATAATTCTTTCAAAGATGGATGGAACCTCAAAGGGTGGAATTGTAATTGGAATTAAAAACGTTTTAGATCTACCAGTTGTCTTTGTTGGAGTTGGTGAAAAACCAGAAGATATTGAAGAATTTGATATTAATAGTTACTTATTTGGAATCACGCAAGGTTTAGATTATGTTAAAAAGTAATGAGTGGATTAATGATTTAATTGTTTGGTATGGAAGTTTGTTAACTGAAAACCAATTAAATATTATGGAAAGTTATTACCAAGCTGATTTATCCTTAGCTGAAATAGCTGAGAACAATCAAGTAAGTAGATCTGCGATTCATGCTACAATCAAGCGATCTGAAGAGTTATTATTAGGATATGAAGCAAAATTAAAGGTTGTTGAAAAATTTAAAGAACGTAGCAAAAAATATATACTATTAAAAGATTTAAAAATTAGTGAAGTCGACAAGATAGTCAAAGACTTAGAAAAAATAGAATAGAGGAAAATGACATGTCAAAAATTTTATCAGTAAACGCAGGTAGTTCATCACTAAAGTATCAATTATACGAAACACCAGAGTTTGATGTTTTAGCAAGTGGCCAAATTGAAAGAATTGGCAAAGAAGATGCAATTGTTACAATTACAACAAATGGCGACAAGCATAAAAAAACTGTTTCAGTTTTAGATCACCAAGCGGCAGTTGCAACTGCCTTAGAGGATATTTTAAAATATAGTGAAATAGAATCTTTAGATGAAATAGTCGGTGTCGGTCACCGTATTGTCCATGGTGGAGAGATATTTTCAGAATCAGTAAAAACTACTGACAAAGTAGTTCAAGATGTTGAAGATTTATCACAGCTTGCACCACTGCACAATCCAGCCAATTTAACTGGATACTATGAGTTTAAAAAAGCACTAAAATCAGCAGAACATGTCTTTGTCTTTGACACAGCATTTCACCAAACTATGGAAGCAAAGGCTTTTATGTACCCACTTCCTTATTCATATTATGAAAAATACCATGTTAGAAAATATGGAATGCATGGGACATCGCACAAGTATGTTGCCAATAGAACCGCAGAACTTTTAGGTAAAAATCCAAAAGATGTCAATATTATTGTCTGTCATCTTGGAAATGGCGCATCCTTATCAGCTGTAAAGGCAGGAAAAGTTATTGATACTTCAATGGGCTTTACACCGCTTTCAGGAGTTATGATGGGTACTAGAACTGGTGATGTAGATCCAGCTGTCTTTCCATACTTACTCGAACAAACAGGTCTTGACCCACAAGAATTAATAGATGTTTATAATAAAGAGTCAGGGATGTTAGGTGTTAGTGATATATCAAATGATGCTAGAGATATTGAAGAAGCAACTGAAGCTGGCGTACCAAGGGCAATCTTAACTTCCGAAATGTATGCATATCGAATCGCAAACTTTATTGGATCATATTTAATTCAATTAGGTAGAGTTGACGCAATTGCATTTACCGCAGGTATTGGTGAATATGATAAGGGCGTTAGAAGAAGAATTATTGAGATTGTCAGTGAAGCATTAGGTATTGTCTTTGACTATGAATTAAATGCCAAAGTAAGAGGCGTAGAAGTTGAATTAAGTAAACCAAATTCTAAAACCAAGGTCTTTATTGTTCCAACTGATGAAGAGTTAGTAATAGCTCAAGATACCCAAAGAATTTTAGGCATATAAGATGTTAAATGAATTCAAAGCTTTAATATCAACAAGTGATACAATAATTGTTTTTAGACACTTAGATGGCGACGGTGATGCCTTAGGCAGCCAGTGGGCAATGTATTACTATCTAAAAGAGAAATATCCAGATAAAGAAGTTTATGCAGTAGGCGATGATACCGATGGCTATCGTGACCAATTTGAAAAGCCCCATGATATCGCGGATGAAAAGTTTAAAGATGCTTTAGCTGTTGTTGTAGATACCGCAAATATTGACCGGATATCTGATCAAAGAGTTAAACTTTGTAAAACAATAGTAAAAATAGACCATCACTTAGATGTCGATGCATATGGAGATTTAGAATTTGTCTTTCCTAAAGTTTCAAGTGCCGCCGAGATTGTCGCAAATATTTTAAGAGTCTTTGAACATGATCAACCTTTAAGTGAAAAAGTTGCTAAATGTCTTTACACTGGTATTATTAGTGATACCCAAATGTTTAGTATTGCTGGGGTAAATGAAAAAACTTTTAAAACAGTTGCTTATTTAAGCGAGTCAAATATTGATGTAGGCAAAATATGTCGAAGTTTAAATGCAATTGACTTAGACTTATACAAGTTTAGGATAGCAATTTCTAATCAGATTATCTTTGATGACAGTGGACTGGCATATTTGATAATTTCAAATAAAACCTTAGCTACCTATAACGTTTCGCACTCAATGGCTAAAAGAAATACCGACTTAATGAAAAACATTAAAGGTATTGATATTTGGGTATTATTTATTGAAGACAAAGAAAAACCAAATACTTATTCCGCAAGTTTACGCTCTAATGAAATAGTAATTAATGATACTGCTCAAGCCTTTGGTGGCGGTGGCCATAACTTTGCAAGTGGAATTAAGGGTTTAGATGAAGAAAAATTAAAAGAATTAATAAAAGAATTGAAAACGAAACTTTAAAAGACTGAGAAATCAGTCTTTATTTTATATTAAATGTTATAATGAAAAAAAGAAAAGAGGGGTTATTGTGTTTGCGATTCTTGATGTAAAAAGTGCATATTCTTTATTTGATGGAACAATAAGTCCTAAAGATATTGTTGAAATAGCTGTCCAAAAGGGCTATCGGGCAGTTGCGATTAATGATTTAAATACCTTGCATAGTTTGATGGAGCTAAAAAGTCTTGCAGAAAAAAACAAGATACAACCTCTTTATAGTCTTAGAGTTATTATTGAAAATCAAGATAATCTAACATATTTACTATATGCCAAAAATAATGATGGCTATAAAGACTTATTAAAATTATCAACATTTTTAGCAAGGTTAGATACCGTCCTTACTTATGAAAACTTAATTGAATATACAAATGACTGTGTTGTAATTGTTTATGGCGAAGGTGGTATTATTGAAAATGATAGTATTGATACTGTTGGCTATTTAGAATTATTTAAAAAAACACTTAGAGATTTTTATATAGGTATTTCTAATAACACCTCAAACAAGTGGAAAGTTGATAACGATAAACTAAAAGACTTATGTAATATTATGAATGTAGAAACAGTGGCACTACCTAAGGTTGAATTTAAAAGTTTAGAAGATGTTGATGTTAAAAGACTATACATAGCAATGGCTAATAGCCGCTTATTTTTAGACCACCAAAATTATGTCAATGAGAAAAATTTCTTTTTAAATTTAGATCAAATAGAAAAGTTTTATGATAAAGCTGATATTCAAAACACAATAGAAATTGCGAATAAATGTCAAGTTAATTTTAATACCATTGAAAAAGCTGACTTACCGGTTTACAAAAATCCTGCCGGAGTCTCAAGTGAAAAGTATCTTTCAAACTTATGTATAAAAGGGTTGAATAAAAGGCTTGACAATCTGGTTACCTATGAATACTCCAACCGACTTAAACATGAACTCCAAATAATAAATGAAATGGGCTTTGCCGATTATTTTTTAATTGTTTATGATTTTATCTTGTTTGCAAGAAAAAATAATATTTATGTTGGCCCAGGTAGGGGAAGTAGTGCTGGATCTTTAGTTGCCTATGTCTTGGGCATCACTCATATCGATCCAATTAAATATGGTCTTTTATTTGAAAGATTTCTAAATCCAGAGCGAGTTAGTTTACCCGATATTGACATTGATTTTCCTGACAACAAAAGATCACTTATCATTGACTATGTTTCCAGCAAGTATGGAAGTGAGCAAGTGGCACATATTATTACTTTTGGAACCTTTGCGGCTAAGCAGTCGATTAGAGATGTTGGAAAGGCTTTAAATATTCCAACCTACCAACTAGACCGAGTTTCCAAGATGATTCCAAATACGCCTAAGATAAAATTATCCGATGTTTACAATAAAAATCATAATTTCAAAAAGTTCATTAAAGAGGACGCTAAACTAAAACAACTATATTACTTAGCATCAAAAATAGAAGGCTTGCCACGACACACTTCCCTTCATGCGGCTGGGATTGTCTTATCAGATAAGCCCTTAGTAAATTATGTCCCACTAATGCAAATTGATAAAGAACATAACGTAACCCAATATTCAATGGACTACTTAGAAGCAATTGGATTAAATAAGATGGACTTTTTAGGCTTAAGAAACTTAACTATTATCGCAAATGTTGTTGAGAAAATTCCAAACTTTAATATTTTTAATATTCCTTTAGATGACAAAAAAACATATGACTTAATTGCCGATGGCCAAACATCGGGTATTTTTCAACTTGAATCCTATGGAATGACAAAACTATTAAAGCAAATGCAGCCCTTTGAATTTAATGATATCGTTGCTGCAATTGCCTTATATCGACCAGGCCCCATGGAAAATATTCCGACATACTTAAAGCGCCGATTTACAAAAAATGAAATTACTTACTTACATCCTGATTTAAAGCCTATTTTACAAGAAACCTATGGGATTATTGTTTATCAAGAACAAATAATGCAAATAGCTCAAAAAATGGCAGATTTCTCGCTGGCAAAAGCTGATATCTTAAGAAAAGCGATGTCAGATAAAAATGCAACAGCTTTAGGCTCACTTAGAGAAGAGTTTATCCTTGGTAGTGTAAAAAAAGGTTATTTAAAAAAAGATGCGATTGAAGTCTATAATTTAATTGAAAAGTTTGCTAACTATGGCTTCAATAAGGCCCATAGTGTTGCTTATTCACTAATTGCCTACCAACTCGCTTACTTGAAAACTAATCATTACTTTCAGTTTTATATAGCTCTTTTAAATAGTGTAATTGGTGGACCTAAAAAAACTCGAGAATATGTTTTAGAATGTAGGCGCCGTGAAATCAAAATTTTAAAACCACATATAAATTACAGCATCGATGAATATATTGAACATCAAGGCGCAATTTTATTTCCACTTTTGTCTATAAAAAGCGTTGGTAAACTTGTTTGTGACAAACTTTTAAATGAACGAAAAAACGGACTTTTTAAAGACTTTTTCGATTTTGTTGCTAGAGCTAATGTTATTAAAATAAATAAACCTATAATTGAAGCATTAATTTATGGGGGAGCCTTGGATAGTTTTGGTCATAATCGAACAACTATGATAAAAATGCTAGACCAAGCCCTAATGTATGCTGACTTAGTAAAAGTAGATGCCAAAGAAGTAACCCTCGACTTTAACATTGTTTCTAAGCCAAAGATTTTAATACATAAAGCAGATAACTTTTTTGAACTTGAAAAAGAGAAAGAAATGCTAGGTTTTTATCTGTCAACCCATCCAATTGCACAAAAGAAAAGTGATTTAAACTATCACGGGGACAGTATTATCGAAGTTAAAAATACAAGAAAAACAAAAGATCTTTTAGTCTATGTCACAAACATAAAACAACACCGCACTAAAAATGGATTTTTGATGGCCTTTGTTAGTGTTAATGATGATACTGATAATATTGATCTAGTTTTAATGCCAAACATCTACAAAAATATTGAAGATAAACTAAAGTCAGAAAGTTATATAAGAATTAGTGGCAAAATTGATCGAAAAGATTCTATCTTAGTTAACTCTTTAAACTTTATTGAGTAAAAAATATATAAAAACATTATTAATAACTAAGTTAAATTAGACTTTTTTCTAAATACTTTTAACTTTAAACATTTAGGACTTTTTGATAATAATGATATAATGAGAATAACAACAATCACGCCAATAATGACAAAAAGTAAAGTGAGGTTATAATATGGTTAAAATATTAATCGTGGACGACGAAAAAAGAATTAGAAGTGTTATAAAAACATATGCCGAAAACGAAGGATACTATGTTTATGAAGCAAATGACGGATATCAGGCTATTGAAATTGTCGAAAACAACGAAATTGATCTGATTATTTTAGATATAATGATGCCAAAGCTTGATGGGTTTTCAACCTTAAAGCGCATTAAAGCAATTAAAGACATCCCAACAATTATGCTTTCTGCAAGAAATGAAGAGTATGACAAACTTCATGGTTTTGACCTTGGAGTAGATGATTATGTAACAAAACCCTTTTCACTAAAAGAACTAATGGCAAGAATTAAAGTTATTTTAGAACGACATAATATTTCTGCTAATAAAACTTATAGTTTTGAAGGTTTATTTGTAGACTTCGACTCGCATGTAGTTAAAGTTGATGATGAGGTGATTCATTTAACTCCTAAGGAATTTGAATTATTGCAATTTTTGATTGTAAATCAGGGTAGAGTTATTTCGCGTGAACAATTTCTAAGTGAACTTTGGAACTATGATTATTTTGGTGACGACAGAACGGTTGATACTCACATAAAAATGTTACGTGCAAGTTTAGGTGAATATCGAAAATTTATTGTTACTGTGAGAGGTACTGGTTATAAATTTGAAGCTTGATGAAAAATCAATAAAATCTAAACTTGGTGGTTTAAGATTTAATACATGGCTAATATTCACTTTGTTTGCAAGTGCTATTTTAGTTATGCTTTGGTTTTTACAATTAAACTTACTGCCACCTTATTATCGTGCTGCAAAAATTGGCACGGTAAGATCGATTGCAGACAATGTCGAAACAATGGTTATTTCAGACCAACCGTTAAGTTCGATGTACCAAGTAGCTCGTGACAATTCACTTTGTATCCAATTAGCTGATAATTATGGAAATAAGAGCAATTTTAACGGGATTGGAACAGGCTGCTACATTGATAAGTCTTTACCAAATAATACCGGTGACTTTGATTATACTGAAATGCTAGAAAAAATCAAAGAAAGCAGTGATGGTGAATATAACTATTTGATTGACTATGGCTCACAAATGATAGTTTATGGAAGACTTGTTGACGCTCACTTGGGTCGTTATATCTTGCTAATAAATTCGCCAGTTACGCCAGAAAAAGCAGGGCTCGAGTTAATTCAAAATCAGTTTGTGGCTTTGACTGTTTTAGTTTTAGCTTTTGCGACAATCGCCTCGATTATTTTGGCTAGAAGAATTTCAAGGCCATTTATTACAATGACTAAAAGCGCTAAAAAACTAGCTGAAAGAAACTTTGATGTTAGTTTTGATGCTAAAGGAATTAAATTTAATGAGTTTGAAGAATTGGCCGATTCGCTTAACTATGCAACCGCAGAATTAAAAAAAGTTGATGAACTGCGGCTTGATCTAATTGCAAATGTTTCCCATGATATAAAAACGCCTTTGACAATGATTATGGCCTATACTGAAATGATTCAAGACTTTTCAAAAGATGATAAAAATCTACTTTTAGAACATTTAGATGTAATTAGTTTGGAAGCAAAACACTTAGATAACTTAGTTGAAAATATGTTAGAACTATCAATGTTACAATCAGGAACAATAACATTAGAACTAATTGATTTTAATCTAAATGATTTAGCTAACGAAATAATTAAGTTATTTACTCATAAAAACCAAGAAGTTGTGTTTGAAGCTGACAATACATATATTATCAATGCTGATCGAGTTAAAATTGGACAAGTAATTTATAATTTCATTAATAACGCAACGAAGTATCGCCGCCACAAACCAATTAAACTTAAGCTTTCTCAAAATGATAATGCGGTTAGACTCAGTGTCATTGATGACGGAGTTGGAATTAGTCCAGAAGACTTGGACTTTATTTGGGATCGTTATTATCGAATCGATAAAAACTTTGCAAGAGAGCAAGAGGGTAGTGGTTTAGGACTATCAATCGCCCGCGGTATTATTATTGCACATAATGCGAAATATGGAATCGTTAGTAAAGAAAATGTTGGCAGTGAATTTTACTTTGATATAAATTTTATTTCAATTCTTAAATAATTAAATAAAATGTTATAATTTTAGATGGTGGTTAAATGCAAAAAAATGTATATTACAATTTATTTAAAACAACTTTTGTCTTAAGTGCTTTCA
>LFRM01347732.1_pt1 | contig 12159 bp, 8 predicted proteins | sample 618341 | NCBI WGS metagenome assembly LFRM01 (sample SAMN03654438, study PRJNA283298) | anaerobic digester metagenome | isolation source: pool of bioreactors CSTR01a, CSTR02a, and CSTR03a thermophilic anaerobic... | place: Denmark: Kgs. Lyngby | collected 2014-05-21
AAAAATTCCAATATTCTTTGTATCACAAATTTTATATTTTAACAAACTTAGTCTGTTTTTTTAACTTTTTAAAAAAACAGGCTAAATTCTTTCTATTGCTTTATCTAGACGCTTGACTCCAAAGTGTTTGATTACGTATTGATAAATTACAAACGATAGTAAAACAGCTAAAAGCAAGATTAAAACAGCTGCTAATAACTGGTCATTTTTAAATTGATTAAAAATAAAGACAAATAAGCCGATGATTAAAAAGGAGCCAAAGATGGGTACAATCGTAAGAAAATTTTGCTTAATAGCTTGAGTTTCATTATCCCAAACTAATTTTGGATAAAACACATCTAAAACAATACCTAAGGTATTACTAAAGACTGCGGCTATAATTAGGGCAATCAATGCGCTAATTATAATGATCACCTTAAGTTTTAAAGCAAAGGCTAGTAATGTTAACGTTATTAAAGGCACAGCTAGTGAGGATACTATCCCTAACAGCAGTTTGGAATTGATCACTGTCATCATTTTAATTGGCATTGATTTATAAAATTCCATTCTTTCACCTTCACGTGATATTGAGGTTGAGGTAATAGTTGACATAGATGATAAAAAGAAGCTAAATACAAAACTTCCAATTATTGCATAAGGTAGAATAACAGCCAATTCAATCTCATTTAATCCTACTTGGACAGCAAGAATTAAATCAGCTATCATTTCAGTTGAAAATTGTTCCGATGACAATATTCCAATCAAAGGAATAACTGAAAAAAATGGAACAATAAGTACTGGCAAATAGTAGTTAATCATAAAAACTGGTGTTCTAAGTATATTTTTAAAGTCAGTTTTCAATATCGTGAATACTGGTGAGCTAATCTTTTTATCCATACGATATTTTTTAAGCTTTTGGGGTCTACGTTTTTTACTTGTAGTTGAAACCCCAATAGCCCCTTTAAAATAAGTTTTAGCAAGCAGTTTAACCATTAAGCCTAAAAATATCATTGATAAAACAAGACCAAAGATAATTTTAAAAAAATTAAAATCATTAACTGCTTGTGACAGAATCTTAATTGTTGGGATAAGTGTTGTAATGGCTAAGGTTAAATTTGAATCTCCTGTCATAATATCATCTAATAAATTAGAATTTCCAATTGATGAGAAATTAATTCCAAAAATAATAGCGATCATTAAAAAACTAGTCACATAAGTAAATAGATCTTTATTATTAAATTTAGGAATAAATCTAAAGATTAACACAACAAAGGTAATTGCAATTGCCATTGGCAAAAGCGGTAAGATTAAAAACGCTAGTATATAATATAGTAAAAATATTAATGGCGGATTAGCAATCATTTGATATGAGATACCAAAAGGTATAAGCACAAATGAAGAGCCAACTAAAATTGTTATATATGTTGTAAATGTTTTGGCAAACAAAATTTCATCTGACTTAAGCGGCATAGCTAAAAGATTTTCAAGATCTTTTGAAAAATAGAATATTGTTGGTACAGTCGCTATCCCAATTACCAAGATATACAGACTTGCCGCCAGAAAGACTAAGTCAATGACTAAGGCTTCTTGATTTAGTTTAACAAACAGTTTTAGTATGTCTTGAGATGTCAAAAACATTGATGTTGAAATAATTGAGTACAATAATATAACCGCAATTAAATTTATTTTACTTGCATGTTTCTTTTTTTGTTTAACTACTGCCATCGTTGAAAAAGAACTTTTCAACATAACTTTGGTTAAAGAGAAGATTTTTTTCATCTTGTTACCTGCAAGAATATTTCTTCAAGGGAAAGTTGTGGATATTTGCCCTTTAATGCTTCTAGTGTTCCTGTATAAATTATTTTACCATGATTAATAATTGCAATTTGGTCACAAAGCTTTTCAGCAATTTCTAAAACATGGGTAGAAAAGAAAACTGACTTTCCTTCGGCTGCTCTTTCTTTCATTAACTCTTTTAGCACAAATGAAGATTGCGGGTCAAGTCCTGTTAAGGGTTCATCTAAGATCAATAAATAAGGATCATGAATCAAAACAGCTATCACCATAATTTTTTGGCGCATACCATGGGAATAAGTTGCGATTTTATCGTCTAAAACATCATCCATGGCTAAAAGCTTTGTGTAATGAGCAATTTGTTTATCACGGGTTTGGTAATCAACTTCATACATATCGCCAATAAAGTTTAAGTACTCTCTGCCTCTTAGTTTAGGATAGGCATTGGGATTATCACTAACAAATCCAAATTGCATCTTTGCCTTAATTGGATCTTGGGTTATATCATAACCATTGATACTAATGCTACCACTATCTGGATTTAATATTCCAGTTAGCATTTTAATTGTTGTTGTCTTACCAGCCCCATTGGGTCCGATAAAACCAACTATTTGGCCATCTTTAATGTTCAGGCTAACATTGTCGACTGCCAATGTTTCCTTTCCATATGTTTTAGATACATTTTTTATTTCAATCATATTAAGTCCCCTCTTTTTTTTCTAGTGTTTTTAATTAAACTATTTATTCTATTGCAATTATAACATATCTTAATTGTTCTAAAAAATATTCTTATTCTTGTTTTAAAAGTTTAGGTGCCATAATACTTATCAAGGTCGCACCTATTGGCGTTGTGACAATGATTGCTAAGACTGCGATCAATAGCATTAAATCGCCATCTTTAATTCCCATGGCCAAAGGAACACTTGCTAGGGCCGCTTGCACAGTAGCCTTTGGCATAAAGGCAAACATTGAAAATAACTGTTCTTTTTTAGTTAAACTTTTAACCGACAATAAAACTCCAATACTTCTAAATATTAAACCAACAACAATTAATAATAAACCCAAACTTAAGATATCTTTTAAGGCTAAGATATTTAATTCACTACCAACTGATATAAATAAAAATACTTGCATAATATTCCAAACTGGCTTCATTATGTCACTTAATATATCAGCTGACTGTTTTGAGTATTTATTTAAGCCAATGCCCATCGCCATAATTAAAATTAAGGCTGATATTGGTAAATACTTTTCAAAGTAAACTGATCCTAATGCCAATATTGTAATTAGAATTAGTTTAAAGTTGTTAAATCTTTTGATAAAATAGCTAAAAGTATAACCAAGTACAAAAGACAAAAACATTTTTAAAGGTATTAAAAGTATACTCGCTAACAAAGATACTTCATTATTAAAATATAGTGAAGTAAAGAAAGTAAAAAAACTTAAGGCTACGACATCATCGATGGCCGAGCTAGCCAAAATCATAGAAGGTATATCTTTTCCTAACTTTTGATCAATAAGCTTTAACATAGCTGGAACAACAACCGCTGGTGATACAGCGGCCAGCATGAAACCTAAAATAATTCCTTGCAATAATGTAAAACCAAAAATAAAATATGCAGCTATTGCAACTGCAGCTGCCTCAATTAAGCCTGGTACAAAAGATAAGAGAATTGCTGGTCTTGAAACCTTTTTCAATGATTGTAAAGATAAACCGAGCCCTGACCTTAACATAATTACAACTAAAGCTGCTTGACGAATTAATGGACCATTTTCAAACTTTATGTAGCCTAAAGCAAAAGGACCTAAAATAATCCCGGCAAAAAGATAGTAAATTAATACTGGGACCTTAGATATTTTAGCCAAATAACCTAAAGGTATAATTAGGGCTAATACTATTACTACTGTCATCACTTTCCCTCTTTCCAAAATAAAACGCCTACTTGAATGATAAAAAAAATCAAGTAGGCGTTATTAATCATAAAATGATGGTTAATGGCGAACACCATCGCCCATTTAATTGTAATCCAATTATAACATATTTATACTTACATAAAAAATAATTTTAGGCTTTTATCGTTAATGATAAAAGTTACTTTGCCAAGTATTCATCATTTACACGATCTTGAAGATAAACATTGGTGTAGTTATTTAAAGTTGTATTTTGATATAGATTATAAGTTTTTTCAATACAAGATTGACAAGCTTTTCTTGGAAGTGTAATTGCTAAGACTTTGTCACCCTTGTCACTTGTAGATTTGATTGTATTATAACCAGAACATTGCGAACAAATATTGAAAGTATTTATTTGGTGTTCCATAATGCCATCTGTATCATAATATATTTGCTTTTCTAAAATAACTTCTGTTTTGTTTTTAAATTTTTCTTTTGCTAATTGTTCTTTGTTTTTCCACCTTTTATATATGTAAGTGGATAACTCTTCAATATGCTTGGTAATTCTTTTATCTTGCTTTATTTTGATTGGATCATAGTCTGGTTCAATAACTTTAGAATAGTCCATTCCGGCCATCGCTAAAATTATCCCTAAATTTATATAAGGAAGCGCACTTTCAATTGAATAGCCGCCTTCTAAGACAGCAATATCTGGATTTAAACGTTGGTTTAAAATTGCATACCCTTGAGCTGTAAAATTCATGTTTGTCAAAGGATCACTATAATGATTATCTTGCCCTGCTGAATTAATAATTAGATCAGGTTTGAAATCATCTAAAATTGGCATTACAATATTATCTAAAATATACAAAAATCCCTCTTCCCCAGTTTCAGGTGGCAGGGGGATATTTATATTGTAACCATAGGCTGCTGGCCCGCCAAATTCTTCAATTGCGCCAGTTCCTGGGTATAGCGTTCTACCGTCTTGATGAAAGGAAATAAACAAAGTATCTTTGTCATTATAATAAATATCTTGGGTACCATCGCCGTGGTGCGCATCAGTATCAATAATTGCGACCTTCATGTCACCATATTCTTGTCTGATTCTTTCAAGCGCAACCGCTTCAACATTAACAATACAAAACCCGCGGTCGCCATAAACAACCCGGTGAGCATGGTGACCAGGTGGCCTGATTAGGGCAAAAGCCTTGTCTACCTCTTTGTCCATCACAGCTTTATAGGCTCTAATTGCTCCTCCAACTGAAATGTAGTGTGACTTTGTAAGTCTACTTTTTACATCTGGAATTGCAAAGTGAACTCTTTGAATATCTTTTTCACTAGCAATCATTGGATTAAAAAACTCAATTCCTTCTATATCTTGGATTCCTTCTTCAAAGATTTGATCTTGGGTATATAAAAGTCTTTCTTCTCTTTCTGGGTGAGTTGGGGATATCGCCCAATCAAAGGCAGGAAAAAAGACTAAACCTAATTTGTTTTTTGCTTTTTCCATTATTAATCTTCTCCTTTTAACATGTAAATAAGTCCTGGCTTTACTTGAGCCCTTACTCGAATGTTTTTTGATGCAGACATATAGCCTTTAACCATATTGTAACTATTAGCCTCAACTATTTCAGCTTCTACCTCACCGTTAATATTTTCTGTATTTGATTTAATGATTGCTAGTGCTTGGTCTATAGCTTTGTCTAAATTATAATTTCTGTCGATGCTTTGATAAAGATTTACTTCAGAAACCGATAAGATTGCACGTTCAGTGTCCGCATGTAAATTTATTTCCATTGTTGGTTTTGCAAGAGCCGCACCGATGGCATTAGCAACTTCATATTGTAAGGGAAATTTTACCTTTAAGTTAAACTTGCTCTCTAAATATGGGGCTAATATTTTAGCTGGCCCACCAATTACATTAATAAATTTTGGTGATAACTGATAGTCTTGCAATAATTCTTTAATTGTATATACGGGTTTTGAATTTATTTTATCCAAAGTTTGTATAACATTAACATAAATTATATCTGCCATTTTCTCTAAAATATATTTAGCAAGTTGATTAACATCCATATCTAATTGTGATCCCATTGCTTTTAAAGCCTTAATTGATTTTTCTTTAAAGGGAGCCTGCATTTTATCTAAAGCTACCATTGCGTCTGTTGGAGTTAAATATTCACCTCCAAAGGCAAGAGGTTTACCCATTCTTTTTGGGCCAATTTTAATTTCTTTATTGACGACACTAATATAACTGTCTCCACCTAAGCCAATTGATTTTGAATAAATAGCTCTAATTAGAGTTTTATGATTATCAATGCTAATCCCTAATGGCTCAAATAATTGGACACCATTGACAAGGAAAAAAATATCAGTTGTCGTACCGCCAATATCAAGCAGTATTCCATCTTGATTTTCTTCAAACATAGCACTTAGTCCCATAAAACTAGCGGCCGGTCCAGATAAGATTGTTTCAACAGGCTTTTTAGTCGCCATCTTTAAATTCATTGTCCCGCCATCGGCCTTTAAAATATAAACCGGGGCATTAATACCTGCTTGTTTTAATGCTTTTTCTATATTGAATGCAAAGTCATTAAAGGTTTTGTAAACGGCAGCATTTAAATAGCTAGTATTTACCCTTCTTAAAAAGTTTAGTTTTCCTGAAAGGCTGTGCCCCATTGTGATATGATCAAATTCAGCTTCATACAGCTCTAAGATACGTTTTTCATGACTTGGATTTCTGGTTGAAAACTTTGTCACAACACCAACAGCTTCAACATCATTATCTTTAAAAGTTTGTTTATACGCTAATAATTCTTGACTGTTTAAATCTTTAACGATCTTGCCACGATGGTCAATGTAGCCGCTAATTAAACCTAAGTTTTCTGTTACATTTGTAAAGTCATAATTGCGCCCAGGTCCACTTTGAATAATCAGCCCAACCTTACTAACCTTATTTTCCACAATTGCATTAGTTGAAATCGTCGTACTTAAATTAATTCTTGTAATCTGATTTTTGTCATTACCATCTAATAACTGTTTAAGTGTAGTCCAAATTGTTTCAAATAGGTCATTTCTATTAGTTGGATTTTTTATTGTTTTAATAATATTGCCATCTTTTATAATTACACCATCTATATGTGTTCCACCCATATCTATTCCAACAATCATCTTTATCCACCAGTCCCTCTCTTATCATTATATCGATTGCTACCAAACATAGCAAAAAAGATGGATTAATTCAGTAAGTCTAAAGTTGATATTCTTTAAATTGAGTTTGTTTACTAAGGTATTTAAAAAAAACCTCAAAATAAAAGGTTCTTTAAATAACATATATGTTTTAACTTATTTGGCTTTTAGTAATCGAAGTCCATTTAAGATAACTACAATTGTACTTCCCTCATGGACAACAACACTAATTGAAATATTTGACAATCCAAGTAAGGTAACAATGACTAAAAATGCAACGACTGCCATTGAAAAGATAATGTTTTGATAAATAATTTTATTCATCTTTAAAGCTATTTCGTGGGCTTTTACTAACCTTGTTAAATCACTTTGCATTAAAACTATATCCGAGACATCTACAGCAACATCTGTACCGTCACCCATAGCAATCCCTATATCCGCAATTACAAGTGCTGGGGCATCATTGACGCCATCTCCTACCATTGCAGTTGTTCCATAGGTTTCTTTTTGCTTTTCGATAATATCAGACTTGTCTTGCGGCATTACATTTGCCAAAACGTGATCAATTCCTAATTGTCTACCAACTGCTTGACCTGTCATTTTTGAATCTCCTGTAATCAGGGTTGTAACGATTCCAGCTTGATTAAAGTAGTCGATAGTTTCTTTGGCATATTCACTAGCCACATCCATTAATGCGATCATCCCAACTACAACATCATTTTTAGAAACGTAGACAACAGTATTTCCATCTAAAGAATACTCTTCATTTAAAAGCTCATATTCAGATTTTACACTAGTAAAAGACGTAGGCTTTCCAATTCGATAAGTATTATTTTCATAAATACCTTTTAAGCCTTCACCTATTTGATTTTCAACTTTAATGTATAAATCATTTTTCGCTTCAAATTTTTCTAAAATTGCGTTGGCTAAAGGATGGTTAGATTCCCTTTCAAGCGCCACGATAATATCAATTAATTCTTGGTTGTTTACAGTCTCATCAAAATGGTAGTTAGTAACTTTTGGCTTTCCTACAGTTAGTGTCCCAGTCTTATCAAATGAGATAGCTTTTATTTCACCTAATTGCGACAAGTAGGTACTTCCCCTTGAAAGCACACCGCGACTAGCAAGGTTAGATGTAGCTGAAAGTGTCACCGATACTGTAGCTGCAGCAAGGGCACAAGGTGAGGCACCAACTAAGAGAACTAACCCAATATAAATACTCTTGGACCAAGTCCATCCAAAAATTAATGGTCCAAATAATATAACAAGCGCTGTTGCCAGTAAAACAGACTTAACATAATTTGGCATAAACCTTTGAATAATACTTGAGGCCCTTGTTTGGTTATCTTGATTTTGATTTACCAGCTGTAATATTTTTGCAAAAACAGTGTCTTTATTTTCCTTTGTCACTTCCATTGTAAAAGTACCGGTTCCATTAATTGTACTACCAAAGACAACGTCTCCCTTTGATTTTTCTTTTGGAATGCTTTCGCCATTAATAGATGATTCATCAATTGAAGTTGATCCTGATAATATAACTCCATCAATTGGCACTTGGTCACCGTTTAAAACTTGCAGCCTGTCTCCAATTTTTAAATCATTAACTTCAACAATTTTAATCTCATTATTTGCCACAATTAAACGAGCGGTTGTAGGGTTCATTTTCAAAAGATTAGTAATTTCTCTTTTACTTCTACCTTCGGCAAATTCTTCAAGAAAATGAGCTCCAGAAAAGATTAAAATAAGCAGCGCCCCCTCCCAAAAACTTCCGATCAAAGAAGCTCCCAAGGCGGCGATTCCCATTAAAATATGCGAATTAGGTGTAAACTTACCTTTAAGTTTTGAGTTTTTAATTGTCGAACCAACGCCTGCTAGAATAATGACATGATAACCAGCACTGATTGAGGCCAAAGAAAATAATACATTTGCTAAAAAAGTATTACTCCTTGTTAAAAATAGCCCACTGATTGCCAAAAGCAACCCAACAAAATATAACACAACTGGCATTTTGCCATGATTATGATTACACCCCTGTTGTGTTTGTTGTTTTTTTATTTCTTCCATCATATACCTCTTTCATAATATATTTACTAATAAAACATGTTTTTTTATAATATCTGTTTAATATTTTAAGTAATTGAAACGATTTTTAATTATTTAATATTTATTTCCTTATATATCATAACACTTAAATAAAAAATGTTTAACCATTTAACCTATTTGACTTAAATCCTAGTCTATTTAGAAAGTATAGTCGCATTTTATAAGAAAACGTTTAAAGGTTAGTTATTTTTAGGATATTTTATTACACTAAAGCTATTTCGTTGACTTTGCTACTAGTTAGTAGTAATGTTTAAATATGGACAAAATAAAAGTAACTTATGGAAAAGTAAATAACCAAAATCTGCGATTGCTTATTACCTTAAGCAAGACAACCCAGAATATTCACAAAAGATCTGCGGATATTTTTATTAAGCACAAATTAACAACTTCACAGTTTTCTGCCCTAGAATCACTTTATCACAAAGGAAGTATGAGTATTAATAAACTTACAGAATCTGCACTTTCTACAAGTGGTAATATGACCGTCGTTATAAATAACCTATTAAAGGCAGGACTTGTTAGTAGAAGTGTTAATCCAAAAGATAAAAGATCTAGTTTAATCAAAATAACTAACCAAGGTAGACAAAAGGTTGAAGACATTTTTCCAATTCATCTGATTGATTTAAGTAACTCTTTTAAATTATTAAATTCAGAAGAAAAACAACTTTTAATTCGTCTTTTAAATAAAATAGAAAAATAGATGTTTGCTTTTTATTTATGTCAAAAACTACTCTTTGGTAGTTATTAAATAGTTGTGAAAAACAACAAAAGGAGAGAAATTAATAATGGAAAATAAAAAATATGTTGAAGTAGTCGAGTTTACAGATCCTGTTTGTACTTGGTGTTGGGGAAGTGAGCCCGTTTTAAGAAAACTTGAAACTAGGTTTAAAGATCAATTAAAAGTAAAATTTGTAATGGGTGGACTGGTAAAAGATATCGGTGATTTCTATGACAGTTTTAATGATATTGGTGGAGATGCAGAAACATCAAACACCCAAGTTGCAGCACATTGGCTTGAAGCATCACTAAAACATGGGATGCCTGTAAAAAGTGAGGGCTTTAGTTTATTTTCTAAAGAACACCCTTCTACATATCCACAAAATATCGCTTACAAGGCAGCACAAATGGAAGATCAGAATCTTGCAGATAAGTTTATGCGCAGAATCAGAGAAGCAACAGCAACCGAAGCTAAACAAACTAATAAACTTAGTGTTTTAATCGAATTGGCGGCAGATGTTGGTTTAGATATCGCAAAATTTATTGAAAGATTTTCAAATGGTAGCGCTGAGGCTGCTTTTGAGGATGACTTACGAGTTATGCACAGCTATGGCGTCAGAGGTTTTCCAACATTTTTAGTAAAGTATGGAGAGCAAGAAATATTAATGCGCGGCTATCAGAGTTTTGATGCACTAAAAGCTGTTATAAATTCTATAGCAGGTGATAATATCAATGAGATAATTCCAGAAAAGTCTGAAGATAGTGTCCTACAATTTATTAATAAATACGATCGAGTTGCTCCTGTAGAAATTCAAAGTGCCTTTGACTACTCTGAAAAAGAACTTGAATCATTAATAAAAAATTTAGTAAGTAAAGATTTAATTAAAACTATCCCCGCTGGAAATGGAATGTTTATCGAATCAATAAATAATAACCCACTCTTTTGTGATTCTGACACCCAAGTTTGCAATGTCTAATCTAATCCTAACAAAAACGTAGACCTTAAATAGAGCTACGTTTTTTTATGGGCCAAATATAATCTATATTATAATAATAATTAGTATGGAATAGTTGTAAATGTATAGCCTTGGGCTCTAGCCTCATCAATCAAGTCTGCTAAAATTGCTACATTAGTATTTGAAACTGCATGTAGTAAAATAATTGCCCCAGGATGTAATTGTGAAACTATTTTATCAAATGCTTCTTGGGGATTAGGTTGTTGGTCAACTAACCAATCACGATAAGCAAAGCTCCAAAAGATTGTCTTATATCTCAAATCCTTAACAATCGCAAGACTTCTTTCACTATAACCGCCTTCAGGTGGACGATATAAATTTGCGAGCTCTTTACCTGTTAAAACTCTAAATTTATCTTCTAGTTTAACAATATCGTCAATAAGTGTTTCATCACTAGTCGCCAAGGCAGGACTTGGGCGCAAATGTTTATCGCTGTGATTTGCAACCATATGACCTTCTTTTACCATTCTTTTTACAAGATCTGGATTATTGTCAATATAGCCACCAGTTATAAAAAATGTTATGACAACACCTTTATCCTTGGCTATATCTAAAATCTCAGTTGTGTTATTTTCATATTCGTAGCCTTCATCCATTGTTAAGACAACAACCTTTTCATTTGTATTTAGCATCCATAGTCCATTGTATTCCTTTAAAAGTGTCTCAATATTTGATTCAATTGTTGGTTTAACGTGACTGTAGAGAGTTGGTTGTGTATGATACCACCAGCTCAAGTCTTCATTTGAAAAACTTGTATAGTCAGGTTTTTCTGGAATCTCAGGAATCTCAGGGACTTCAGGGACAACAATTACCTGATTTTTTACGACCCCTTCGACCGTTATGTTGATGTCAGCATTTATATTATCTACATTAAATTGATTGTCAGTTATTTTTACCTTTTCATTATTCACTTTAACAATTGGGATTGAATTACTATAGTCAACATCAACTTTAAAGTTAAATCGAAGATTATCTCCTTTATTAACAAAACTGTCATCACTATTGATTAATTCTAACTTATAACCAAGTGCTTGTGGAAGTGTAATCTTATATTGTTTATTGAAGGTAATAAGAATATCTTGGGTTATGTTTTCAATTACGTATTCATTATTTAAATTAGCCATTTGTTCAACACCATTTACAAAAACTTTATTGTAAGATTTATCTTTTGGCATTATAAAAATATAATCATCACCACTACTCACTTTTTTAGTTTCTTTTGTATCATCATCTTGAATGGTAATTGTAAATAAAGGTTCCAAAATATCCGGCCTTGTTTTTGTACAAGATAATAATAAAGCCATAGTCATAACTACAAAAAATAATCTCTTCAAAACAATCACCTGGTATATTGTTATTGACTCATCAAATGAGTATTGACGATATACCTTTTCCTTTCTATCATAGCCTTGGTATAGCCATGAATAATATTTTATTATAGAATTGAATTGTGAATGTGTATTTGTTT
>LFRM01262201.1_pt2 | contig 12157 bp, 11 predicted proteins | sample 618341 | NCBI WGS metagenome assembly LFRM01 (sample SAMN03654438, study PRJNA283298) | anaerobic digester metagenome | isolation source: pool of bioreactors CSTR01a, CSTR02a, and CSTR03a thermophilic anaerobic... | place: Denmark: Kgs. Lyngby | collected 2014-05-21
TTCATCTTCGACGAACAGGAAGCGAACCACCACAAGTGCGGCTCGATCGTACAGGTACCCTTCCACACCAAAATGAACATAAGCAACACCCATGACGAACTGGGGGAGTTCTTCATCATCAAAGCACCGCACCCACGCAAATATAAGGAATCCATCAAGTGAACAAGATAGCACAAAGAAGCATTCAGGTTCTGTTCCTCGCACTCTTTATCGGGTTGGCAGTCATAGGGAAGATACAGATATGGATGTTCATATTTGTCCTTTCAGCCCTGGCTTCTCTCGTCTTCTCCCGCTTCTATTGTGGTTGGATCTGTCCGATAAACACCACACTCAAGCCACTTACCTGGGCGAAGAAGAAACTGCATATCAAAGGTTTCAAGGTGCCCGGCTTCCTCAAGAAGGTCTGGGTGCGGATTCTGATGCTTGCTTTGTTCCTTGGGATCCTGGCCTTTACCATCAAGACGGGGAAGAAGCTCCCCGTCCTGCCCATCTCGGTAGCTTTGGGCTTCACCCTGACCCTCTTCTTCCCTGAGGAGCTCTGGCACCGATACCTCTGTCCATACGGTACCATACTCAGCCTGCCCAGCCGCAAGGCGAAGTTTGGGATGAAGATTGATGAAGAGACGTGCATCAAGTGCGGCAAGTGCATGAAGGCGTGTCCTGCCGCTGCGATAGCCAAGGAGGGGAAGCAGTACAGCATTATCAAGAATGATTGTCTTGTATGCCGCGCTTGCGCCGAGGTCTGCCCGGTCGATGCGATCCCCTATCGCCGATGATCTTATCCGGATAGATAAGAGCATGTAGCAGGTGCGGACCAAGGAAAGGGAGCTTCAGCAGCTCCCTCTTCTTGGTCCAAACCATGGTACGTTTGATTTGTCATTTTGTGTATTTCGAGTCCATAAAGCCGGACCTTCTTACCTAGTGCTTGCCAGCAAAAGCTGACAAGCAACAACATCTGAACCAGTTAGTTCTTCTTCTCTTTCTTGAAACAGAGGAACCAGTCCAGACAGTACTGGTTTTCATCAGTGCTTTCCATACGCTCCTTGGCAGTCCCACAGGAACCTGCGGTTGGAATGATGACGTCATCACCGGGCATCCAGTTGGCAGGGGTGGCGATATTGTCCTTATCAGCCTTCTGCAAAGCCAGGATTACGCGCTTGATCTCATCAAAGTTGCGACCGGTGGAAGCAGGGTAGAACAGGATGGTCCTTACAATGCCCTCCGGGTCAATAATAAAGACAGCTCTGACCGCCTGGGTCGAGGACTGGGACTGCACCATGCCGTACTTGCTTGAAACATCCATCTTGATATCTTCAATGAGAGGGAACTTCACCTCGACGTTCTTCATGCCATTCCACTCAAGCTCCTCAATTTTCCTCAGCCATGCGATATGGGCGTAGAGGGAGTCGATGGAGAGTCCGATCAACTCGGTGTTAAGGGCCTTGAACTCATCTGCCATGGATGCAAAGGTCATAAACTCCGTGGTACATACAGGGGTGAAATCTGCAGGGTGTGAGAATAGGATCACCCATTTTCCTGCATAGTCCTCGGGAAAATTGATATCGCCTTGGGTCGTCACTGCGTGAAAGGCTGGAGCCTTATCACCGATTAAAGGCAAGCCTGGGTTGGTTTTAATTTCTTCCATTTTTTGATCTCCTTAGGTAGATTGATTTTTTTCATTACACGTGTAGTATAGCAGTATACATACATAATATCAACTACTAAATGATATCTATTACTATTAGTGTTTCACTATGATATCCCTTCCCCCCATTTTTGCTACCTTTACTTTGCCTTTACCCGTTTGTTTAGTCCAACCTTACTCTTGTTAAGAAAGCGTGTGAAAGGTATATTATGAGACATAGTACTAGGAAGGATTAACATCAAAGAGAAAGAGAGTATTAAACGCCGCTTCATCGTGGGATTTGTCATCATAATCATCACGATGGTAACAATCGTAACCTTCAAGGTTGCATTGCGCCAGAAGGCGATGGAGATCAACCGACTCGTTGGAAAGACTCATGAAATAATGCATGAGTCAGTATCCCTGAAGTCTGCATATCAGTACATTGTCCTGCACGAACGAGGATATCTTCTTACTGGAAATGAAGATGAAATTCAACAGATAGAGCGTTACTCCAAATTATTCGAACAACATTTCGACAAGCTTTACTCCTTGGTCGAAGATTACGAAATTGAACAGGCCATACTTGCAAACCTGATGAAATCATTTGAGGAGATGCAGACCAACGTCATCACTCCGATGCTGAATATGCGCGCCCTCATAGAAACCGCGCCAACCGACTTCGTCCAGGGCACCCAGTTCACTGAGAAATTCAGTATGACAGAGGCATTCATCACCGAACAGATCGCCATCCTCGAAACCATAGAGCTAAGGGCCGACCAGCAGCTGGAGAGACAGCGCCAGAGCCTAAACCGGTGGTATGCCTATGACAATGTCCTGACAGTAGCAGGGCCGGTAATCATCCTCAGTGTGATTTTCTTCATAGGGCTCTTGGCTGTTCTGAAGGTCACAGCCTATCGCAGGGAGCAGGATGCATATCAAAAGCAACTGAAGGATGCCCGTGATCGGTACAGCAATGTCATAGAGGGGGCAAACGTAGGGACTTGGGAGTGGCACGTACAGGATCAGAGCACTTCCATCAATGAGAAGTGGGCGGAAATGCTAGGCTATACCTTAGAGGAACTCCAGCCGGTCTCCCTGGATACATGGACAGACAGGATCCATCCTGAGGACGCCGGGCTTGCATTTCAGGAAATAGAGAAGGTTTTTTCCGGAGAGAAGCAGGCCTACAGCTTTGATGTACGCATGAGACGCAAAGACGGGTCATGGCTCTGGATTCACGACCAGGGCAAGGTGATCTCCTGGGATGGGGAGGGAAAACCCCTGCTGATGACAGGAACACACAAAGACATCAACGAAAGGAAGGTAGCCCAGTTTGCCTTGGAAGAGAGCGAGAAGGCGAGCAACCTCCTCATTGATTCCATGATCCAGGGCCTTGCCCATTATGAGGCCATCCTGGATGAAGAGGGAAATACCTATGATGTGCGTTTCCTAAAGACAAACCCGAGCTTCGATCAGCTCTTGGGTGTCCACAAGGGCTATCTTATTGGAAAGACACTGCGTGAGATCATGCCCGACGTAAATGAAAGCTGGATAGGGATGCACGATAAAGTGGCCACGACAGGAAAGCCCGCCTCCTATGAGGCGTACAGCAAAGTGCTTGACAAGTATTTCTTTACCTCAATCTACAGCCCCAAGCCACACGAGTTCGCCGTCATTATGGATGATATAACCGAGCGCAAGGAGCTGGAGCTGCAGGTATTCCTTGAGAAGGAGCTTTTTGAAACCACCCTGCTCTCCGTTGGTGATGGAGTGATCTCAACTGATGCGGAGGCAACAGTCCTCTTTATGAACAGGATCGCTGAAGAGCTGACCGGATGGAGGGCAGAGGAAGCCAAAGGCCGTCCCTTCACCGAAATTTTCAAGATCGTAAGCGGCGAGGAACGTAAGAAATGCCAGGATCCTGTCTCCAGGGTCCTGCAAGAGGGAAAAGCAGTCACCCTGTTCAATGACACCATCCTGATAGCACGTGACGGGGTGGAGCGCTATATTGATGACAGCGCCTCCCCCATCATGGACAAGGAGAAAAGAATCAGGGGCGTGGTTCTGGTCTTCCGTGATTCCACCGAAACGAAGAAGGAACAGGATAAGATATTGCAACTGAGTTACCGAGACCCTCTTACCGGACTCTATAACCGCCGTTACTACGACAAGATCAAGGAGACAGTGGACAGCGAGCCCTACTACCCCCTTACCCTGGTACTAGGTGATGTGAACGGCCTTAAGCTTACCAATGATGCCTTCGGTCACGATGCAGGGGACCAGTTGCTCAAGAAGGTCGCTGCAGTATTTCGTAAGACCTGCAGGGAGGGAGACATCATCACCAGGTTTGGAGGGGACGAGTTCATCCTCCTGCTTCCAAAAACAGATGTCACGCATGCCGGCATAATTGTCGACCGCCTCAACAAGGCTCTTCTGAAAGAGGAGATCAGAGGGCTCAGCGTCTCCGTTTCCTTTGGATACGCTGTTAAGGAAAAGGACCCGATGACCTTTGAGGAGACCTTCAAACGTGCTGAAGATGGCATGTACAGTGAGAAGCTCACCAAAAGCTCGGCTTTCAAGAAACATGCCATCGACACCCTTCTGGTCAAGCAGTTTGAGTTGAACCAATGGGAAAAGGAACACAGCCTCAAGGTTGGGCAGCTGAGCAAGCTTTTTGCCCAGGAGATGGGCTTCTCCAAGGACGAGGTCTGGCAGATCGAGCGGGGAGCAAGCTTGCATGATTTGGGAAAGATAGCGATAGACGAGACGATACTCTGCCAACGGGAGACCCTTACCCAAGCCCAATGGCTCGAACTGAAACGCCACCCTGAAATAGGGTATACAATCCTGCGTTCGGTCGGTGAGTACGCACCTTTTGCAGAGTATGTGCTCTACCACCATGAGAGGTGGGACGGGACGGGATACCCACAGAAACTCAAAGGTGAGGAGATCCCCCTACCTGCCAGGATGATAGCAATCGTTGACTCCTATGTCGCCATGACAAGCAACAGGGCATATAAACAAGCGCTCACCCATGAAGGGGCAGTTGAGCAGCTCCATGCATGTAAGGGGACTCAGTTCGACCCTGATCTGGTACCGATCTTTGTGGAGAAGGTACTGCCATCCTATCTTGAGGCGAACAGGCAGGGTCAAGATACCGCAACAACAGATCCCATCACTTTATAGGGAGAAGCCGTTATATGATGTCTACAATCTCACTAGTTAAAGAGCATTGTTTCGGATGCAGTGCTTGCAAACAAATTTGCCCCGTTTCCTGTATCAGCTTGGAACCCGATAGCAAGGGATTCCTGTATCCTATTGTAGATGAATTACAATGCATTGGCTGTGGCCTGTGCTTACAGGTATGCCCCTATATCACAGATCAAAGTCTGGGAGCCGAGCTATACCCTAACACCCTTGTGTATGCAGCGAAGCATGAAGACAGAACAATCAGGATGCAGAGCTCTTCTGGTGGTGCTTTTACAGCCATCTCCGATTATGTGTTGGAACAAAAGGGTGTGATATATGGCGTTGCATATGACAATACCATGACAGCCCGCCATATACGGGTGGATTCACCGCAGCAGCGTGATTCGCTACGCGGTTCAAAGTATGTACAGAGTGACCTTGGCGATACCTTCAAAGAGGTTGAGAAAGACCTGAACCTTGATAGGACTGTTCTTTTTACCGGCACCCCGTGTCAGGTGGCAGGATTGCGAAACTATCTGCAAAATGAGTATGAAAAGCTATTGCTGGTCGATCTCGTCTGTTATGGGGTACCCTCCCCCAAGATATTTACAGAGTATATGTTTGAAGCTGAAAAGAAAGAGGGCAGAAAAGTCATTGATTGTACCTTCAGAGAAAAAAGCAAAGGCTGGAGAAATATGGTATTACAGCTTGATTTCGGTTCAAAAATCACTACCCTGGACTCTTTTGACTCACCCTATTACACACTTTTCCTCAAGCGCACAATCTTAAGGCCCAGCTGTCATGAGTGCAAGTTCTGCAACTTCAATCGTTCAGGTGATATCACAATCGGAGATTTTTGGGGAATTGAAGAGTCACTTCCCGAGTTTGAAGATGAAAAAGGGGTCTCCCTACTGCTGGTAAACTCGAAAAAAGGCAAGACACTCTTCCAGAAGATTGCAAAACGCCTCGACTATATAGAGAGCACACATGAAAAGTGCCTGCAGCCTCCTTTTCTCGAGCCTACACCCCCCAACAAGGACAAGGATGCTTTTTGGCAAGAGTATGAAGCTTATGGGTATTCCTATGTTGCAAACAAGTATGGCCGCTCATGATTGAAAGATAGCGAAGCTGTCCAAATTGCTTGATCCGCAAGATAAAGTGAATCCTCTGCAAAAGCTTTGACAGTATCCTTACTGTCTGTTTAGAGCTAATCTGACTTCCATAAGACGGTTGCTCCTATAATAACTGAACCCCACAAGTACCAGCAGGACCCCTGAGACGAGAAGCAGGCTCTCGATGGAGACCAGATCGGAAAGGGGTCCATATAGAAGTATTCCCAGAGGCAAGGAGAAGCTGGAGATAAGGTCAACGATGGAGAAGACCCTTCCCATCTTGGACGGCTCTACGATCTCCTGGATCAGGACTGTCTCGGCAGTTGCAAGGATCGGCATGAAAAGCCCGACAAATCCCATAACCGCCAGATAGAGCGCGAAAGGCTTGGCGATTCCAAGGAAGGTGAAGCCGATACCGAAGCCAACAAGCGCGAAGGCTATGGTTTTTACCTTATCCTGGAACTGCCCTTTCAGGGCGATGAAGAGCCCCCCTACCAGGCTACCCGCCGTCCATGCTATCTCATTCGCTGTCAGCTTCCATATCTCAGGTCCAAAACTGCGCTCAACAAGCAGCGGCGTCAGGATGGCGGCCGGGGTTACCAGAAAGTACGCGAAAGCGTAGTAAAGGACGAGTCTCTTCAGCACCGGGTTGCCAAAGGTATAGGAGAGGCCCTCCGCCATATCCTTGCGTACGGAGAAGACTCCGTCTGTGCGTTCGATGCGTCTGACCTTGATGAAGGCAAAGATCACTATGGCTATGAACGCTGTGCTGACATCGAGCATGAAGGCCCAGGAGAGGTCCATCAGGCTGAGCACTACCCCGCCTACAGCGGGGGAGAGCAGCATCAGGACAGAGCGTACGCTCTGGTTGATGCCCTGGATCCTTGTCAGATGCTCCTTGGGTACCAGCTGGGGAAAGATCGCATTGACTGCCGGACTCTGGACTCCGCTGCCCAAGGCCCGAATCACCGATACGACAAGAAGAAGCTCAAGATGCTTGTAGCCCATCCTGAAGAGGATGAACATGCCCAAGGTCGCCAGAGCTATAAAACCATCACTTGCCATGATAAGGAGCTTACGGCTGTACCTGTCCGCCCAGACCCCGCTGTAAAGGGAGATCAAAACGTGCGGAACCATCGAAGCGATGGTGACAAGCATCATCCAGGTCCCGCTTGAGGTCTGCAGCGTTACGTACCAGATGATGGAATAAGCGACTACAGATGAGCCGAAAATAGAGAGGTTCTGACTGACAAGAAAGAGCACTATGCTCGGATTAAGGAGTTTTTCCTGCTTCTTGCCGGGTATTTCGTCCATCGTTATTCCTTCCTACCATTATAATAGGATTTGACTATAGCAAGAAGATACACCTAGTACAAGCTTATGCTGATCCCCTGCTCCCTAACCAGCCTAGATATCCCACAAACCTTGCTCTTTCATCCTTCTGTTGGTCCTATGGTACAAAAGGCCCACCAGTGCCATAAGGGCGCCGGAAACAATGAGCAGGCTCTCTATGCTGACGATGTCTGCAAGGGGCCCGTAGACAAGCATCCCCAAGGGAATGGTGCTCCCTGAGAGTACCTGGACAATGGAAAACACCCTTCCCATCTTATTTGGCGGGGTGATCTTCTGGATCATGACTGTCTCCGCTGTAGTGAGGATCGGCATGAAAATGCCTACGATTGTCATTATCAGAAGATACAGCGAGAAGAAGGGCGCCATGCCCAGCAGGGCGAATCCTACGCCAAGGGCAACGAGGGAGATGGCGATAGCCTTCACCTTATCATTGAAATGGCCCCTGAGCGATACCAGTATCCCCCCTATGAGATTTCCTATGGTCCAAGAGACCTCATTGACCGTCAGGCGCCAGACCTCAGGACCGAAGCTGCGCTCCACCAGCAGAGGGGTGAGGATGGCGGCGGGGGTAAGCAGGAAAAATGCAAACGAATAGTAGATGATGAGGTTGCGCAGGACGGGGTTGCCGAAGGTGTATCTCAGACCCTCAAACATCGCATGTACAACAGGGACATCTTTCTTTGCACGTTTTGCAGCATCGACCTTGATGAAGATAAAAACGCAAAGGGCGACTGTGGCCGTCAAGACATCAAGGAGAAAGGTCCATGAGAGGTCCATCAGGGCCAAAAGCATCCCACCCATCGCAGGGGCGAGCATGTACAGCACAGCAGATATGCTCTGGTTTATGCCCTGGATACGCGTCAGATGCTCGGCGGGGACTATTTGGGGAAGGATGGCACTTACCGCCGGGCCTTGGACCCCTGAACCCAGCGAGCGTATTACCGATACGACCAGAAGCAGCTCAAGGTTTTGGTATCCCAAACGGAACAGCACAAATAGGATGAGGGTGACTAGTGCGATGAAGCCGTCGCTGAGCATGATCAGATACTTCTTTCTGTAGCGGTCAGCCCATACCCCGCTATAGAGCGAGATGATAAGGTGAGGCACCATATTGGCCAAGGTGGCATACATAAGCCAGATACCGCTGGATGTCTCGATGGTGATGTGCCAGATGATGGCGAACCCCACCACGGAGGAACCAAACAGGGAGAGGTTCTGACTTATCATGAAAAGCACTATCCGTACAGAAAAAAGGTCACTTCCAACCCGCTTTCGCCCACTCTCCATACAGCTACCTTGGAAGCCTCCAACAAGGCATTCCATACAGTTCCTACGATAATATCATTTTGCATTAAGAACAAGCTTTCTTCCCAAAACAAGCGTAACGAACCCCATCGCAGTACAGCAAGGAGAGACCCGTAGCCTTAGCTAGGTAGCCTAGCGTCTTCAGGGAGTAGAAGGCAGTATGGGTCCTCTCCTGGATGTAGTGCCACAAGAGGAACTTCTTCTCGTCCTGGGGATGGAGGGCCGTCATCACAGAGAGGATGCCTCCCCGATTCAACAGGGATGCGAAGAGGCGAAAAGCAGAAAGGGGGTCACCCATATGCTCTACCACCTCAGTACAGGTGATAAGGTCATATGATCTGTCGGCATACACCTTCGCAGGGCTGAAGAACAGGTCGTAGATATCAGTCTGATAACCATATTCGCCTTGTAACAGGGTCGCCAGGACAGGCTCGGGTCCACTGCCAAAATCCAGAGCCCTTCTGCCTTTTGGCGCAAACGGGAGGACGGCACCCTCTATAAAAGATCTGAAGTAAGATACATAACGAGGATCTTCAGAGGAGTTCTCATGCAATGAGTACTCCAGAAAGGCTTGTTCTTCACTGGGATGAAAAGAGGGGTCCAATGTGATGAGTTCACAATGGGGACAGAGATGATACACACCCCGCTTGGGGTGCGTGATACTGCTTGTCCGATGCCCACACAGAAGACAGACCATCTCTCTTCCTCTCGTCGTCCTGTCCTACCTGAAAACCAATGATTTGGTACAAGACATTACTTCAGCACTCTTCCCAATCCATAGGTCGTTTCATACAGGGCCCTAAAACGTCACCGTCTTATCGGCCCACTCCACCATCTCGACACAATCTGTCATGGTGCTGATGGGGCACACCTCACTCTCCCCCATCTTTCTGGATTGCAGGCAGCTTCCACAAGCCAGGATCGTTCCGTCGAGTGCATGAAAAGTTGCAACTTGCTCAGCGACATCGAACCTCTCATGGGTAAGGGTCTCGATCTCCACGGCTTCTCCCATGAGAAAGACCTTAACCTCATGCCCGCTTTTCTTCGCTGTCACTGCGAACCTCATGCATTCCAAGCTTTCTCATACTCTTTCGTCTCTATAATTATCCCTAACTTCACCTTGTCATCCTCCTAGTATATTCTCCAAGCCCGCGACTACAGTGTCTATCTCCCCTTTCGTTGTGTGACGCCCCAGACTGAAGCGTACAGCACCCCTTCCAACTGCCTCAGATACCCCCATGGCAACCAGCACAGGTGATATGGCGGTCGTGCCGGCATGACAGGCAGAGCCTGTAGAGGCTGCGACATCACTGAGGCTGCCCAGTATCTTGTGACCATCATATCCTAAAAAACTGATGTTGAGTGTATTGGGAAGCTTCTTCTCTGGATGACCGTTCAGATGTATAAGCTCTCCAAAAAGCTCTTCCAACCTGGTATAGAAATAAGCGGTAAGCTCTTTGACAGTGCTACTGTGTAGCTCTGTCAAAGCAATATCACACGCCTTGCCCAATCCCACCTCAAGAAGAATGTTCTCGGTACCTGCCCTTCGCCCCATTTCATGGTCAGCTCCATGAATCAGGGGCTCGATGTGCAGGCCCTCTCTGATATAGAGGGCACCCACGCCCTTTGGGGCATAGAGCTTATGGCCGGCCAGGGTAAGGAAATCGACATTGAGGGCATCTACATCAAGGGGGACCTTCCCCCCTGACTGGGATGCATCGGTATGCAGCAGCACACCACGGCCACGACATATCCGGCCGATCGCCTCAATGGGTTGAAGAGTCCCCACCTCATTGTTGGAATGCATGATCGAGACCAGTATGGTCTTTTCTGTGATGAGGCTCTCTATGGCAGAAGGGTCGACCATGCCGAACCTGTCGACAGGGACATAGCTGACCTCATAGCCAAGGGCTTGCAGATAGCTGCATACCTTGAGGATGGACGGGTGCTCCACCTGGGATGTGATTATATGTTTGCCCTTCTCCCTAAAGGTGTGGGAGACACCTTTGAGGACCATATTGTTTGATTCGCTTCCCCCGCTGGTAAAGACGACTTCACCGGGTGAGCAGTGTAGCAGTGATGCGACCTGAGCCCTTGCCCGCTCTACCGCCTTCTTGGCGGCAAGACCCGGGGCATGGGCGCTGGAGGGGTTTCCGAAGTGCCCATACAGGAAAGGAAGCATGGCTTCTGCCACACTGCTATCTATCGGTGTCGTCGCATTGTAATCCAGGTAGATCATAGTATTGCCTCCCAATGTAGTGCATCCGCAAGGGATATTTCAGCCAGTATACCATTTCTTACCGTTCAAGACACCTTCAAGTGTACACCCAAGCAACGCATCCTCTTACCATGTAGCAATATGATCTAATAGGTGTAGGTATACCTTTTTCACGTAAAAAGAAGTTGATACTTTTATAAGAAATATGAGTCTTTCTTCCTCTCGTAGAAGCGTATCCCCTTTTTGATATCCGGCTTCAACACCAGTTGTCTGAATAGAAAGTTGCCTCTTTGGATATCATCACCGTAAAACTTGATGTCTTTTGTTCTCTTGTGAGGTATCAGGGCTACATCCATCCCAATGGCTTCGGGGATGTTTGTCTCGAGTCGGGTACCGCCAGAGCAATATATTTTTGATAGTCCATTCAGCCTAAACCCGGCATTCGCCATCATTTTTCCAGTTTGTCCAAGCATAAACCCCATATCCCCAACGCTGTTTATATAACAGACCGGTACCTTAAAGGCATGTGCATAGGCATTGCAAAAGAAATCATTTGTATCTCTTTCGGCCTTTTTCTTATGTGGGTCACTTGGAGATCCGTGCGGAAATATGATCAGCGAAATAGTATGGTCTTTGATATTCTCATAAAAACTTCGTCTTCGTGCGTCATAGCAGATGCCAACGGCAACCTCGCCAAAAGGGGTTGTGATTATATTCGGGAAATCCCCGCGCTTGACAATATAGGACTCTCCCTCACTTTTTCTTACGATTCCATACACCTTGGATGCATCTGCGATCAAGTAGGAGTTATATATATCGCCTTCGGTCTTCTCTACATACCCTACCGCCACATAGGTGTCATATTTGCTGGCAATTCTCATTGCCCATGTTGATGCATCCTGACTGTTTTCGTCAGCAAATTCCCAAAGGCTGTCATTCCCAATATACCTGCAAAGCGCAAGCTCAGGCAGCGCAACCAGATCAGGGCGATCCAACGTAGCAATAAGCGATTCGATATATGCCTTTCGTTGTGCAACACCTTGTATGTCGTTGTCTAACTCCAATGCAAATATTCTCATGACGCTCATCTCCATGGGACAATCCAACAGGTAGGATCTTGTTGGATTGTTTCTACGAAATACTACAAACAGGGTTCTCAAGGGTTTGCTTTCAACTCAAAATTTCCCTGTGCTTTACCTGCTTCTTACGCTCCTATATGGGGAATAACAATCGCTCCAGCAATACAACACACTCCACATGCCTGGTATGGGGGAACATGTCCACAGGCTGGATACCCCGTACCCGGTAAGGGCCAAATCTCTCCACATAGCGAAGATCCCTCTCCAGGGTGTC
>LFRM01172969.1_pt2 | contig 12154 bp, 10 predicted proteins | sample 618341 | NCBI WGS metagenome assembly LFRM01 (sample SAMN03654438, study PRJNA283298) | anaerobic digester metagenome | isolation source: pool of bioreactors CSTR01a, CSTR02a, and CSTR03a thermophilic anaerobic... | place: Denmark: Kgs. Lyngby | collected 2014-05-21
CTGTAGTAACCGTGACCGATGATGGCGGCAGCTCCGGGCGCCTCAGGGATGAAATGGGCATGTTGCCCCCGGGGGATATACGCAACTGCCTTCTGGCCCTGTCGGATACGGAACCGCTCCTGGAACAGCTCTTTCAGCACCGTTTTAAAGGCAGCGAAGGCCTGGAAGGCCACAGCTTTGGGAACCTGTTTCTGGCTGCCATGACCGAGATGATGGGTTTTAACAAGGCCATCCGGGAATTCAGCAAAGTGCTGGCCATCAGGGGGACAGTACTGCCGGTAACGCTGGAAAATGTTGCTCTCCGCGCCATCTTTGCCGACGGCAGTGAAGCCGTGGGTGAAACCAATATCGTCAATCAGAGAAAACCGATTGCGCGGCTTGCTTTAACCCCTCCGGACTGCGCACCTTTTCCCGAAGTTTTAAGCGCTATCAAAGAAGCCGATGCGGTTATTTTGGGCCCCGGGAGCCTGTATACCAGTGTCCTGCCCAACCTCCTGCTGCCGGGAGTTGTAGAGGCCATCAGGGAATCAGGCGCACTTTGCCTTTATGTCTGCAATATTATGACCCAGCCAGGCGAAACAGAGGGCTTCAGCGCTTCCCGCCATCTGGAAGTCCTCAACGCACACGGTTGCGCGGGTATAATTCACGGCATTATTGTCAGCAACACCGACGATTTTCCTCCCCAGCTTCTGGAAAAATATAAAAAAGAAGGCGCTGAAGTGGTGGAAATAGACCACCAGGAACTGGAACGATGGAATATACAGATAATTGAAGCGCCGTTACTTGACCACGGAGAGCTTGCCCGGCATGACAGTAAAAAGCTGGCCACTTTAATTCTGAACAAACTAGTGGAGCGGGAAACCGGACTGGATTGGCTCTGGGCTTATACCCTCATCAGCTTGAACGCAAATTTCCGCCGGACCAAAAAAGAGATGGGCGATTATATCCCCAGCCCCCTGTCTTTTTCATCCAGAAAGAGGCAGCGTTTTTTCAGCAAATAAATGTGGAAGGAGCGCCTCAACGATGCCTTCTTTCTCCCGTCAGGTTAAAAATGAGCTGGTAAGATATCCTTATAAAAAGCGCTGCTGCGCCCTGGCCGAGTTGCAGGCTTTTTTGCAGATGAGCGGCAGGCTGACCATCAACAAGAAAGCGGTTTCCATAACCTTGCAGACACAGAGTGCCTCCGTAGCACGGCGTATTTTTTCCCTTTTTAAGTTTTGCTTCGCGGTATCTCCGGAGATTCTGTTCTGTCGCCGAAACAAGTTGCGGAGAAACAGCACTTTTCTTTTAAGGGTACCGGACAAAGAGGACTCTATTCAAGTGCTCCGGGAACTGGGTTTTCTTAAAACAGCCCCTGAAAGTGACAGGCTGGTTTTAAAACCTTACTGGCAGAACTATGCTGCGGAAAGAGGGTTAATGGAAAAATGCTGCCAGCGGGCCTATCTGAGGGGCAGTTTCCTGGCAGGCGGCTCCATCAATAACCCGACCACGCCCTACCACCTGGAGATTGTTGCCCCCTATCACAGCTATGCTCAGCTCATAACCGATATGCTGTCCTCTTTTAACCTGGAGGGGCGTTATTTTAAAAGGAAGGAAGATTTTGTCGTTTATTTGAAAGGAGCGGAAAAAATCGGAGAATTTTTAAGAATCGTCTCTGCCCATAATGCTCTGCTTGCTTTTGAAAATGTAAGGATTGTCAAGGGTGTCCGCAACAGGATTAACCGCCTCGTTAACTGTGAAACAGCCAACCTGACCAAGACGGTTTTTGCTTCCCAGGAGCAGATCAGCAATATAGGACTCATTGAAAAGACCATGGGGTTAAAGGCCCTGCCCCCCACTCTCAGGCAGGTAGCCCAGCTACGCCTGCGCTTTCCCGAGGCAACCCTTCAGGAACTGGGTGAAATGGCTGTCCCTCCGCTGAGCAAATCCGCGATTAACCACCGCCTGAGGCGTATCAACACTCTGGCGCAGAAAATTAGGGAAAACAGCACCTCCAACGATAATTGACAGCCACCGGGGACCGGGGCAATAGTTTTTGCAAAGCAGGTTTTTTTAGTAATATAGCGAATAAGTATTTAAACAGGAAACTCTCTGGAATAGGAAATCAAGTAGTCTGACAGATTGGGCAGATGGTTATGAATTTAGAACTGAAAATTGAACAATCACAAAAACTTATAATGACCATGGAATTGCAACAGGCTATTGCCCTGTTGCAGCTTTCCACTATGGAGCTAAATGATTATCTCCGGGAAGAAGTTATGAACAACCCGGTCCTGGAAATTGAGGAAAAGGAAGAAAACGATTTTGAAACCGAAAAAACGGAACAAAGCGACCAGCCGGCAAATCCTTCAGAAAACGGACCTTTCGAATGGGAGGAGTATTTTAACGAATTCGAGCCTTTTTCAGATAGAGAAAAAAAAGTATTAAATGACAATGTTTCAACCTTTCCGGATTACCTGGCTTCCCATGAGAAGAGCCTGCAGGAGCACCTTAGCTTTCAACTGACCATGTCCCTGGTAAGCGGCCAAAAGTACCTTATCGCGGAATACCTCATCGGGAATCTGGATTCCAACGGCTACCTGCAGGGAGAAATTGAGGAACATGCCCGTTTCCTGGGAGTGGATGCTTCTGAAGTTGCGGAGGCCCTGGAGTTGATTCAGACTTTCGAGCCCTGCGGTGTGGGGGCCAGAACTTTAAAAGAGTGCCTGCTCCTGCAGCTCCGCGAACATAAAAAGCCCCATCCTTCCGCCAGGACGATAATTGAGAGCTATCTGCCGGCTCTGGCCCGCGGACGGCACAGGGAGATTGCCCATAAACTGGGCATCTCCATGAAAGAGTTGCAGGATGCCGTGGATTTTATCCGGACGCTGAATCCCAAGCCCGGAGCGTATTTAAGCGGTTCCGGGGATATCAGGTATATTGTACCGGATGTAATAGTAGAAAAAGTTGAAGGAGAATATGTGGTTATCATTAACGACAGTACCCCTCACCTTTTCATTAACCCCTATTACCAGAACCTCCTGCGCTGCGGATGCGAGGAGAGTGTAAACAGCTTTATCAAAAAACGCCTGGAAAGCGCCCTTTGGCTGTTCAGGAGCATCGAGCAGAGGCGCATGACGCTCTATAAAGTTACGGAGCAGATTATAAAGATACAAAAACCTTTTTTAGAAAAAGGAATCCATTTTCTTAAACCTTTGACCTTAAAGGATGTAGCGGACAAGATCGGTATGCACGAATCCACGGTAAGCCGGGCGACCTCCAATAAGTATGTGCAGACTCCCCGGGGATTATATTCTTTAAAGTTCTTTTTCCCCAGCAGTGTGGGGGGTGTAAGGGGCGAGGAATACTCGGTTTTAAGCATTAAAGCCCGTTTGAAACGGCTGGTTGAGGAAGAAAAACCGGACTCTCCTTACAGTGACCGGCAATTGAAGGAATTACTGGAGATACAGGGGATACAGCTATCCAGGCGTACAGTAACCAAATACCGCAAGGAACTGGGGATTCCCACTTCTTCCCAGCGTCGCCGGATCTAATAAAAAGATTATTTTTACAAATGAAAAAATGAAAAACGGGTCAAAAAAATCCCATGCGGGTCTTTTTTTGACCCGTTTTTCATAGTATAATAATGGGAGAAACATGGAGGAGTAATTAGCAATGACACTGACTTCTGACCAGGAAAACCTAAGCCTTATTGCTCCTGAACTCCCCGAAATCCTGGTGCGCCGCTACCGTCTTCTACGCAAAATCTATTACTCCGCCCCAGTAGGCCGCCGCTCCCTGGCAGCTTATTTTCAGGTAGGTGAGCGGGTTCTGCGCCGGGAAATAGACATTTTAAGGGAACAGCGTTTGGTCGCTGTTGAGCCGCGGGGTATCACTCTCACTGAAGCCGGTGAATCTCTTGTAACATCTATCCCTCCTTCACTCAAGTCTTTCCTGGGGTTGACAGTGCTGGAAGAGAAACTTGTAAAGCTGTTAAGAGTAAAAGATGTTATTGTCGTTCCTGGAAATCTGGAGAACGATCCGATTGTTCTCTGGGAAATGGGCCGTGCCGCGGCCAGGATATTGAGGGAGTGTCTAAAGCCCGGTATTGTCCTGGCCGTCTCCGGAGGGACTTCGTGTGCAGCTCTTGCCGATATGCTCTCTGAAGCTCCGGCGCCTTCGGATATAACGGTCGTTCCGGCCAGGGGGGGACTTGGTGAAGAAGTCGATTACCAGGCCAATACCATTGCCGCCAGGGTGGCCCAGAAGCTAAAAGCCAATTACAGGCTGCTGCACCTTCCGGACTTCTTAAGCCAGGAAGCGCTTAAGATGCTGCTCCGCGAGAAAAAGATAAAGGAAATACTGGATCTGATCAACTCTGCCTGTATCCTTGTTCACGGCATTGGTACAGCCGAGGAGATGGCACGGCGCAGGGGTGCTGCTCCCGAAGTGATGGAAATGTTGCGTGAAAAGGGTGCTGTAGGTGAAGTTTTCGGTTGTTTCTACAATAGCAGGGGGGAAATTATTGAACATGTCCCCAGCCTGGGGCTTTACCTGGAGGATTTGGGAAACAGGGTAGAAAATGTAATTGTCGTGGCCGGGGGGCGCAAAAAGGCCGGTGCCATTGTGGCCGTGGTTGGCAACCACCCCCGGGATTATCTGGTTTTGGATGAAGGTGCGGCCAAAAAAATTATGGAGCTTTACGGGGAAACAGGGGTTAATTTTTAAGGATAAAAGTTATTATTAATGCTTATATTAAAGGAGGCAGGGTTTTATGACTGTAAAGGTCGGGATCAACGGGTTTGGAAGGGTGGCGAAATCTTGCCTGCGCGCCTCTTTTCAACACCCAGAGGTGGATGTTGTCGCGGTAAACAGTATACGTGATCCCAAGCTTTTGGCTCATTTGCTGAAGTATGATTCTGTTTACGGGACTTTCGAGGCCCATGTAGAGGCGCAGGGTCAGAGTTTGCTGGTAAACGGGCAGCGAATCCAAATCCTGGCACACAGGGACCCCTCCCTTTTAAACTGGGGGGAAACCGGAGCCGAAATAGTGGTGGAGGCCACCGGCGCTTTTAGGGAGCGGGAAGCTGCGTCGAAGCATTTCCAGGGCGGAGCCAAAAAAGTAATCATTACGGCGCCCGGGAAAAATGTCGACTTGACAGTTGTCATGGGTGTGAATGAAGATGAGTACAATCCTGCGGAACACCATGTAATCTCCAATGCCTCCTGTACTACCAACTGCCTGGCCGTTGTTGTGAAAGTTTTACATGAAAGGTTCGGTATAAAGCGCGCCTTCATGACCACTATCCATTCCTATACCAATGATCAACGTATCCTGGATATTACGCACAGCGACTACCGCCGGGCCAGGGCGGCAGGGGTTTCCATGATACCCACATCAACAGGTGCCGCCCGCAATATCGGCCTTGTGCTGCCCTCTCTGCAGGGGAAGATTAACGGTACTGCCGTCAGGGTGCCCACATTTACCGTATCCCTGGTTGACTTGGTGGCAGAGCTGGAGAAAGATACAACTGCCGAAGAGGTCAACGAGGCCTTTCTGGAAGCGTCAAGGGGCGATTTGCAAAAATATCTGCATGTTTCCTATGAGCCACTGGTCTCCATAGATTACAAGCAGAGTACATATTCAGCCGTTGTGGATGCTCTTTCGACTATGGTTGTCGGGGAAAAAATGGTTAAGGTTTTGGCCTGGTACGACAACGAATGGGGTTATTCCGAAAGGGTCCTGGATCTTGCGGCCTATGTGGCCTCCAGAGGCCTGTAAAAACTATCCGGGGGTGCAAAGGAACCTTGTCTAAATTAACTGTCAGGGATATTCCTGTAGAGGGAAAGAGAGTTTTTGTGCGGGTTGATTTTAATGTTCCCCTTTCACCGGAGGGAGAAGTGCTGGATGATACCAAAATTCGCGTTACTATTCCCACGATCAGGTACCTCCTGGAAAAGGGAAGCAAAATAATCCTGGCCTCCCATCTCGGGCGTCCCAAAGGGCGGGTAGTAAAGGAACTGTGCATGGCACCGGTAGCGGAGCGCCTATCACAGCTCCTGGAACGTGAGGTGCTAAGAAGTGAACAGGTAATCGGGGCTGAAGTCGAAAGAGCCGTGCAGGCCTTAAAACCCGGCGACATTCTTATGCTGGAAAATCTGAGGTTCGAGGCGGGGGAAGAAAAAAACGACCCCGGTCTGGCTGCTGCCCTGGCCCGGCTGGCCGATGTCTATGTCAACGATGCTTTTGCGACAGCGCACCGGGCGCATGCATCTACCTTTGGTATAGCTGAGTACCTGCCGGCTGTAGCCGGATTGCTGATGGAGAAAGAGATCGCTTACCTGAGCAAAAGCAGAGATAATTCCCCCTCTCCTCTTGTGGTTATCCTGGGTGGGAAAAAAGTGGCGGATAAAATTGGTGTGATCCGCCATTTTCTTAATAAAGCAGACAGTTTGCTTATAGGCGGGGCGATGGCCAATACCTTCCTGAAAGCCCAGGGCTATAATATGGGCGGCTCTTTTTATGAGGATGATAAACTTGATGTAGCCTCTGCAATTATCGAGGAGGCCAAAAAGAGCAAAGCCGGGTTTTATTTGCCGCTGGATGTAGTGATCACAGAGGAGCTCCGCGCTAACAGCCCCTCGAAAACAGTAAAAGTCGGCAATATCCCGGAAGGTTGGAGCGCTGTCGATATCGGGCCGGAAACGGTGAAAGTTTTTCAAAAAATGCTTCTGGGAGCTAAAATGATTCTCTGGAACGGCCCGCTGGGTGCCTATGAATTTCCTCCTTTCCACGAGGGGACCGAGCAGATCGCCAGGACTATAGCTGCAACTGAAGCGGAATCTATTGTCGGAGGCGGCGATATTGCCGCCGCCCTGGAAACACTGAGCCTCGCCGACGGTATTACGTATATATCTAGCGGAGGCGGCGCTGCTCTGGAGTTTTGGGGGGGGAAAGAGCTTCCTGGCCTGATAGCGTTGAAAGACAGAAGTTCTGTTGGAAACATGGTTAGATGAGGGGAATAGCACAATGAGAAAAACGCTAATCGTTGCCAACTGGAAAATGCATAAGACTCTGTCCGAAGCGGAAGAGTTTGTAAAGCGTTTATCCGGTGAGATTGCGGATATTAACAATATTGAAACGGTTATCTGCCCGCCCTTTACATCACTGGCCAGTCTCGCTGTTTTAACGGAAAAGACCACCATTTTGCTGGGAGCACAAAATATGCACTGGCAAAAAGAGGGGGCCTTTACAGGTGAAATCTCTCCTCTGATGTTAAGGGATCTGGGGGTAAAATACGTTATTATCGGGCATTCGGAACGGCGCCTGTATTTCAATGAAAACAGCCGGCTGCTCAAAAGAAAAATGGCGGCGGCTTTTAATTATGGGCTTGTTCCCATTCTGTGCGTCGGAGAGAACTGGGAGCAGCGCAGCGCCCGGGAAACAGAAAATGTGATTAAGGAACAGTTGCTTGGTGCCCTGGAAGGGCTTGATATAGGAAAAGATGCTATGCAAAAAATGGTGCTGGCTTATGAGCCGGTTTGGGCTATCGGCACGGGGAATCCCGCCCAGGGGAGTGAAGTCGGCGTTGTTGCCGGTTTCATGCGCTCACTGCTGCAGGAAAGATGGGGGGATAGTTGCCAAGGGGTGCGTATCCTTTATGGCGGGAGTGTTAAACCGGACAATATTGTTGAATTTACCGGTAAAGCGGGGATGGACGGCGCTTTGGTAGGCGGCAGCAGTCTGGATGTGAAAACCTTTGCTGCACTGCTCAAAGCCGTTTCCGGTGAGAGGAGCGCTTAATGTGCAAAAAAATACAGATCCTTTTCTTGTTCTTATTATAATGGATGGCTGGGGTTTAAGGGAGAACGGCGACGGCAATGCCGTCTCCCTTGCCCGGACCCCTTACATTGATCAGCTTTATGACAGCTATCCCTCTACATATTTAGCTTCCAGCGGTGAGGCTGTGGGCTTACCGAAAAACCAGATGGGAAATTCTGAAGTCGGGCATTTGAATCTTGGTGCAGGCCGTATTGTCTATCAGGATATGTTGCGCATCAGCAGGTCCATCGAAGATGGAAGTTTCTTTAGAAACGAAGCTTTGTTAAAAGTGCTGGAAAAAGTCAAGGAAAAGGGCTCTACGCTCCATCTTATGGGACTTTTGTCCGATGGTGGCGTACATAGCCACACCACCCATCTTTATGCCCTTCTTAATCTGGCCAAAATGGCCGGATTAAAAAAAGTAAGTGTACATGCTATCCTGGACGGGAGAGATACCCCTCCGAAGAGCGCGGCAAAATATTTGGAAGAGTTGGAGCAGAAGATCATCAGCCTGGGAACAGGGCAGGTGGCCAGTATTGCGGGGCGCTATTACAGCATGGATCGCGATCGGCGTTGGGAAAGGACGGAGAAGGCTTACAGGGCCTATGTTTACGGTGAAGGCGAACGGGCGGGCAGCAGCCTGGCGGCCTTGAGAGAGGCCTACCGGCGCGGGGAAACAGACGAGTTTGTCCTGCCGACGGTTATTGTAAACGAACGTAGCCGGCCGTCATCATTGGTTAATAATGATGACGGGCTAATCTTTTTTAACTTTCGCGCCGACAGGGCCAGGCAGATCAGCAGGGCCTTTGTGGAGAGAAGCTTCTCTGAATTTGTACGCGGCGCCGGCCCTTCCTTCCCCTATTATGTTTGTTTTACAGAATATGATCCCGCTTTGCAAGTCCCTGTGGCCTTTCCTCCGGAATACCTGTCGGGCACCCTTGGAGAAGCTGTCTCCAGGAAAGGTTTTCAGCAAATCCGTATTGCTGAAACAGAGAAATATGCCCATGTCACATATTTTTTCAACGGCGGGCGCGAGGAGGCTTATCCCGGAGAGGATAGAATTCTCGTACCCTCGCCGCATGTTCCCACGTACGATTTGAAACCGGAAATGAGCGCTGCGGAGGTCACAGAGGAGGTTTTAAAGGCGCTGGATAAAGGCAGTTACCGACTGCTTGTCGTTAATTATGCCAATCCTGACATGGTCGGTCATACCGGTAAACTGGAAGCGGCCATCAAAGCAGTGGAGACCGTCGACAAGGAGGTGGGTATAGTAGTCTCCAGGACATTACAAAAAGGAGGTATGGCCATCGTAACCGCGGATCATGGTAATGCCGAAAAAATGGTCGATGAGGAGGGAAACCCCCATACCGCCCATACCAAGAACGATACCCCTTTTATCCTGGTAACGGCACGGGATGGATATACTTTGCCTCCACGGGGTAAACTGGCAGATGTCGCTCCGACTATTTTAAAACTGCTTTCGCTTCCTGTCCCTACGGAGATGAACGGTGTTTCATTGATATAAATATTAAAATTTTAAAGTGAGGTGCAGGACAAAAAATGTCCACTTTAATCCAGGCTATCCACGCCCGCGAAGTGCTTGATTCAAGGTGTAACCCTACAGTGGAAGTAGATGTCATACTTGAATGTGGTTCGATTGGCAGGGCTTCTGTTCCCTCCGGTGCTTCAACAGGGACTTATGAGGCGGTTGAACTCAGGGATAAGGACAAGAAACGGTACCTGGGAAAAGGTGTTTTAACAGCGCTACAAAACATTAGGGAAAAAATCGCTCCTACTTTAAAAGGGAAAGATGCCCTTGACCAGGGTGAGATAGACAGGATCCTGATAGAACTGGACGGGACAGAAAATAAGGGCAAGCTTGGTGCCAATGCCATACTAGGCGTCTCTCTCGCTGCGGCGCGCGCTGCCTCCAGCGCACTGGGCCTCCCGTTGTACCGTTATCTGGGCGGGATAAATGGGAACCTGCTGCCTGTACCCATGATGAATATTCTCAACGGAGGTAAACATGCCGACAATAACGTCGATGTCCAGGAATTTATGATTATGCCTGTCGGTGCGGAAAATTTCCGCGAAGCCCTGCGTATGGGAGCTGAAGTGTATCACCATCTAAAAAAAGTGTTAAAGGAGATGGGCTTAAGCACGGGTGTAGGCGACGAAGGCGGATTTGCCCCCAACCTCACCTCCAACGAAGATTCCCTGCAACTGATCGTAAAAGCAATTGAGGCCGCAGGATACGAACCCGGCAGCGATGTTTTTTTGGCTCTGGATGTAGCAGCCACGGAGCTTTATGAGGATGGCAAGTACCACTTAAGGGGCGAAGGCCTGGAGATGACCGCCCGGGGGATGATCGATTACTACAGCAGCCTGCTGGAAAAATACCCTATTGTATCCATTGAGGACGGCTTGGCAGAAGAAGACTGGGAGGGTTGGAAAGAGCTCACTTCAGTCCTGGGTGATAAATTAATGCTGGTGGGCGACGATATCTTCGTAACCAACCCCTTGCGCCTTAACCGGGGAATAAACGAGGGTATTGCCAACGCCATCCTTATTAAAATGAACCAGATCGGCACAGTCTCTGAAACCCTAAAGACAATCCAGATGGCCTCACAAAGAGGTTACAGTTGCGTGATCTCTCACCGCTCCGGCGAGACAGAGGACACAGCCCTGGCAGACCTGGCCGTGGCCGTCAATGCCGGTTTTGTTAAGACCGGTGCCCCGGCACGATCCGAAAGAGTCTCTAAATATAACCGTTTGCTGCGTATTGAGGAAGGGTTGGGCAGGGCGGCCGGTTTTCCGGAAAGAGCTTTCCAAAGATGATTCGTAATAGAACTTTAGAACCGTATCATACATAGCACTTTCCCCGTTCCATTAAGCCGTTTCAATAAAAAGTGCTAAAAGTAATTATGGCTTTTTGAGGCGGGGATTGTCTGCGTACTTTTATTATGGTAAAATAACCATAATCTAAATGTGCCCAAGAATTCAGTTAGAGAGAAGGCGTTATTGTGCAGTTAGCTCTTGTTATTGTTTACACTGTCGTCTGTATTTCTTTAATTGCCACCGTACTGCTCCAGTCCGGTCGAAGCGCCGGCCTTTCCGGAGCTATAGCAGGTGGTGCCCAGTCCTTGTTTGGCAAGAAAAAAGGGTTGGATGACCTGCTCAGCCGTATTACCACCGGTCTTGCCATTGGATTTATGATCTTGGCCATAGTGTTGACACTTTTAGTGGCCGGATAATATGAAAATAGGGGTGGCGAAGGTTGGGGCTCGCTTTAGGGTTCGCTTGAGGCAGGTTTTACAGCTCAGCTCGGGCTTTCGATTGGGAAAATGGAGCAGCGGTTGCTGTGGGCGGAGCTCCGAGTTTCGCTCGTAAAGTTCTACGGCTCGCTCAGGCCTTCGACGACCTTCCCGGCCAATTCCCATCCATGGTCAGAGGCCGGCTGCCGACGTCCATGTCGGCAGGGTCGTCTCCGGCCTTCGCTTCACCATGAACTTTTTGACTTCGCTCCACAAGTCGCTCTCGCCCACAGCAAATCGCTGCTTCCCTAGAACGGTAGCAGGGGCTAAATGAGAAAATTGATAAGCTTTAGTGGTAGACGTGTCCGCCGGGCCCACTCCAACCTTCACTTTAACATGAGCATTTCGCTTCGCTGCACAAGCCGCTTAAGCCAACAGCAAAATTCCACCCCTGCATTGAGAAAATTCCAGAATACGCCTGGAATTATTTTATTTCATTATAGAGGTCAAAAGGATATTATTGCTCTGCTGTATACGCTTTTGAATTTCGGACAGTAGTAAGTCCAGATTCCGTGATGCCTAAGGATGGCATAAATTGGCTATATTGCTTCTTCCATATCTGACGCAGTCATGTTATGATTATGAAATGAGTCTATTTTTATATCAGGAGGGGAAAATTATTGTTTAATGCAGATGAAGGGACAAAAATAACCGGCGAAGAGAAAATAGCAACCGGAGAAAGAACGGGGAAAACCGGTAAAGAGACAATACCGGGCAGTAAAGAGATAAAAGAAGGTGACGCAAAAAAGAGGGAAAGAAGAAAGAGGTTAAAAATCGCTTATGATATTGCGATCATAGTGGCCCTTGCCGTACTGGTGACCATTGTTTCATTGCGCTATGTAAAGCCGGACAGTGAGGTGGTAGCTACCGTGAACGGCGAAAATATTACCAAGGATGAGCTTTACCAGGCTATGCTGACCGAAGGTGGGAGACAGGTTTTAGACCGTTTAATAACCAATCTGCTGATCCTGCAGGAAGGGAAAAGGCGGGACATTACAGTAACCGATGAAGAAATTGATGCCAGGATCCAGAATCTTAT
>LFRM01284692.1_pt1 | contig 12152 bp, 10 predicted proteins | sample 618341 | NCBI WGS metagenome assembly LFRM01 (sample SAMN03654438, study PRJNA283298) | anaerobic digester metagenome | isolation source: pool of bioreactors CSTR01a, CSTR02a, and CSTR03a thermophilic anaerobic... | place: Denmark: Kgs. Lyngby | collected 2014-05-21
AACATTTTCAAAGACAGTTTTCGTTTCAATTAAACGGAAGTCCTGAAATATCATGCCGATTTTTCGCCTTAAATTAGGAATCAATCGTTTTTGCAAACGATTGACTTCATAATTACCTAATATAACAGTTCCTTCATTGGGTCTTTCTTCACAAGTTAATAATTTAATTAATGTTGATTTCCCCGCTCCACTTTCGCCAATGCAAAAGACAAATTCACCGTTCTTTATTTTAAAGTTTATGTGTTTTAGAGCATGTGCTCCATTGGGATACGTTTTTGTGACATTTCTAAATTCAATCACAAGTTATTTCTCCAATCTCACCATCTATTACTGGTTGGATTAAATGTTCCATCGGTTTCTAATGACTCTAGATATTTTCTAACCATAGATGCCAATTTAAAAAGAACAGCATCGTCAAATGAACGAAGATCAAGTCCCGTTATTTTTTCAACCTTATCCAAACGATATACTAAAGTATTTCTGTGAACAAATAATTGTCTAGATGTTTCTGAACCATTTAAACTATTTTCAAAGAATTTATCTATTGTTAATAAAGTTTCTGCATCTAATTGCTCATACGTATCATCTTCAAATACTTCTGCTAGGAACATCTGACATAAAGTAGGCGGCAATTGATAAATAAGTCTGCCAAGACCTAATTTATTGTAGCGCATAATTTTTTTATCTGATTCGAATATTTTTCCTACTGTTAAAGCCAATGATGCTTCACGATATGATTTAGGAATATCTTTTAAAGTTTTAACGATAAGACCAACTCCGATATGTAAGTCTGGTTCTTGTAATTTTTCACTAAAACCATCATATAATTTTTTAGGAATCTCATTAATAATTTGTAATTCTTTATTATCATCCTCTTCGCCATGTTCATTAAGCAATTCTTCGGTTGATTCAAATTTTCCTAAATCTAAAATAATGACTAGATGTTTCTCGTCCATTCCTAAAATATAAAACGAATAATCTGGTTGTAAGATTTCGTTAATAATAGTTTTTACTTCAATGGTATAATTCTCTTTAAAACTAAGGAGTAAGGCTTGTCGCGTATAAGTATAAGGAATTCTATACTCTCTTGCTTTAAGAGGAATATCTCCTGGTAATTCATTTTCTAAGAGAACATTTTTTAAAAAACCTTCTCCTTCCTCTTCTACATTTTTTTCTTTCATGGCTGAATCTATCCAGCTTGCTAAGAGTTCCAAATAATTTGCCGAAACAACATCAGCACCTTTAATAAAAATAACAGCTTGTAATTTCTGATCGTGATTTACTTTAATGTAAGTATTACCACCAGCAATTGTTTTGTCATCAGAAGATAAAACAAATGGTTTAACAGAATTGTCTTTTATACCGATCAATTCATCATCTGTAGAGGCGAAAATATTGCCCTCTTTATCGGCAGCCCCTAATGTTGCATCTAAAAAAAGTGACGCTGAATCTATGCATCTTTTTATAACTTCCATGATCTACCTTCCTGTCATTTCTTTTATTTTACATGATATTTGTCTGAGACTTATGTTCAAATATTGTCTTATCTTTACAATTATATAGCAAAATTGTAACTTTTGTAAAACATGCATAAAAATAATTCTTATTCTTGTATATTATACTACATTAAGCCTTGAATTACACCATTTTCATCAATATCAATATTTTCAGCAGCAGGTTTTTTGGGAAGACCTGGCATCGTCATAATATCACCGGTCAAAGCCACAATAAATCCAGCTCCTGCAGATATTCGAATATCACGTACCGTTATCTCAAAGTTATCAGGCGCACCTAAAAGATTAGGATTATCAGAAAAAGAATATTGTGTTTTGGCCATGCAGATTGGAAGATTTGAAAATCCTAAATCTTCAGCTTGTTTAATTTTTTTCTCTACTATTTTCGTAAAAGTTACTTTCTCCGCATGATAAACATTCTTACAAATGTTTTCCATTTTAGTTTTTAATGAATCAGTTAAATCATAAGCAAATTCTAAATTAGATTTTTCATTACATAATTCAACAACTTGTTCTGCTAAATCGAGACCGCCTTGTCCGCCTTTGCCCCAAACTTCTGATAAAGAGAAACGAATTTGTTTATCAAGACAAGCTTTTTCAACTAATGAAATCTCTGCAGCTGTATCGGTAGGAAATTTATTAATAGCAACAATAACATTTTGTTTAAAAACTTTTGTTAAGACTTCGATATGTCTAAATAAATTAGGTAAACCAGCCTCAAGAGCTTTAAGATTTTCTTTATTTAAGTCTACATTTGCAATGCCACCATGTTTTTTAAGCGCCCGGATTGTAGCAACTAAAACAACAGCATCAGGATTTAAGTCATTATTACGACATTTAATATCAAAGAATTTTTCGGCTCCTAAATCAGAACCAAAGCCTGCTTCTGTAATTGTATAATCATGATAGCTCATCGCCATTTTCGTCGCTAATATGCTATTACAACCATGTGCAATATTTGCGAACGGTCCACCATGTACAAAAACAGGTGTTCCTTCAATAGTTTGAATCAAATTTGGCTGAATCGCATCTTTAAGGAGCACTGCCATCGCTCCTTCTGCTTTTAAATCTCCAGCAGTTATCGGTTGATTATCAAAGGTATAGGCTACAATCATTCTCTTCAAACGTTGTTTAAGTTCATCTATTGAATTTGAAAGACATAATACTGCCATAACTTCAGAAGCTACGGTTATATCAAAACCATCTTCTCTAGGAACTCCATCTGTCTTTTTTCCGAGACCATCAACTATATGACGTAATTGACGATCATTCATATCAAGACATCTTTTCCAAACAATATTGCGTGTATCTATTTGTAAGCTATTGCCTTGCTGAATATGATTGTCCAATAAAGCGGCTAATAAATTATTAGCTGCCCCGATTGCATGAAAATCACCAGTAAAATGTAAATTCAAATCTTCCATAGGTAAGGCTTGTGCATAACCACCACCTGCAGCACCACCTTTTATGCCAAATACCGGACCTAATGAAGGTTCACGCAAAGCAATCGCAGACTTTTTTCCGATTTGTCTCAAAGCATCTCCTAAACCAATGGTTATAGTAGTTTTACCCTCGCCCGCAGAAGTAGGTGAAATAGCAGTAACCAAAATCATTTTATGCTTTTTATAGTCTGGATGAATGGCGTCAAGTGCTATTTTTGCCTTATACTTACCGTAAACCTCAATTTTGTCTTCCGGAATATTTGAATTCTTTGCGATTTCTAAAATAGATTTTAATTTTGTGCCTTGGGCTATTTGAATATCAGATAAATATGACATGTGATCCTCCTAGCAAATAGATTATTCAAGAGGTGCAAAATCTCCAATAACGCCACTTTCTAAACCAGCTAAATCAGACAACCAAATAACGCGACCACTAACTCGAATCAAACCATCCTTTTCCATTGAAATTAATTCTCTTGAAAATGATGGACGTGGCATCGCTAATAAGCGTGAGATGACTTCTTTTGAAGCTGGTAATTCTATGGCTTGAGTTGAAACAATTTCAGATGCCTCATCTAAAGTTTTATTATCTTCCGATAATTGCTGTTCCAAAAGATCTAGCAAATACGAAGATATTTTTTGTCTTAATGTTCTTTGTGATAAAGTATAGATTCTCTTATTTTGATTATTAATATGATTTGATAATAAACCAAGTAAATTCGTTAACATATGTGGTGAGCGATTGATCATTTCATAGAGATCTTGTTGTTTAACATAGACCACTTTTACAGAAGATACGGCTTCTAAAGTAAATTTATATCGATTATCTTTAGCAAAAATTAAATCTTCACCAAATGTATCGCCAGGTTCTAGTAAGTCTAATGTTGCTGATTCACCATCCGCAGAATATTTTTGTTTAGATACTTGACCTTCTACTATAATGCCAACGCCGAAGGATTTTTCACCTTCTCTTGCTATAAATTCACCTTTCCAAAACAAATGTACATTTGTATTCTGACAATAATCAACATAGACATTATGGTTAAGACCTGCAAATAACTCTGTCATAGCAAGAAAATCACAAAGTTTTTTCATGTTGACCCCTTTCAAAAAAATGGTGCGGATGACAGGACTTGAACCTGCATGCTTTCGGCACTGGAACCTAAATCCAGCGTGTCTGCCAATTCCACCACATCCGCATTTTCAGATTATTCATTTTTAGGCAAATTCACTAAGAAAGTATAACTAAATTTAGAGAAATAGTAAAGTTTTTTTATGAATTTTCATATATAATTTTAAATTCTGTTTAATTCAGATTATAAAGTCATTTATTAGACTTATGAAATAAAATAAAAATATTTCTCATTCATCTAATTTTAGAACACTCATGAAGGCTTCTTGTGGAATTTCTACACTGCCTACTTGACGCATTCTTTTCTTACCTTCTTTTTGTTTTTCTAATAATTTTCTTTTTCTTGAAATATCTCCTCCATAGCATTTGGCAGTTACATCCTTGCGATAAGCTCGAATTGTCTCCCGCGCAATAATTTTACCTCCAATAGCTGCTTGAATAGGAATTTCAAATTGTTGGCGCGGTATTTTATCTTTTAATTTTTCGACCATTCTTCTGCCACGCGCATAAGCATTACTGCGATGAATGACAAATGAAAGTGCATCCACGAGTTCACCATTAATTAATACATCTAATTTCACTAAATCTGATTTTTGATAATTTTTCAATTCATAATCTAATGAAGCATAACCTCTAGTACGAGATTTTAAAGCATCAAAAAAATCATAAATAATTTCATTGAGAGGCATAATATAATGTAAATTAACTCGGGTTAGCTCGAGATATTCCATATTGAGAAAGGTACCCCGCCTCTCTTGGCATAGTTCCATAATATTACCAATATATGTATCAGGTGAAACAATAGAAACATTTACCATCGGTTCTTCAATATATTCGATGGTCTCCATTTTAGGCATATTTGTTGGATTATCTAAAGTTAAAGTTGTTCCATCTAATAAATGTAAATGATAAACAACTGAAGGTGCTGTTGAAATAATCTCTAATTCAAATTCACGTTCGATCCGCTCTTGAATAATTTCATAATGTAATAATCCTAAAAAGCCACAGCGGAATCCAAATCCTAAAGCAGCAGATGTTTCAGGCTCAAACGAAATAGATGCATCATTAAGCTGTACCTTTTCCAAAGCATCACGCAAGTTATTATAATCAGCTCCATCAACAGGATAAAGTCCACAAAAGACCATACGTTGTACTGGTTTATAACCAGGTAAAGGTTGTTTGGCAGGATTTTCTACTAAAGTAATCGTATCACCAACTCGTGTATCCTTAACACTTTTAATACTAGCTACTAAATAGCCAACATCTCCAGTGACTAAAGTATTCATTGGAGCAACTGAATTCGGATGAAAATATCCTAATTCTGTCACTTCAAATTCTGCTTTTGTATGCATCATGCGAATGCGATCACCCACACTCACTTGACCTTCTTTAATATTAATATGGCAAATAACCCCTTTATAAGAATCATATGCCGAATCAAATATTAACGCTTGTAACGGATTTTTGTTTGAACCTTGAGGTGAAGGAAGTTTTTCTACAATTTGTTCCAATACGGCTGGAATATTCTGATGGGTTTTTGCTGAAATTTTCGGCGCATTCATCGCTTCCATCCCAATGACATCTTCAATTTCTTGCGCAACTTCTTCTGGTCTAGCGGATGGTAAATCAATTTTATTTATTACAGGAATGATTTCTAAATCTGAATCTAAAGCCAAATATACATTAGCCAACGTTTGTGCTTCAATTCCTTGAGCTGCATCAACAACTAAAATAGCACCATCGCAAGCTTCTAAAGTACGAGAAACTTCATAATTGAAATCGACATGTCCTGGTGTATCTATTAGATTTAAAATATAAGTTTCTCCATCAGTATGCTTATATTCCATACGAATAGCCTGAGCTTTGATTGTGATACCACGTTCTTTCTCTAAATCCATATTATCTAAAATTTGAGAACGCATTTCTCTTTGCGATAAAGAACCTGTTTCTGAAATCAAGCAATCAGCTAAAGTTGATTTCCCGTGATCTATATGTGCGATAATACAAAAATTTCTAATATTCTCTTGTGGAATATCCGGCATATTTCCTCCATCTTTGAAAATTATATTTAATCTTAATAATGATTAAAATGATGTTTACTTCGGTATACCAAATTCATTTAAAGGATAAAATTTAAAAAACAATTTACCTATAATATCTTTTTTATTGATAGGTCCTATTCTACGGCTATCCTTACTTACCGATCGATTATCTCCTAATACAAAATATTCATCTTCGGCTAATGTGATATCTGCTATTTCATAACTCTCATTCGCATAGGTCATGGTTCCCTCTGGCAAATAGGATTCTACTAACTTTTCATCATTGATATAAACATAACCAGAATCTATTTTTACTGTTTCTCCTGGTAAACCGATGACACGTTTTATCAATAAGGTTTCTTCCTCTCCAGGTTCAGGATCATGTAAAGTGATAATGGTTCCACGTTTTACTGAGAAATATTTGCTTACTTTTTCAACAAATATTTGATCTTGAGTATTTAGGGTCGGCTCCATCGATGGCCCTTGAATTATATTTCTTTGAATTACAAATACCGTTAAAAAAAGACCTAAAAGGATCACAAACAAAAAAGTTCTAAGCCAATCTAATAGAACGAGTATTTTATCTGAATACTGATTCTTTTCTGCTAGATTATCCTGATTTTGTTTTTTAATTTCTTTTGCCATGTTTATTGTTCAATATTTAAACCTAATTCTATTAATTGCTCCTCTGATACATCAGTTGGAGCTTTCGTCATGAGGTCAGAAGAATTTTGAACCTTAGGAAAAGCAATAACATCACGAATACTTTTACTCTTAGTTAAAAGCATGGTCAAGCGGTCTAAACCAAAGGCTAAACCACCGTGAGGAGGCACTCCATATTCAAAAGCTTTTAATAAGAAACCAAAACGATTTTGGCTTTCTTCTTCTGACATGCCAAGCAAATTAAAAATCTTGCTCTGCAAATGTTGATCATGAATACGAATACTTCCACCACCAATTTCATTACCATTCAGAACGATATCGTAAGCTTTTGCTCGACATTTAGATGGATCTGAATCTAATAATTCTAAATCCTCATCCATGGGCGAAGTGAAAGGATGATGTACAGCGACATAGCGTTTTTCTTCTTCATCATATTCAAACATAGGGAACTCTGTAATCCATACAAAATTCCACAATGATTCATCAATCATATTTTGACGTTTTGCTACTTCTTCACGTAAATGACCTAAGGCATCATGAACAATAGAGTTTTGGTCGGCGATAAATAATAATAAATCACCCTCTTCAGCATGAACACTTTGTTTAATTTCTTCTATAAAATCCTCATCAATAAATTTGAGGAAGGAGCCACGAATTTTTTCTTCGATGGCAAGCCAAGCTAATCCTTTAGCTCGATAAGATTTAACATAATCACCCAAACTATCAATTTCACGTCTTGTCATTTTTGAACCATTAGGTACAACAATTAATTTTACAGAACCACCTGATTTAATAGCTTCTTGAAAAACACGAAATTCAGTTTTAGCTGCTATATCAGAAATATCTTGTAATTCCATACCATATCTAGTATCTGGATTATCTAAGCCATATTTTTCAATAGCCTGTTTATAGGTTAATCTCGGTATAGGCATTGGAATATCATAGTTTTCTGTATTTTTCCATAAAAACGATAAATATTCTTCAATAATTGGAATAATATCTTCTATTTCAACAAAGGACATTTCTAAATCAATTTGTGTAAACTCGGGCTGCCTATCGGCTCTCAAATCCTCATCTCTAAAGCAACGAGCAATTTGTATATATCGATCAAAGCCACTTAGCATTAATAATTGTTTAAATAATTGAGGAGATTGAGGTAATGCAAAAAATTTACCAGGATAAACTCGAGAAGGAACTAAATAATCACGTGCTCCTTCTGGCGTACTCTTTATAAGCATCGGAGTCTCTATTTCAAGAAATCCTTTTTGATCAAAGAAATCTCTAGTTGATTTTGCAATTTGATGTCTTTTGATAATGTTTTTTTGTAAATCTGGACGGCGCAAATCAAGATAACGATATTCTAAGCGCAATGCTTCACCCGTATCAATATTTTCTTCAATATAAAAGGGAGGTGTTTTTGCTTTCGATAAAATGCGCAGTTCTTGTACATGTAGTTCCCATTCACCAGTAGGCATATCTAAATTTGCATCTTGTCTTTTACGTAAAATTCCTTTAGCAGCAAGAACAAATTCACTTCTAACTTCGCTAGCTATCTCCAATGTTTCTTTTGGACTAGCATCATCAAATACTAATTGTATTTCGCCACTACGATCACGTAATGTAATGAAAATTAAATTTCCTATATTTCTTTGACGGTGACACCAACCCATTAAGGTTAATTCTGAACCTTCTTGTTCTGGTTTAAATTCAGCAACTAAGCAACTTCGTTTTAAGCCTTTTATAGAATTCATTCTTTTTTACCTCTATTTCAAATCTTGCATTGTATTATATATCATTCAAATTATATTATTNNAAATTATATTATTTTAGTTTTGCTTGTAAAGAATCAAGATTAATGTCTTCTTCAAAGCCATCTACCATTCTCTTTAATTTGATTTTTTTTGTTTTTAATTCATCCGCTCCTAAGACAATCAAATATTTAGCTTTTATTCGATTAGCATATTTCATTTGGGCTTTAAAACTACGGTTCATTAAATCATATTCTGCCGAAATACCCTGATTACGTAATTGATACGCAATTTTTGCTGCCTGATTGATGGTATCTGGAAAAGATAAAATATATAAATCAGTTGGTGCAATTCCCGCTAATTCATGATTTTGACTTTCCATCTCAAGTAATAATCTTTCAACGCCTAATGCAAAACCTACCGCTGGAGTGGAGCTACCGCCTAATTCTTCAATTAAACCATCGTAACGACCACCACCACAAATGGTGCCTTGAGTACCAACATTTTCTGAGACAAATTCGAATACCGTACGTGAATAATAATCTAAACCACGTACAATATGCCCATCAATCTCATATTCCAAATCCATTTCATCTAATTGTTCTAAAACTCTATTATGATGTTTTTGACAATCTGAGCATAAATAATCTTTTTGTAAAGGAGCATTTTTTATAATATCTGAATTGCAATCAATTTTACAGTCCAAAATACGAAAAGGATTTCGATCGAAACGATCCTGGCAATCTTCACAAAGCTCATTTAGATGTGGTCTCAAATAATCTTTTAAAATTTTTGCATAAGCAGGTTTACAATTCGGACAACCGATACTATTAATTTTTAATTTGATATTCTTTAATCCCAAATTTTGAAAAAATGAATAGAGCAAACTAATTAATTCGACATCGGCTGTTGGCTCTGATGAACCAATCAGTTCACAACCCATTTGATTAAACTCTCTATATCTGCCTTTACCCATTTTTTCATAACGAAAATTATTTAAAATATAATATAATTTTAAAGGTGTTCCTGCAGACGCTAAGCCGTTTTCTAAATACGCTCTTATAACACCAGCTGTCCCCTCTGGTCTTAATGTCATGCTTCTTCCCGCTTTATCTGGAAATGTATACATTTCTTTTTGAACGATATCTGTTGTATCACCAACACCACGTTGGAATAATTCAGTTTGCTCAAATGTTGGTGTCCTTATTTCTTGGAAATTATAATTATGGCAGGTTTTACAAAAAGCAGTTTCTACTAATTGCCAACTNNAAACTAGCCGCTATTATACAACAATCATTAAGATTATTCACAATATTTACAAACGATCTAAAGACAGTCATAATTTGATTGTGAATTTCAAAAATGTTTCATCCTTTACTCTTTCATTTTTCTATATAAGCTTGCCTTATCAAATAAATATTATTTAATGTTCTAATTTATAAATATTGATTATAATGTTGCTATAGTTACTCAATTATTCTATTAGCTATCAGACTTTGTTTAACTGTGCTATTATCTAATTGTCTAATAATCTATTAAAAACTCAAAGTTTTGCTGGATGATAGGAGAGATAATCAATGGGTTTATTGGAATCTGGTCAAAATTATTTAGAAAACATTTACATTTTACAACAAAAAAACGAGTATGTTCGCTCTGTTGATTTAGCGAATGAAATGGGATTTTCAAAACCATCAGTTAGTCGTGCTGTTCATCTTTTAGAAGATGATGGTTATGTTTATTTTAGTGATAGCAGTAATATAGAATTAACAGAAAAAGGTGCCAAAGTAGCTAAAAGAATTTATGATCGCCATATGTTTTTAGCTGAATATTTTATGGCTTTAGGGGTCAGTGATGAAACCGCCTACAGTGATGCTTGTCGCTTAGAATATTACATTAGCGATGAAACTATGGAACGTTTAAAATTACATACCATTAATTGTGCTTTACATTGTACCAAAGCTTCATCAGATAAATTTTTCCATTTTAATAAGGAAAAGATTAAGACTTTAGATGCTTTAGCTGATATTACCAAGTTAGATGCAACAAATGCGGGATAACTAATTCTATGAGCAAATAAATTTTCGAGTATCACTCTTTTTATTTGCTCGTAAAATTCTTTTATATATTCTTTTGAATATGCATATTTTAAAAAAGATATATATAGCTATATAACTATATATATCTAAAATCATGATTCATTTTATATTAATGACACAATTGTCTCTTCATAAATCTTTTCATATTAGGGCTCGCTTGGTTTTGGCGTATAATCAAAATTTAAATCTATGCCGTCCGATGTCAATCCTGTAACCGTATTTCCAGTTATCGCATACCATTCAGAATTAGTTTTTGGAAAATCATAATTTTCATCACCAGAAAGCGCCACTGGTTTATCTACGTTTCTTGAGACACCTACGATGCCATCCTCGCCACTTAACGATAGTTGAAAAAGTCTAGATTCGCCGTCATCATAGGTCAAGTAATACTGAGCAATATAGCCAAAAGACGTCTTTTGATATTGTACATAGATATTTTCATTTCCGTCTTTTAAACTAGTACAAAGCAATTCATCAGATTTTGCATCATATACGATATCCATCATATATGAGACACCTTCATCATTGGAATGAGAAACAAAATAACCATTTTTATTTTCCCCGGATTTAACATCTTTTGCTCCAAGAAATCCGATTCCAAATGCTATGGACTCCTCACCTGATCCCAAAAGTGTAACTGGAAGCATATCTAAGTCTACAGTTACCAAAGGTAGCAAGGACAAAATACTAAATGCTGCATTTGTGTCATAGGTGAACGCCTCAGTTATTATCGTGATAAAATTCGTTTTTTCATCTGAAAACTGCTCAAAGGCTTCTGAAATAGTCTTTGCATCCGCTTTTACAAATGGCAAACATCATTTTTTTATTCGCAATTCTTAATTTTAAATATCGAATTATGATTTGATCAGTGAATAATAATTACCAGCAAAAAAAGTGTATCTATTTAGTCGAGTCATCTTTTATCATATTAGTATGATTTTTGCTGATATTTTGCTTTAAATATGTCTTAACTTAAAAGTATGTTTTACCATAATGGCTAAAATCTAATGGTCAGCCTGATAAGTTTCAAATAATATTAATAGCAATATGGATAGATCCCAAAAAGTAATTTTTATTTGTTAAAATAATGTATCGCTAAGCTTCTAGTCTTCCATAAAAAAGGATTCATCTAAAGTGACAAGTCCAAGTTCATCTCGAGCAATTTGTTCAATAAATTCGTTTGTACCCACTTTTTTTTCTAAATCTTGAATACTATTTTGTTCTTGTTTCGCTAACTCTAATTTTTCATTCAATTCACGATTTTCGAGATCAAGACGATTCATTTCTTGACTTTGTTCAGAGATTTCAACAATGACGATAGCCAAAGATAAAATAACAAGAAGAGAAACAATAATACGTATCATTGCAGCTTTTTCTTTGTATTTTTTATATTTTTGATCTTGTTTCGAATAAGAAAAATTAATCTTTGACGTCATCTTGTTTTCCCCCCCATCTGACAATATAGATTTTGCTTATTTGCAAGATAAAAATATAATCAGATAAAAATTATTCGCA
>LFRM01037004.1_pt2 | contig 12151 bp, 14 predicted proteins | sample 618341 | NCBI WGS metagenome assembly LFRM01 (sample SAMN03654438, study PRJNA283298) | anaerobic digester metagenome | isolation source: pool of bioreactors CSTR01a, CSTR02a, and CSTR03a thermophilic anaerobic... | place: Denmark: Kgs. Lyngby | collected 2014-05-21
GCAGGGCAAATATGTTAACGAGCTGGAAGACAGCCTAAACACTGCAGCTGAACAAGCGATACCGCATGCCAAAGAGCTATTACTCAACGCCATTAGCAAGATCCGTTTAGAAGATGCTAAGCAAATTCTAAGCGCTCACCCAACCGCAGCCACAGATTTTCTTAAACGCACCAGTGAAGCGGAGTTGCGCGCACGTTTTTTACCTATTGTGCAGCAACAGACCAATCAGTCTGTGTTGAGCCAGCAATACAGTCAGGTGGCGAGCAAAGCGAAAAAATTTGGTTTTAGCTCGGACAAAGTCACTTCCATTGAAGACTATGTGACTGAGCAGGCGATAACCGCATTGTTTGCTGTATTGGCGGAGCAAGAAAGCGCGTTGCGCGCCAATCCTAAGCAGGCTGCAGGCAGCTTACTCAAGCAAGTGCTCGAAGGCCTGCGTTAAAAGGTTGGCAATGCAAACGCACGGGCAAATCCCGCGCGCTTGCTTTAAATGACATTTACTTCTCAACAAACGCCCGCTCGATAACAAAGTCAGCCGGCTCACCCACCCGCGGTGACACGCGCAAACCAAAGTCTTCACTGAGCATAACGCTCAAATCATCCAGCATCGCCGGACTGCCACACAGCATGGCACGATCATCCTGCGGGTTGATTGGCGGCAAACCAATATCACTAAACAGCTTGCCGCTGCGCATCAGTTCAGTAATACGTCCCTGATTCTTAAACTGTTCTCGGGTTACGGTTGGGTAATAAATCAGTTTTTCCCGTGCTAACTCACCAAAAAACTCATTGTTTGGCAACTCTTGGGTAATAAAGTCTGCATAGGCCAGCTCATTGGCGTAGCGCACACCATGTACTAAAATCACCTTTTCATAACGCTCGTAAACATCAGGATCTTGAATCAGACTGATATAAGGCGCTAAACCTGTTCCCGTGCCCAACAGATACAGGTGCTTACCCGGCAGCAAGTCATCGACCAACAAGGTTCCTGTGGGTTTCTTACTGATCTGAATACTGTCACCCACTTGCAGGTGCTGCAGTCGTGAGGTCAGCGGTCCATTAGGCACTTTGATCGAAAAGAACTCTAAATACTCTTCGTAGTTTGGACTCGCAATAGAATACGCACGCATCAGTGGGCGGTCCTCCACCTGCAAACCAATCATCACGAACTGACCATTTGCAAAGCGCAACCCGGGACTGCGGGTCGTCTTAAAGCTAAACAAACTGTCATTCCAATGGTGCACACTTAGCACCTGCTCGGTATTGAGATTACTCACTGCGACTGCTCCAAAAGTTTCCTACTAATCGATACGCTCAGTATAGTCTTGGCATTTACATTAATTAAATGAATAATAAAGATAACTCTTATTCGGATTACCAATATGCGCTTAACTCTTCGTCAACTGCAAGTCTTTGTCGAGATTGCCCAACAGCTTAGCGTATCAAAAGCTGCCGACATTCTAGCTATGTCGCAGTCAGCTGCCAGCACAGCTTTAGCAGAGCTGGAACGTAATTATGACTGCAAATTATTTGACCGTGCCGGTAAGCGTTTATTTATAAATGCTTTAGGCTTACAGTTATTGCCTCAAGCTCGCGCGCTACTTGAACAAGCACAGGCTTTAGAGGCAATACTCAAGGGGCAAGAAGGGTTCGGCTCGCTCAGTGTTGGTGCCACCATGACTATTGGCAATTATTTGGCTACCTTGTTGCTAGGCCACTTTATGCAACGCCACCCTGAATGCCAAGTAAAACTGCATGTGCACAACACCGAGCACATCATTCAACGCATTCGCGCCTTTGAATTAGATATCGGCTTGATTGAGGGCAACTGCCAAGATCCGGATATTCAAGTAACCCCATGGATTAATGATGAACTGGTGGTGTTCTGCGCCCCCCAACATCCATTAGCTACGCGCGGACAGGTGCAACTGAGCGAATTAACCAAGGAGTCTTGGATTGTACGTGAGCAAGGCTCTGGAACCCGGCGCGCCTTTGATACCGCCATGCAAGAGCATCAACAACCGCTACGCATTTTATTAGAACTGGAACACACCGAGGCTATCAAGCGTGCCGTCGAATCAGGATTGGGCATCGGCTGTATCTCCCGACTCGCCCTAAGAGACGCCTTTCGGCGCGGCAGTTTAGTCGCCATCGAAACCCCACAGCTGAACCTTGAACGGCCTTTCTCTTTTATTTGGCATCAACACAAATACCAAAGCAAAGCCATGCAAGAGTTTCTACATATGTGCCATCAACTGACTGAAGGCTGCAGCCGCAGTGACCAAATTCAGCTTCCCGCTATCCGCTGACTTTGACTGTTATTGCAGTACAGCCAGCAGAGTCTTGCTAGATTTTCCCGCCTCTTCGCGCACCAGCTTGGGCACTAAATAACCAGGTAAATGCGCCTGCATGTGTCGATAAAGAGCAAAAACACGTTCATCGGCTAACGCAAAATGCTGTGCGCCCTGCACGCGATCAAGCTGGTGCAGATAATAAGGCAGTACTCCATAGTCAAACAGCGTTTCGCTAAGCTGGCAAAGTGTTTGCTCATCGTCATTCACCCCTTTAAGCAGTACCGTTTGATTGAGCAACGTAATGCCTGCAGCGCGGTATTGCGCCAACAATCCCAAGTGTTCTGGAGCCAACTCTTGTGCATGGTTGATATGCAACACCAAACTGGTACGCAAGCGACTCTGACTAAGCAACTGCATCAGCTCTGCAGTGAGGCGCTGTGGAATCACCACGGGTAAGCGGCTATGAATCCGCAGGCGTTTCACATGCCCAATGGCGGCTATTTGCTCAAGCAATTCACTTAACTGTTCATCGCCCAGCAATAATGGATCGCCACCACTCAAAATCACCTCGCTGATACTGAAGTCTTGCGCTACATAATTCAGCGCACTGCGCCATTGCTGGCGACCCACGCGATTGTCGGCATAGGGAAAATGACGGCGAAAACAGTAACGGCAATTGACGGCGCACCCACTCGCGGCAATTAACAATACGCGTCCGTGGTATTTATGAATTAAACCCGGACTCACATTACTCGCTTGCTCATCGAGCGGATCTTGGGTGTAACCTTGCACACTAAGCTGCTCATCAGCCACCGACAAGACTTGCCGCAATAACGGATCATCGGCATTACCGCTGCGCATGCGCTGGACAAATGTTCTGGGAACCAAAAGCGGAAATTGTTTATCTATACATGCTTGTTGCGCCAGCGGATGTTCGGTTAGCTTAAGCAGCTGTAACAGCTCTTGAGGTTCGCGTACGGCTTGCGCCAAAATACTTTGCCAACTATCTTTACTAGGTTCTAATAGTTCGTGGGTATACTTAGACATAAATGATGGTTCGAATAAATTATTTACTCAATTATATGAGGTAGTGAAATCTTATGCTGAAAAAAATCTTTCTTGCCGGTTGTCTTGCTGTATTTGCTAGCGGCGTTTTCGCCAATGAATCGCCTCGGGTACTGCTCGATACAACGCTTGGGGAAATTGAACTGGAGCTTAACGCTGAACAAGCACCTATTAGCGTCAAGAACTTTCTCGACTACGTTGATAGCAAGCGTTATGACGGTACTGTGTTCCACCGTGTAATCCCGGGCTTTATGATTCAGGGCGGCGGTTTTGATAAGTACATGCAACAACGCAGCACCAAAGCACCTATTAAGAACGAGGCCGACAATGGTTTAAAAAACGACCGTGGCACTGTAGCCATGGCGCGTACGCGCTCAGTTAACTCAGCCACCATGCAGTTTTTTATCAACCACAGCGACAATGATTTCCTTAATCACAGCGACCGTGATTTCGGTTATGCCGTATTTGGTAAAGTCGTCCGCGGCATGGATGTAGTCGACACTATTGCTGAGCAAAAAACCAGCTCTTACGGCATGCATGAAAACGTACCGATTGAGCAAGTTATTATTCTAAAAGCAAAGCGTTTAAACTAAACACGCTTTTTAAGATAAAAAAAGCGCGCTGCTAGTTACCTAGTAGCGCGCTAAAATCACCCTGGCCGTTAACGCAAGTTAATGATGGTTTGAGTGATGGCACTTTCAGTTTCAATCGTTTTCGCATTCGCCTGATAGTTACGCTGAGCAACAATCAGATTGACCAACTGATCCGACAGTTCCACGTTGGAGTCTTCAAGTGCACCAGCTTGGATTGCCCCCAAAGTACCTGTGCGTCCGGGGTTACGCACCGGCTCGCCTGACTCCAGCGACTGCACCCACTGGGTTTTACCCACCGGCGTCAAACCTTGCACGTTGGCAAAGTCAGCCAAAATTACCTGCCCCTGCACCTTGGATTGACCGTTGGTATAGCGAGCAAAAATAAGCCCTGTATCATCAATCTCAACACCCGACAGCTCACCAGTGGTGTAGCCGTTTTGCGCCACCGCAGTCACCGCAAAGGAGCTGGCATACTGAGTGGCGTTACGCATGTCCAAAGTAAACGCTTGCGGACTGGTGGCACCACTGCTCACCCAAACCGGCGGCTCTACCGATGTGTCTTTGGCCGCTGGCTCCCACTCATCAAAGCTCAAGATACCGTTATCAACCGTCACACCAGCCGGCAACGTAGCGCTGCCCAATGCCCCTAAGTCCAGCTTGCCTGCTGAAGTAAAGGCCAGAGGAATAGTGGTGGGCGTGTCAGTTGCTGGATCATCAATTGCACGTCCGTCAATCAGCACATGCATGTTCCAGCTGTTGGGCCCAGTCTTTTCAAAAAACTGGGTCATGGTATGCGGGTTACCCAGCGAATCGTAAGTGGTTACCGAGGTGGACGAGTTGTACGTAGTTGGATCATTTGGATCAAACGGAGAATTCTTCGGGCCATCCAGCGTCGAGTTCAGGTTATAACTCTGCTCAATTTTGGATGTCGCTTTAGGTTCCTGGCTGGCACTCTTGATCTGCAGGTTACCGATCACACCCTCACGAATAATGTCGTTATCATCAACGGTGTAGCCTTGCAGGTTATAGCCGAAGTTATCGACAATAAAACCGTCTTTATCGGTGCCAAAAAAACCGGCACGGGTATAGCTAAGCGCACCGTTATTACTGACCTGGAAAAAACCATTACCGTTAATGGCCAAGTCCAGCGGATTTTGAGTGTAGTTAATGTTTCCCTGATTGAACTGCTGGGAAATGCTCGCTAACAGCACACCACTACCCTGCTGGTTTTTACCTGTACCCAACACAGTAGCCGCATACACATCTGCAAACTCGGCACGCGACTGCTTAAAGCCCACAGTCCCCGCGTTCGCGATATTGTTACCGGTAACGTTGAGATCTTTAGTTGCCGCACGTAAGCCGCTTAAACCAATATTGAATGACATAGTTGACTCCCTGGTCGCCAAAGCGACAGCTAAAATTTATTGACCGATAATCTGTACTTGTGACAAAGGCACAGTGCCTAAGCCAGCTAAATTCAATAACAACTCACCACCCTGCGGATTTAATGTAACGCTATCCACGTTAGCTGGTAGTAAGGTGTAGAGACCTTGGGTTTCACCATTAAAGGAACCCTCGGCTTTAAACTTGTACTTGCCAGGCGGCAAGGTTTCGCCATCACTGTTTTTACCATCCCACATAAAGCTTTGGTTGCCACCTTCTTGCGCGCCCATGTTCACTTTGGCAACCACACTACCCGCACTGTCGTACACGCTGACATAGACGTTGCTGCTGCTTTGTGGGACCAAAACACTACCTTTAAACGTTTCAGCCGTATCCACCACGGCTTCATTGGCAGCGATAATAACCTTACGCCCAACCAGTGAAGATGCTTGTAATGCTTGTGATGAGTGAAAACCTGAAAGAATATCACCCACGCTAGCATTCAGTTTCTCAACACCCTCTACGGTACTAAACTGGGCCAGCTGCGCGATAAACTCACCATTACTCTGAGGCTCTAGCGGGTTCTGGTTATTTAATTGAGCAACCAACAACTCCAAGAATTCGTTTTTACCCAAATCCTTGTTAACCTCGCGCTCATTCTTGCGCTGATACTGTTCCAGTACCGAGCCTGTGGTTCCAATTGCAGAAGCACTCATTTTTATGTCCTCGCCCTTACTGGCCTAAAGTCAACACACGCTGCATCATTTGCTTGGCGGTGTTCATCATTTCTACGTTGGTCTGGAAAGCACGGCTAGCAGAAATCATATCGGCCATCTCTTCCACCACGTTGACGTTGGGATAAAACACATAGCCTTGCTCGTTGGCTGCTGGGTGGTCAGGCTCATAGCGTGGTACGAGCTCACTTTGATCCTCGACAATACCCTTCACTTGCACACCTTTGCCTGACTGATCTTGTCCAGCAAACAAAGATGCTGAGCCTGTGCCATTGGGCTGTAAATTTTCCGCAAACACTGTGGCAAATACGGGATGACGCGCACGATAGGTTTGCTCAATGCTGGAGGACACCGTATCGGCGTTAGCGATGTTGCTCGATATAGTGTTTAAGCGCGTACTTTGCGCACTCATGCCACTGCCGGCAATATGAAATACACTGGATAGAGACATAATCAGTTACCTCGCTTATTCGCCGCGTAGGGCCATCATCAGCCCTTTGAATTTGCTATTTAACAGAGTAAAGCTGGCTTGGAATTGCACCGCATTTTCCGTATACATGGATTGTTCTACCTGTAGATCCACCGTGTTTTGGTCGATGGCTGCATGATGAGGGTTGCGGAAACGTAACGCTGGGTCAGCCAGCTCGACACCATCGGCGCTAATATGCTGGCCATTGGTGCGTGCTAACGAAACGGGTCCACTGCCTTGGCGATCGGCTTGGCTGGCTAATACGCTAGCAAAGTCTAGATCACGCGCTTTAAAATGCGGGGTATCGGCATTGGCAATGTTATTAGCCAGCACCTCAGCGCGCTGGGCACGGAAGCCGAGGGCTTGCTCATGGATGCCGAGGGCTTTACTGAAATTGATACTCATGNNAAACCAGAAAGCTAAGTGGCAGTTTTTTGCCACATGCCGGAGCGCAATGATGCGCCCCGACATCCTATTTTATACTTGAGTGACGTAAGCAAGCGTCTCTACAACCTGCTCCGTGGTGGTTGCCCAAGCCATGGCAGCTGCGTCCACTTCTTTAAGTGGGTGAACAATATCTGCAGCGTGCAGGGTCACATAGGGTTTGCCCAGTGCAGCGCAATAACCTGCATCAAAAGCGGCATTCCATTGTTTGTACTTATCACCAAAACGCACCACCACTAAATCAGCTTGCTCGATTAGGGATTTGGTACGTATGGCATTTACTTTAGCTGATTGGTGATCACGCCAAAACTGATTGTCCTGCGCACTTAAATGATCGCCAGCCGCATCGCTTGCATCATGGTCGGTCACTGCAGAGGTAAATTTAATATCTAAGCCGCGTGCAGCCGCACCCTGCTTGATCTCATCACGCCAATCAGTATGGATTTCACCAGAGAGATACACTGTAAATGTCATGTTTTTTCCTTACATTAATCCAGACAAGACGAATATTTACTATGTCTGTTAAACTTTAACTCACTATAACTATACCTCACTTTAGCAAACCTTTGAAAACCACCTACGCAACACGCTGTAGGCTTTCAGGGACCGCTTAAACACTTGCCTTAGCAGAGACTTACCATGGGACTTTCGCGTTTAATTTTATTCTTAATTTTTTTCACTGCGGGTTACTGGCTGTGGAAAAGACTCTCAAACAAAAAAAAACCAAAACAGCACTCTTCCACTGCTACACCCATGGTGCGCTGTAACCATTGCAATCTGTATTTAGCACAAGAGCAAGCCACACTAAAAAACGACCAGTGGTATTGCTGCGCAGATCATGCACACAGGGACAATTAGCTAAACCATGAACAACGAACTGGCTTTATTAGGTACCGCCGGACAACGCGTACTGCGTCTTTACCACATTTATCGGCTTATTATTGGTCTGGCACTGGTACTTATCATTTCCAGCAACCTAGAAAACCAGTTGCTTGACGTCACTCACCACCAATTCTTTTTATATGCCAGCTGGGCCTATTTAATTCTAAATATCATTGTCGCTATCGGCATGCAACAGGCTGAGCGTATCGGTGTGTTATTCGCTTTGGCACTCTTTGATATTGTGCAACTCTGTACTTTGTTTTATACCGCTGGCGGCCCATCTAGCGGTATAGGTAACCTGATTATCATAGCTGTTGCTGTGGCCAATGTTTTGCTATATCGCCACTTAGGTATTCTGATTGCAGCTGTAGGTGCAGCCGGTATTATCTACCTGACCTTTTATCTTAGCTTTAGCAACGCCTATGTCAGCAACCTTTATATGCAAGCAGGTATCTCAGGCATGCTATGTTTTGCGGCGGCATTTTTTGTGCAAGCCGTCAGTAAACGTCTTAAAGCCAGTGAAGCTTTAGCTATTGAGCAAGCCTCTACCGTTGCTAGCCTAGAAGCGTTAAATGCCTTGGTTATCGACCGCATGCGTACCGGTATTCTTATCATCGACAACCAATACCGTATTTTACAGGCAAACCAGTCTGCGCTACAGATGCTTAATAGCCGACAGCTACAAGGGGCCAGCCTTGCCATACATTTCCCCGCCTTAATCGACAGTTATCAAGCCTGGCAGCAAAATACAAGCATGCACCCAAGCCCCGTTCAATTCTCTGAAAGAACGCCACAGTTACAGCCCAATTTTGTGTTATTGAATAAAAATAACGACGCCGGGCAGCTGTTAATTTTCTTAGAAGACACGCGCCAGATTAATCAGCATGCACAGCATTTAAAACTGCTGTCACTAGGTCGCTTAGCAGCAGCCATTTCCCATGAGATCCGTAATCCACTGGGCGCAATCAGCCATGCGGCGCAGCTATTAAACGAGTCTGAACAGCTAGGTTCAGAGGACAAGCGCTTAGCACAGATAATTCAAGACCAAACCAGACGCATGAACCTGGTCGTGGAAAACGTGCTGCAGCTATCCAAGCAGCGCCAAGCCGAGCAGCAAGTGCTTGATCTTAAATACTGGCTGCACCGTTTCGTCAGTAGCTATCAAGAAAGCGCAACAACAAACAAAGTGCTGCGCCTACTGGCCAAAGGCTCCTCACTGCAAACGCGCATGGATCCGCACCAGCTGGATCAGGTGCTAACCAATTTAATTAACAATGCTATGCGCTACACAAAAGAGGTGGAAGGTAAGCGTTATGTGGATTTAATCCTGTACCGCCACCCAGACAGCAAATTACCCGTGTTGGAAATCCTAGACGAAGGGCCGGGCATACCCGAGTCCGAACAGCAAAGCATGTTTGAGCCTTTCTTTACCACCGACAGCAAGGGCACAGGCTTAGGCTTGTACATCTCGCGTGAGTTATGCGAGGCTAACCAAGCACGGCTCGACTACAGCCCCCGCGATGGTATTGGCAGTTGCTTTAAAATAACTTTTGCTCACCCTAAATCCTATGGTCTCAGACAATGAGTATAGCCTCTGTTTTAATTGTTGATGACGAGCCCGATATTCTTGAACTGCTCGAAATAACCCTAAGCCGTATGGGTTTAAAAACCCACAGCACCTGTAATTATCAAGAAACATTGGCCGTATTACAGCAGCAAACTTTTGACTTGTGCTTGACTGACATGCGCTTGCCTGACGGCTCTGGCTTAGACATTATCGAGTACGTGCAACAGCATCACAGTACCATGCCCATTGCCATGATTACCGCATACGGCTGTGTAGAAACCGCAACCAAAGCGCTTAAAGCCGGTGCGTTTGATTACATCACCAAGCCAGTGGATATTAACCGGCTGCGCGAGCTGGTCAGCAGTGCGCTTAAGCTGAGTACCAATCACGTAAAGCACGATATTCCGGTTGAAAACGCGCTGCTCGGCAACTCTATCCTGATGCAACGCTTGCGCATGCAAATCGCCAAATTGGCACGCAGCCAAGCACCTGTGTATATCAGCGGCGAATCAGGCACGGGCAAAGAGCTCGTCGCACGACAAATACACCAGCTAGGCAGCCGTAACGAACAGCCTTTTATCCCCGTTAACTGCGGTGCAATACCGAGTGAACTCATGGAAAGCGAGTTTTTCGGACACAAAAAAGGCAGCTTTAGCGGCGCCACAGACAACAAAATCGGTTTATTCCAAGCAGCACACGGTGGTACCTTATTTTTAGACGAAGTCGCTGACTTACCCCTCAACATGCAAGTAAAACTGCTGCGTGCGTTGCAAGAAAAAACTATTCGCCCCGTGGGTTGCCAGCAAGAGCAAGCCGTTGATGTGCGCGTGCTGAGCGCCACCCATAAAGACTTAAACAAAGAAGTGGCCGCGGGTCGCTTTCGCCAAGACTTGTTTTACCGCCTTAACGTTATCGAGCTTAACGTTCCGGCACTGCGCGAGCGTCCCGAGGACATTGCACTACTGAGCCAAGTGTTTTTACAGCGTTTAAACCAGGACAACAACCATGTCGAGCTTACTCCCGAGGCACTAGCCAAACTACAAAGCTTTCACTTCCCCGGCAACGTGCGCGAACTGGAAAACCTGCTGGAACGCGCCTACACCCTGTGCGAAGGCAATGTTATTGACAGCCATGACCTAAACCTAACCAACGTCGGCATCACCCCTGCGGCAATAGCTTCTGAACAACCCAGCCCTTCTACAGGTCCTATCAATAACTTAGAGCATCACTTAGAAACCATAGAACGTAAAATTATCGTGCAAGCTTTGGAAGAAACACGCTGGAACCGTACGGCAGCAGCAGAGCGCTTGGGTTTGAGTTTACGTTCTTTACGCTACCGCTTAAAAAAGTTGAGTATCGACTAACAATCAAGCAGGTACAGATTATGACGCAACATGACTTTCGCCAACAGCAACTCACGCCTAAACGCACGCTGATTGAATGCCGCACCGTGCAACCTGGACGCTATCAAGTCACTGGCACAGGCGGTGCAATCAAAGTAGGTGATAGTCTGCTGGTCAGCCTCAAAGGCAGTCGTGAGCTCAGCATGCAGCTGCATATTGAACATATTGAATATTTAATTAACGCACCCGAACAATGGACCGCCACAGCCAGCGGCCCTATTTTTAACGAGCTCGCCATTCATCAATGGCAGGTTCAATGTGACGGCTGCGGCAGTTTTCTAGAGCTTGAATTTGCTGTAGATGCCAGTTTAGGGCAAGATGCTTTGCTACCGGCAGCAGAGGCGCGCCTGACTGAACTTGGCTGGCAAAACCGTGCTGGCCGGCACCTGTGCCGACATTGCCAATCAACGGAAGCCTAATTATGAAAAAACTTTACTTTGCTATTGCCATGACTGCTGTTGCTAGCGGTTGCTCAAACTTGCCCAGTTTCTCCACCCAGCTTGCTCAAGAACAACTCTATTATGTGGAATGGATTGGCGAGCGCCCCCTGATCGACAGCAGTCATTTATCCATCACCCTAGGAAAAAACATGCGTGCTCATGGCTTGGCCGGCTGTAACAACTGGTTTGCCGAATACAAGCTTACCGGCAAACAGCTACGCCTGGATAAATTTGCCACCAGCCGCAAACTCTGCACACCCGCTTTAATGGAGCAAGAACAACGCTACCTTGAAGCCCTGAGTCAGGTGACACACTGGGATTACTCCAAAGAAGGCCAACTACAGCTGTGGCCTGAAAACGGCGCACCTATTCGTTTATGGCCGGATACCCTAACGCAGTAATTCCATTACCCAAGTAATCCCACAGGAACAATCATGCACTCCGCTTTATTTGAGTTTCTAACCCAGTCCCCAACACCCTTTCACGCCACACAAAGCCTTGCCAGCACGCTAACTACCGCAGGTTTTACTGAACTTAATGAGCGTGAGCCGTGGCAGCTTGAGCCCGCCGGACAGTATTTTGTCCGCCGTAACGACTCCTCCATTATTGCTTTGCGTTTAGGTCAGCGACCGCTCACCGAGCAAGGTCTGCGCGTGATTGGTGCGCACACTGACAGCCCATGCTTGAAGGTTAAACCCCAGCCGGAAATTAACAGCCAAGGTTATTGGCAGTTGGGCGTGGAAGTGTATGGTGGAGTGTTATTACTGCCTTGGTTTGATCGGGATCTGTCCTTAGCCGGCCGTGTTACTTTTACCCAAGACGGACAGTTGCAGAGCCGCCTGATTGATTTCAAAACCCCAATCGCTGTTATTCCAAG
>LFRM01246763.1_pt1 | contig 12151 bp, 15 predicted proteins | sample 618341 | NCBI WGS metagenome assembly LFRM01 (sample SAMN03654438, study PRJNA283298) | anaerobic digester metagenome | isolation source: pool of bioreactors CSTR01a, CSTR02a, and CSTR03a thermophilic anaerobic... | place: Denmark: Kgs. Lyngby | collected 2014-05-21
TTGTATTTTGTAAAGCAGGCAATGCTACAATAGATTCTTTTTTTGTTTCCATATGCTACAAAATCAGAATTACAACAAGGACACTTAAAAGTATAAAACGTGTTTCTTTTTACATCATCTCTATGTGAGTTCCACCATGTCATTCTGCATTTATCACTACAAAATTGACGCTTCTTTTTACCAGGCGTTTGCTTTACTCTTTTACCGCAGTTCTTACAATTTCCATACAATTCAGGATCGTTGAGTTTTGATGTACATACATTTCTAACTGCACTTGGAGTAAGGGATAGTTCTTTTGCTATTGCCTTATATCCCATACCAGCATTTTTTAAATCTAATATTTTATTTTTGAGTTCTTTTTGCATTTGATCTACCTCCTCATAGGTCAAATGGGAAGTCGAGACACTTTTGCCAAAAGAAAATAAAAAAGCCTACCAGATTAACTCCGATAGGCTGAATGCAATATTATTCTATTTTGTAAGTTGCTTAATAACCTGGTTAGTCCCTGTTGCCGCTAGTCCTGAAGCAACACCAACAACAAGAGCCACAAACACATTCTCAGTATTTAATACACCAGGAATAAAATAAAAACTTACTATGCCACAGATGATTCCAAGTACTGCTGCAACAAGTGGTATGAATCTAAGAAACTTCTCACTATTATTTGTTGCCTTCTTGATAATATCAATGATTGCATAGACTACTGATGTAATTACTGGAATGGTTATGAATGTATAATCCATATGAAAACTAAAGCTTTGATGCAAGAATCAAAGCTTTTTTTATATAGGCAAAGGAATTAAATAAATAAAAAAGCTTGCTCAATAGAATATCAAGCAAGCATTAATTATTATTTACAACTTCAATTATAGTCTGAACTATCTTACCGCTACTAAACGTCCCTTAACTTCCCCGCGGCGCAGTCTTTCCAAGCCTTCAGGGATTTCATCAAAGGAAATCGCGTGTAGTTTCGGTTTCAGTTTACCGGTTGCAAAGTAGCTATATACATCCTTAATATCTTGGGAGGTTCCGCCGCAACTGCCGACAACCTGGACTTGTTTAAGGATTAATGACCTTGTACTGATCGTGGACTCTAATTTGCCCATGCCGACGACTACGACTTTACCGCCGGGCGCTACCGCCTCGATGGCATCGGCCGTGGTTTGACCAAATCCGGCAAAATCAACTATCACGTCGCACTGTGCAGGCGCTAACTCGAGGGCGCTACTATAGACGTGTTTGATACCCATTTCTTCGGCGAGTTGCCGGGCTTCAGGACTGATATCGCATGCATATACATCACAATTATCGATCAGCGCCATCCCAGCAGCAAACTGTCCTAATCCGCCTACTCCAATGATACCTACTTTCATACCTGGCTTGGCACCGCCGGCTTTATACAAGGCATGATAGGAGGTCATGCCGGCATCAGTAGCAGCTGCTCCCTCTAAGAAACTGACATTATCGGGCAGCGGGACCAAGCAGTCAACGGGAACCATGCATTTGTCAGCGTAACCGCCATCGCATTGATATCCGATAGCCCAGGAGCGTCCGGTTTCGGCGCTGAGTTTTTCGGAGATGGGAGCAACACCGACCCTGTCTCCTATTTTAAAGCCTTCAACACCTTCGCCGACTTCGATAATGATGCCGGCAATTTCGTGTCCCATGTACATCGGATGAGCTGTAATGATACCAATCCAACCCGGATCTTCCAAAGCTGCGACGTCGGAATGACATAATCCAGCAGCCTTAACCTCAATTATAACGAATCCTGGTTGAACTACCGGATCAGGTTTTTCAACCAACTTGAGTGGAATGTGAGTGTCTGTAAACTGCCAACCTTTCATATAAAAAACCCCCTTTTTAGATTTTTCTCTTATATTATAACATAAATTTTTATAATTTCAAGAATTTTCTATTTTTTTATAGATTATTTTACCATTGGATGAGTTGTTACGACTACAGATAGAAATATTATTTGTACGTGTATGATTGTAAATGATATGAGACTTAAAGAATAAAAAAAGAAGAAAAAAACAAAGGGGTCTAAGGGGGAATGAGTCCCTCTTATAGTATCAGTCCGGTTTTCTTATCAAACGGCTCCAGATAATCAGTCATGCCCCGGGAGATCAGGTATTCCCTCATTTCAACCGGAGTCCGGTAATTAAGCGGTGTCATTCCAATGTTGTTAGACCGGCACAGGTACCTTTTCATTTGTTCCTGAAGATCTTCATAATCGTAGAATCTTAAATGCTTATAGAATCGTTCGTTATCAGACCGATGGCTTCGTTCGACTTTACCGTTATGCCTTGGTGTCCGCGGTTTAATGGTTTTATGAATGATTCCTAGTTTTTCACAGGCAAGATCGAATGGATGGATCCTGTCGGTTTCCTGGAAATATGCGAATTCCTGACCATTGTCGGTTTGAATAATCCTTGGTATATATCCGAAGTAACAGACAGCCCTGTACAGGAAATCTACCGCGGTGAACGACGAATGATCCTTGTAAGCGTAGATAAACCTTTCCCTGGAAGCCTCATCTATGATTGTGAACTGATAATAACGATTGTCGTCCCACATATTGGCGTTACATTCTCTCGGGACGTACTTCACGTCCAATTGCATCTTTTCACCCATTAACTTAGGCGTATGGTACTTTTTTGGCTTATAGGGCTTTCTTTTCTGTAATAACCTAGCCGCACTAAAACGCGATATAAGCTGCTGTAATGCCTTGAATAAGCGATTTGATGCCTTAGTTTTGTGTAGAGCTCCGTAAGCCCTATGTTGGGGTTTCGCCGGATCAGGTTTATGATTTTGCGTATTTCAAACTCGGTATGGCTGTTGGGGTGCGGTGTATGAGGCCTTCGACTCTTCTCCATAAGGGATTCCTTAGTCCCATCGTAGGCCTTATTCCAGCGCATCAGAGAGGCTTTGGAAATGTGATATTTCCGGCAAATGTGTGAAACCGAGTACTTTCCCGTGCGGTATGTTTGAACCGCGTGTAGTTTTGTCTTGATATCATGAAACTTTTGTGATAAAATGGCCCTGTGATTTATACTCCTCTCATGAAGAAGACTTTGCCAGTTTTCTTCTTCCACATGGTCGAGTATAAATCATTTTTGCTTTTTATTCAAGATAAGTCTCATATGTATTGTAACATAACAAGCCAAAAATTCATCAGATGATAATCCAAGTGCAGAATATTGAGCAGAGAATTCATTAAGAATACTCATTAAGTCGCCATTCTTATCAGCACCGTTTTGTGCTCCATATGCAATTAGGTTATAGGCTTCCTCAGAAGAAATGCCAAAGTTTTTCATTAATGAAGACACTGCTTGTGCTGATTCTTTTAAGTCGTACCCAAAAGTATCACGTAGTGCAAACCCTGATTCCGTAGCTTTCTCTAGTTCCTCACCCATCAAACCTGCTGCTCGACTTACTGCTGATATTCCATTAGCTACATCTTCCAGGTTATCTCCAAAGTTGTGTGTATAAACACTTTGTGCAATTGATCCTAATTGTTCTAGTTCTTCTTCAGTTGCACCTGTTGATGCTGCAATTTGATTTATTGCTTTGTTATACTCATCACCAAGTTTTACTAGTTGAACACCAGTTGCAATTGCTGCTGCTGTTATTGCGGCCATTGCTGTTGCAAGAGCGACTCCCATTGATTTAGCTAATCCTGCAAGTTTAGAATATTGATCGCCAGCATTATCAGCTTTATCACTACTGTCTTGTAAAGAATCTCCCAAATCATCAGTTGAATCACTCGCATCATCAGATGCTTCGCTATTATCACCAAGTAACTCTGTATTTTTCTTGAGTTCTTTAGACATGTCATTAAGTTCTGCTTGAGCATTATTCAATTGAACTTGCCATGCTTTTGTTCTCTTATCATTTTCACCAAAAGAATCTGAAACATTTTTTAAAGCCGACCTTAATTTTTCTATTTTTTGTTTTTGTGTATCGATTGATTTTTGCAGTACTTCATTTCTAGCAGCTAAAGCTTGCTCTGATTTATCTTGCTTATCAAATTGACTCTCGATTAGTTTCATCTCAGAGCCTAACACTTTAAATGATTGATTGATTTCGACTAACTGAGCTTTGAACTCCTTCTCGCCTTCAATACCAATTTTTAAACCAAAATTATCAGCCACATGCTTCACCTCCTTTAGATGCCATCAGGCAAAATATCATCAATGGAATGCTCCACTTTTGGCTTAGAGAAACCTATAAATTGTTTGTGACATTCCCATAGGTCTAGTAAAAGACCAAAAGGCATCATCCATACTTCTTCCTGTGCGAGGTGAAGGTGAACAATGCCGTAATATAAAAGACGAGTAAACAACTCTTCGTCACTTACTCGTCCTGTGCGTTTTCTGATGGATCTTCACTCTCAACGTTTCTTTTTGTTCCTTTTAACAATGCTTCAGTGATTGCATCTTTAAAGTTGCCTAAATCATTTGCCGTTGTTAATAGTTCAACTTCATCTTCAGTTAATAGATCCTTTTCATTTCCTTTGTTTCTTAAGTTATGAATCAATATCGGTTGATTAGCAAGAAGTGTAATTAAATACACAACTTCCGATAATGCAGCATCAAAGTTTTCACTATTTAAAAGCTTATCGCCAAGTTTATCTAATCCACCATATCTTTTAGCAATCTCTTTTGTTGCTTTGGTAGTTAGTAATAACTCGAATTCTCTACCACCAATATTAATAGCGGTGCTTCTGTCATCACCCATTTTTTATTCCTCCTGTTGAACTGGAATTCCAGCGTAAGTTGGTTCGTACATTGCATCATACCAATCTTCGATAATTGTTTTAGTGCTCTCAGATTCAGTTACTTCAGCTTTCCAAGGGTGCTTAAGTGATGTATCTGGTTTGTTTCTTCTTAAAATTGTGCCTTCGATAGTTGGTGTTGAGAATGTAATACCATCACCTTTCGTAGCTAGGTTTGTCGCAGGGATATTAAATAATACTCTGTATAACCAAAAGTACTTATATTTCCCATTAGATTTTTTAGCTCTAAAACCAATTGCTACAGGATTTGCAGTATCGTTTTCACCAGAAATCAGTACTCCGTTATTATCAACTACTGCACCTACTAAGTCTGCTATAACGTCATGGCCAATGTCATCTACTGAAAGTGAAATTGTACCACTCTTAAATTCTCTTACAATTTCTGCTTGTCCATCGTCAGCGTAAAGAGTTGCTTCATTTAACTCCACACTTAAGTCAGCAGATATTGCCTTTGCCATTTGACTAGGCGTACCATAAGTTTCATTACCATTTTCATCTTCGGTAATCTTTGCATAGTACAACTTATCTAATCCGATTGTTGCCATTTTATTGTTCCTCCTCAATGTTAAAATGATCGGCCACATCAATTGTGAAATGATGATATTTGGATTCTTTTTCATATCCGTTATATCTTCTTTCTGTGATTGTTAAGCCGTTTTTTAATAATAAATTTTCCAAACTCCTCTTTATACTAAGGTAGTTTGTTTTTGAATATATGGATATTCTTACTTCTTCGATATCTTGTTCTGGTAAATTATCTGCATAAAGTTCATAAGTTGATGTTACAGGGATTAAAACGATGTATTGTTCAGGTGCTTGTCCAGAAAAAATACCTGTTTCAATTGGAACATCGAGTTGAGAAAATAACGATATGAGTTTTTCAAGAAGTATCATATTTTATTAATTTCCTCCTCAAGTTTATTGATCATAGTATCCATGCATGCCTGTTTGGTCGATCTGACAGCTGGTTTTAGAAAAGGTCTAGCTGGTTGATTATGTTTCCCATATTCAATAATGTTTGCTATCATGGCATTTGATTTTCCATCTTTTCTTGGTTCTCTAAATCCAATTTTAATGTTGCTATTGCCATTTTTATCCACCTTTACTGAACTGACACCTAAAGAGTCGACAAGCTCACCTGTTGATCTGGATTCGACTTTTGTGTCTCTTCCTACAACGGATTCAAGATTGATTTTTACTTTATCAAAAACAACCTCACTTCCACTTTCAAGAACCTTAGTTGTTATCTCATCGGTTTTAGCTCCTAATCTTGATAATTTCTTTAGAAACTCTTCAGGCATTTTGACAGTTGCCTTAGCCATCGACTGGTTCCACCTTTTTTGCTAAAACTTCAATATACATCTTTTTCCCTTTTACATCCTCAATTGAAAATATCTCAAAATCAGAACCATCACATACGATTACCATGTTTGTTGTTAATTTCACATTAGGTATAATTCTAAACCTAAACAAATCAGTAGCTGTAGTGAAAGCGGCTCTATTAGCCCACATTGCATTGCCATGTCTACCTTCACGATAAGCCCTAATTGACGCTACTATTTCTTTAGTTTCATTCATAAAACCATCTTTATCTTTAGACTTAATTGGAAGAACTATCTGAATAAAATCGTTCATTTTTCCATAACTCATACCTTCCACTCCCTATCAAGTCTTAAAAGCAAATTGACTGTATTCCATACTTGTTGTCCTGCTTGAACATTATCAGAAAAGAAACCACCAGTTGATCCATCTCTAGATTCATAAAAGTGACTTGCTAACATGATAATTGCTTGCTTTGTTGTCGCTGGCATTTCATGAGATAAATAATATCCTTCTGAAACATGCTGGAAACTTTCTGCATAGGAAACTGCAGCGGTGATGTAACTTTCAATTAGACCATCATCTTCTGAATGCTCAATAATTAAATTTTGTTTGACTTTTTGTAGTAAATCTGAAGTTGCCATCACCACCACCTCCTTATTCGTTTTCAATAATAATTGTTATTGTTTCTGTTTTATATCCAGGTTTACCCAATGTTATTACCTTTGGAGTTTCTACTACTTCATTTGCTTTGATCCATAAAACAAATGATCCAGCTGGACATCCTACAGTTGTTGCTTCGTTAACATCAGCTGACGTTAAAGAATAAGAGCCGTTATAAATAACATCAATAATTGAATTTAGACCAGTTCCAATAGAAAGACCAATCCATTTATGAACACCTTGTTCTGAATTATTTGAATCAAAAGCAATCAACTCATCTACAGGAACCTTTATAGTAACTGTACCTTCATTAAATGTTATACTTTCAATTTTGCTGTGATTTGTAACAATATCCCCAATTTCATTAGGAATAGTTCCAACTGTTACATCGAATAAATCTTTTGCAACAATTCCTGCTTCTTTTAACTTAGTGATCAGTTCATTAAAGTCATTTTTTAATGTTCCTATGTTTGATGCACTAGATTCTTTTACATTTAATGCTTCTTTTACTCCGCCAATTGATGTTGTAGTTGCAGGATTTAAGGTGTAGGGACTTTTCTCTACACCATTTACCTCTGCATTTTCATTAACAGTAAGTTTACCGTTGATAACAATCTCACCATTAATTACTGTTTTCTCTCCACCTTGTTCGGTATAATTTTTTACATTGTAACTCATATCGTTACCCCCTTAAGCCTTAATCTTTAAGATTTTGACTGCTTCAGGTAGTACAAGTTTTCCATCAACACGTTCTTTAGCAACAAAACCAATCATTCCGTTTCCTGCGAATAATTCTTTTAATTCAGCAAATGAACGAACACCACGATCACCGATGTTGTAGTATGAAAAATCACCAAATGCAATGACAGGTGCACCAGCTTCAATAGTTGGAACATATGCTGATGTTAACACTTCATAACCAAGCAAACGATCAGTTTCCCCAGCCTGAAGAGCAGGTTGCCAGATGTACTGACCATTACCATCTTTTAGTTTTCTCAAAGTTGCAATTGTTTGATCGTTTAAAATAAACTTAGCATTCTTTCTGTATGGACGTTTTAACGCATACACAAGGTTGACGATTTCATCATAAGTGATCGCTGTTGAGCTTGCCGTTGTGACAGCTACTTCACCACCACCATTTACTGCAAAAATACCCGGAGGTTTTCCTTCACCATTACCATTTAAGAATGCATCTTCTTCAGCGTTAGCTAAAGCTTTAGCAAACTGATCAATTAAGTAGTTTTCTAAACCGAATGCATTATCGTATAAAAGTTCTTCTGTAACCTTTACAGCAACATGTAATTTGTGAGCATCTAGGATTACTTGATTGAATGTTGCATCTCCAAATGATAGAGGTTCGCCTTCTTCAATCCAAGCAGCAGCAGGTTTTGTTCCAGCAATATTAATTTTGTGTTCACCACTAGTTTTGATAATAGTACCAAGTTTTCTTAAGATATTCTCATCTGATAAACCTTGAACTAAACGTGTGTCATATTCTTCTGGCACTAAGTAACCGCCACTTGAGTCGATTCCTTCTTGTAAAATGTTGCTCACTTGTCTGAAATTAGTACGAAGTGCATTGAACATAGCCTTCTTATAAGCATCGCTTGAGCGTCCTGTTTTCATTTCCTCATTCATACCAGGTTTTTGAGTAAGAGGTGTACTTGTTGCTTTCTTGAGTTCGTTTTCTAAAAGCTCTTGATCCTTCATACGATTAATTTCATCTCCTAATGCTTTGATTTTTGTTTCCATTTCGTTGTAAGTCTTGATGTCTTCATCAGAAAGTAATCCGTCTTTATCACGTTTACTTTCTACAAATGCTTTCGCACCTTCCCATAGTTTTTTTCTTTTTTCAATAAGATCTTGAATAGTCATTATTTGTTTCCTCCTTTTTACTTTATTAAAAAAAGGCGTTCTAGCAGTTCATTTGCTGTTCGCCCATTTTTTATAGTTTCTTTTTTATTTACCGCAAGTTTATTAAGTAGTGCAGTAGCTACTTGTTTTGTTGAGAATGCATATGCCTTAACTTCTACTTGTTTCTTTTCATCTCTTAAAATGTCATCGGCAAATCCAAGTTCGATAGCTTTATTTGCATTCATCCATGTTTCCTCATCCATAAGACGAGAAATTTTTGCTCTGCTCATACCTGTTTTAATTTCATAAGCATTGATAATACTTTCTTTGACTTCATTTAACATTTCAATGGCTTTACTCATTTCAGTATGATCTCCATAAGCAAGTGTTACTGGATTGTGAATCATCATTAATGCAGTAGGTGCCATCAACACCTTAGTACCCGCCATAGCAATTACTGATGCAGCACTAGCCGCTATTCCATCAATCTTAATGGTAATATTTCCTTTATAATCCATCAGCATTGAGTAGATTTGACTTGCTGCTATACAGTCACCACCAGGCGAGTTAATCTAGATAGTTACATCACCTGAACCACTGAATAACTCATCATGAAACATTTTAGGTGTGATATCATCATCGAACCAACTTTCCTCCGCTATAGTTCCATATATCTCTAGTAACCTTTCAGCGTTTGATTCTTCGTTCTTGAGATTTTTCCACACCCAGAACTTCTTGTTCTTCATTTGAATCCTCCTTCTGTATGTTTTCTTTATTTGCATAAGCACCAGCATCTCTAAGCGGTAGCATGTTTCCATTTACCAAATACAAGTCCCCACCATCTTCTCGTGATATACGATCAAGATTTTCAAGTTCTCTAATATCATTTGCTGACATCCATCCGTTTTGTCTACCAATTGAGTAACCCTTCATTCTTGATTCATAATCTCCTCGAAGTAGTCCTTCTAAGTTAAACTTAATAAAGTATTCTTTCTTTTCATCATTCGATAGTAGTGCTCTCATTAAGGATTGTTCCCATCGAATAACCCATGGATCTAAAGTGTATTTTACAAACTCTAAAGATTGCTGTTCTATATTTGAAAAACTCGATTTTTCCAAATCACCAACCATGTGAGGAGGAATTCTAAAAATTCGAGCAATTTCATTTATTTGAAACTTTCTTGTTTCTAAGAACTGTGCTTGTTCAGGAGAGATAGAAATTGGTGTATATTTCATGCCCTCTTCCAGTACAGCAACTCTACCCGCATTGGAACTTCCACCAAATTGTGACTGCCATGCTTCTCTTACTTTCTTTGGATCTTTAATCGTTCCAGGATGTTCTAATACACCACTTGGCGCTGCACCGTTAGCAAAGAACTTCGCTCCATACTCTTCACAAGCAATAGCCATACCGATTGCATTTTTTGCCATTGCAATTGGTGAATAGCCTACCAAACCATCAAATCCAAGTCCAGGAATGTGAAGCACATCTCTTGGCATCAAGACTACTGTTCTACTAGAATTGCTGTTAATATCGTCTGATACACTGAAATACTCGTAATATAGCTGCCCATTCTCATCACGATTGACTGTCATCCGACTTGGAATCAAAGGATATAAAGCGATGACTTCACCTTTACCATTTCTGATAATTTGAGCATATGCATTTCCCCAAAGAAGCAAGTGTGTCATTAATGTTTCTCTGAATACAAATGAACTCATCTCAGGATTAGGCTCATCGTGAAGCAAATGATAAAGTGTATGATCGATTGCTTTTTCTTTTCCGTTATCCTCTTTATACCTATACAAATGTAGTGGAAGGCCAGCGACTGCTTCTGCCAAAATTCTAACGCAAGAATAAACAGCAGTCATTTGCATCGCAGAACGTTCAGTCACATTTTTACCAGCGGTTGAACTACCCATCAAGAATGAATATCCACTGCCTAAGACTTTATTTTCAGGCTTATCTCTTGACCTAAAAATACCTTTAAATATTCCCATATCTATCACTCCTTAAATAAATAAGATACCTCTTGAATCATATACAGATTCATTAGAAGTGCCTTCATTTCTTAATGCCCTATCAAGTGCCATAACCGTTGCTACAGCTCCATCGATTTTTTCTACTGATTTAGATTTATCCATCTTAATGTTTCCAGCTGGATCTTCTCTGATCGTAATATTATCCATCATCCAATGAAGGACTGGATTACCATTATGTGCAATTCGTTTGCCTACTACTAAATTCATGAGTTCTTTAGTAGGAGGACTCATATCCTTAAAGCCCTGTCCAAAGGGAACAACAGTAAAACCCATGTTCTCTAAGTTTTGTGTCATTTGAACTGCTCCCCATCGGTCAAAAGCAATCTCTTTGATGTTATATTTTTTTCCAAGTTCCTCAATAAAAGTTTCAATATAACCATAATGGATTACATTTCCTTCTGTTGTTTTTAAATAGCCTTGTTGAGACCATAAGTCATATGGAACATGGTCACGATTTATTCTTTGTTTCATATTCTCTTCTGGTATCCAAAAATAAGGTAAGATATGATATTTGTCTTCGCTTTCATTAGGCGGAAAAACAAGTACAAAAGCAGTAATATCCATAGTAGATGACAAGTCTAATCCACCATAACATACACGACCTTCCAAGTCTTCAGGTTTGAAATTAACATAGCAGTCATCAAACTTACGCATGGGCATCCATCTCTTTTCTTGTTTCACCCATTGATTTAGTCTGAGTTGCCTGAAGGAATTCTCTTCGCTAGGCATTTGCTTTGCAGATTCACAAGCTGCTCTTACTTTTTCAATGTCTACTGTCACTCCTAGACTAGGATTAGCCTTTTTCCAAACTTCAGGATCAGTCCAATCATCATCTTGCTCTGCACCATAAATCACTGGATAAAATGTAGGATCAATCTTTCTTCCTTCCAAGATATCCTTTGCCTTTTGATGTACTTCATAACAGATAGAGTTTGTATCATCACCAGCTGTAGTAATAAGAAAAAACAAAGGCTGCTTTCTGGCATCACCAGAACCCTTTGTCATAACATCGTATAATTTTCTGTTTGGTTGAGCATGAAGTTCATCAAACACAACACCATGTATATTGAATCCATGCTTTGAGTAAGCTTCTGCAGAAAGAACCTGATAAAAACTATTCTTGTATTCAATTCTGTTTTTTGATTCAGAAATCTTTACTGCTTTTTTTAAGTACTTATTAAGCTCGACCATTTTCTTTGCAACGTTAAATACAATCTTTGCTTGGTTTCTATCAGCAGCACATCCATATACTTGAGCTCCTTCTTCAAAGTCACCACAAGTAAGTAAAAGAGCAACCGCTGCTGCAAGTTCACTCTTTCCTTGTTTCTTTGGTATTTCGATGTATGCTGTATTAAACTGTCTATATCCATCAGGCTTCAAAATTCCAAATACATCTCTTATTATTTGTTCCTGCCAATCAAGGAGTTCAAACGGCTTTTTATACCAAACTCCATCTGTGTGTTTTAATGA
>LFRM01297158.1_pt1 | contig 12146 bp, 10 predicted proteins | sample 618341 | NCBI WGS metagenome assembly LFRM01 (sample SAMN03654438, study PRJNA283298) | anaerobic digester metagenome | isolation source: pool of bioreactors CSTR01a, CSTR02a, and CSTR03a thermophilic anaerobic... | place: Denmark: Kgs. Lyngby | collected 2014-05-21
TTGTATTGATGGGCGTCTCTTTTTTCAAAGATCGTTCTTAAGCATTACAGGAATGCTCCTAACCGACAAAGAAATCCTTAATCTCTGCCTGCCTTTACGAAGGAGAGATACATTTATTAGCTGTCGGGAAAAGAGTTTATTAGCTTTAACGCCAGTTTTCTGCGCTAATACTTACCATGCATGGCTGCGATATCATTTGCTTCAGGCTACCTAATCCTAATATGCTATTGAACAAGGGTACAAATTTATCGTCTATCGCTGACTTTGGTGTAAAATAATATTCTATTGAAGTAGTCCAATCATTTATTGTCACTTACCTTAAAGTATCTTACATCCCAGTTCTGGTAGTCCAGGTGTTGATAGAATGACTGCGAAGTTAATGATGCATTGTTCAAATGTCCTATCAACACGGCCTTTTCACGCCCCATTATGCTGAAATGAGGTGATTAAACAAACCATCCAAAGAGGCCTATACCACTTATGAATATTCGGCAAGGATGCGTATTTTCCTTGAGGCTGCAATAGATTTTAGAAATAATTTGAGCATCCTCGATTTCAATGACGTTATTACTGCGCTTACCTTTATGTTACAGACATATACGACTTTTCTTTGGATCCCCCTCGTGTTCATACAGTTTATTCTCCGGCTGGTATACTATGCTCACTTAAGCCGAGTACCAGTCCAGCTTACCTTCAAGCCCAGATCAGATGATGAATTATTGGGGAAACCTGACAGAAAAGTGGTTGCGGTCGGGCTGGCAAAAATTGTTACCCCCATGGTGCAGTATGTGAGCTAGAGTAATGGAGTTCGTGCTTATCAGTTAACACACTTGATATTGGTGAAACAACAAACACCCTCTTTTTACCACATCGGTAACAAGGGGGTGTTTTGGTCTTCTATCAACAATCCGACAATTACAGGCGACTACCTGCTAACAACTTATAATACTTCGGCCTATGGCGTCTGCGGCAATTATGCCTTCATAAACCATTTGAGCATTTACTGGAAATGGCATGTTGTGTATGGTTTCCCCTTCAACTGTCGCGGCAGTAGCAACCTTCATCAGTTTTTCTGAGTCTGCTCCAGCCAGGCCCAGTTCTTCCAGCGTAACGGGCAGGCCTACTAACTTGCAGAATCCCATGATCTCCATGATTTCATCGCTGTCACGACCCTCCATCACCATCTGCACCAGGGTTGAAAATGCCACCTTTTCACCATGGTAGTATTGATGGGTTTCCTCTAAAGCGGTAAAGCCATTATGGATCGCATGAGCCGCTGCCAGGCCGCCGCTTTCGAAACCTATTCCGCTCAGGTAGGTATTGGCTTCTATGATTTTTTCCACCGCTGGAGAAGTAACTTTTTTCTCTACGGCCAGGCGGGCATAATAACCGTATTCCAACAGGGTTTGCAAACAAAGCTCAGCCAGGGCCAGGGCGCTTATAGAGGGAGCACCTCCTGCCATGGCAGGCAGTCTGCGTTTGCTGCTGGCTTCTGCCTCAAATTTTGTGGCCAGGGCATCTCCCATTCCAGCTACTAAGAAGCGCACCGGAGCTTGTGCAATTATTTGACTGTCCAATAAAACCAGGTCGGGATTCTTGGGGAGCAGCAGGTATTCTTCAAATGCACCGCTTTCTGTGTATATTACCGATAGGGCGCTGCAGGGTGCATCAGTTGAAGCTATACTGGGCAAGATGACCACTGGCTGGTTGCGGTAATATGCCACCGCTTTGGCGGTATCAAGCGTTTTCCCTCCCCCGAAACCTACGATTATGTTCGCATTGGCTTCAGCTGCAACTTGTTTCAAGCGCTCTATTTCCGGTTTGCTGCATTCCCCGCCAAATTTCTCGATAGTACAATTGATACCCTGATTGCCGGATTTGAAATACTTTTCGGCTTCACCCACCATGAAAGCGTCAGCAATGATCAAGGCGTTGTCACCGAGGTCTTTCATGTAGTTGCCGGCCTCATTCAACACACCTGGCCCCTGGACATATTTGCCCGGGGAACTTAAAACTTTTATCATCTTATGCTGTCCCTCCTAATTCAGTATAGGTTTATTGTGGACTGATTATATTGATATATTCGGAAATAGCTATTATTAAGGAGGGACAATGAGTGTAGACCATTAAATCATAGGAAGGCATTTACTGATGTGAATAGCATATGCTGTTATTAATTGGCCGGCAGGGTCAATCTGTTTGGCTGCCTCTGTGTTCCTTTCTAAATCAGACCCCGGGGACATCAATGGTAATGATAGTCCCAATCTGTACTGCTTTGATCAATAGGTACAATACACAAACCCGATGGTGCCCAGACCGGTGTGCAGTCCTATTACCGGTCCGATGGCGCATAAGCCCACCGGCAATTGGTATTTTTCGGCCAGGGTGTCCCTGAGCCGGCTGCCTTTGTCAGCGGCGTTGATATGGTGAACAATCAGTTGCTTCAGGCCTTTCTTGCGATAGTCTTCTTCCAGCATTTCCAGCATGCGCCTGATGGCAGCCGCATTGCCGCGCGTCTTTTCCACCAGATGAGTCATGCCTTTTTCCATATCCACGGTGAGAATGGGTCGAATTTGAAGGATGGAACCCAACAAGGCTGAAGCCGTCCCGATGCGGCCTCCCTTTTTTAAATACTCCAGGGTCTCGGGGACAAAATAGAAATGGACTCTGCTGCGGGTATCGGCGGCTGCCTGCAGAGCATCTTCCATACTGCCCCCGGCTTTAGCCGCCTCTGCTGCTGCAATAACCTGCAGACCTAAAGCCATGCAGTTGGTATAGGAATCCACTATCTCTATGCGGGCTTCGGGAAACTCCTGCAACAACCTCTCCCGGGCCGATCGGGCGTTAGCACAGGTGCCGCTCATGGCGGAGGAAATAAAAATCCCCAAAATGTCGTCGCCTTCAGCCAGGCAATCCCGGAAGGCATTAAGAAACTCCCCCTGGGAGGGCTGTGACGAGGTAGGTATGATCCCGGTCTTTTCGATCTTGCTGTAGAAATAGCTGTGTTCCACCTCGTTCTCCTTAAAGGATTCATCAGGAAAATGAACACTCAGTTGAAGAACCTGTATGTTAAGACGGCGGCAGGTTTCTTCATCAATATATGACGTACTGTCAGTAAATACCCTGATCCCCATCGTGTATTCCTCCGCTCCAAATGATGCTTAAAAAGTATTTGAAATAATTCGGTATACTTTCAAAATCGTTTAGAATATGGCAATACTTGATTATTATACCTTAAATAAGGGATACCTTGTGCAACTTGAGTTCAGATTATCAGCAGCGCTTAATGGGCAATAATCGCCAAAGGCCATCGCCCATGGGCACATTTGGATTTACGCGCACTCTAAACCATCATGGTGTTAATACTGGGCCACCTCTGCCCATGGATACTATACGACCACAATTTGTAGCATACTTGGATTTCGACAACTGATATGCAGAACTTACTGGGAAAACCTGACTAAAAAGGTGGTGCCGGTCGGACTGGTAGAAATCTCTATTCTGGCATTGTGGCGGGCAGTTATGCGGTAGCATACCGCCAGCCCCAGGCCGTTGCCGTGTTCTTTGGTGGTCAGAAATGGCGTGCCCAGCTTTTCCAGCAGATCTTGCTCTATGCCCTGGCCATGGTCCTGAACTGCCAGTACAACCTGGCCGTTATCGACGAAGGTCTTTATCAACAACAAACCACCCGATGACATGGACTCCAGGCCATTATTGACCAGATTCAAGATAAGCTGGCGCATTTCCTTCTTGTCGAGCAAAAGGTCGGGTATGTTTGTCAATTCTAGGTTTATGGATTGATCCCTGATCATCGCCCTGGCATGCAATAAGGGCAAAAGCTTAGTGATAATATCGTTGAGATTGCCCTTCTCCAGTTCAACTATTTTGTTTTTGGCCAGGGAAAGAAACTCGGTGATAATAGAGTTGCCCCGGTCCAGTTCCTCTATCATCAAATCGAAGTATTCATAATCCCTGCTGTAGGCCTGGTTTTCCCTCAATAACTGCAGGAAACCCCTCACGGTTGTCATGGGATTGCGTATTTCATGGCCTATGCTGGCTGCTATTTCGCCCACCACATTAAGCCGGTCCAGGCGGTTCATTTCAATCTCCATCTGCCTTATATCGGTGATGTCAATTATCACCATCAACATGCAGGGCTCGTTGCCAATCTCAATCAACTCCAGGAAATACCTGCCTAGCCTTTCTTCGCCGTTTTTCCGGCAAAACCTGAATTCCAAATCGCGCAGGGATTTTTCCTTGATGATCTGCCGTTTGAGAATATCGCGGTCAGATGGATCCTTCCAAAAACCTATTTCAATGGATGTGCGGCCAATGACCTCTTCCTGCGTTCGCCCGGTGATGCTGCAGAAGGTGTTGTTTACTTTCAAATATCTTCCTTCTTCAACAGTGGAGATGGTCATTATAAAAGGGCACACATTAAAGGCCAGGGACAGCATCTCCTCCGAGAAGCGTATCTTTTCGACCATTTTCTTGCTCTCGGTTATATCCCGGGAGACGCTGAGCAAATGGGCCTCGCCATCGATATCGATGATTTCCCCGGAAAGGGACAGCCTTCTGAGCTCACCGGTTTTGGTTCTCAGATTGAATTCAAAGCCCTGTACCCTCTCGAAGTCTTTCATTTGCTGTCTTAAGGCCTTACGCTGTTCCGCATCAGCCCAGGTGTTTAATTCCTGAACGGTACGCCCAATGATTTCATGGCGCTCATAGCCGGTCAGTTTGATGAAGGCATCATTTACCTCAACATGTCTGCCCTCATTTAAGGTGGTTATTGACATCAAATCAGGGTTGCAGTGGAAGGCCTTGGCAAACTTTTCTTCTGATTGGCGCAGGGCCTTTTCAGATTGGCAGAGCTTTTCCTCAATGGCCTTGCGGACAGTATATCGGTAACTGTAATCAATCTGAAGAGCTGGCCATTTATCATCACCAATCTCGCCGAAGTCAGGCCGGTGCCGGTTTCGCCATTCTTTTTGCGGTATGGCATTTCGAAATTCTCTATTTCGCCTTTGGATATCAGTTCATTCTGAAACAGCCGGGCCAATTCATTACAGCACCACAACCCCATTTCGATGGTGCTTTTGCCGATGGCATACGCCCGGGAATGACCGAACATATTGATCCAGGCCTGATTGACATCCAGGTGTACGCAATCTTCCAGGGTAGTGATGCACATAGCCACTGGACTGAAATTAAAAGCGGTGAAGAAAAGCTGTTCTCTGCCGGAAAAACTGTCCCAGCTTCTTTCGGTTGTGCCGGGATTCGGCTGGGGATCAGTCAAGTATGCCTCGAGATCGGTTGTTACTGTATCATCAAGCCCGGGATTGGCGGCGGTGGGCCTTTGCTTGTTCACGGTTGAGGTGACCTGGAGCATATTGGCTTTTATAAGCTGCTGGTACTGCTTTTGCAATTGGCTCACATACTGTCGCAAATAAAGCAGTTCTCTTTTCATTTCCTCTATATCGGTCTGTGTATCCAACATTAGCGCTTCCTTCAAGTCGATTTTAATCAGAAATAGGAATTTTACCGCTTTATTCATAATTCTGTATTAATAGACAAAATCCTGTAGTTATGTTTACTAAATATACTGCAGTCGAATGCACTGCGGGGCTGATCTAGTTGCAATGTGTTGTATAGGGATTACATAGGCCAAACGTTTTATTCTGTTAATACAATTACCGCTATTTAACTCAATAGTGTGGCAAAAAGCGTTTTGCGAACAAAAGCAAAAACCCGGCAAACCGTGAGGTTTACAGGGCTTAAATGCTCGCCGGCGGTTCAACCTTCAGTCCAAGAACTTCGGCGGCAGTTCTTTATAGCCCAGTGCTTTAACCGCCTGGGAAATGGTCTGCAGGCCCGGGGTGACCATTTGCTTTGAAACGCCATGGGCCAGTAATTTCCCCTTATCATCCATCACCACTGCCTCTGCAATGCAAATACTTCGGCCGGCTTTGATGCGCTTGCCCTCAACCACCAAACGACCGGCTTTTGCCGGGGCCAGCATGGTAACGCTCACATCCAGTGAAATGAAACCGGCATCATCGGCAACATCACAATAGACAGCCCAATAAGCCGCAGTATCGATCAAAGAAGTATAAACCCCGCCGTGTACACCGCCAAACGGATTCAAATGCCGGTTGCTGAGCTCCAGCTCAACCCGGGAATAACCCGGACCCAAATCCACTACCGACATGGCCAGCAGCATGAAATACGGGCTCTGGTTGATAAGCTCTTTAACCGCATCGAGATGCTCCTGATTCAGGGTTGCCATGAAAACCACCACTTTCAATGAAATTGAATGAACGCACGCGCACTATCGGGTGTAGTTGTTTTGTGGGTTTGATCGCTGTGGCTGATTTGCTGGTAATATGACTGATTTGCTAGTGAGATTGGAGATGCTATGATTTTTTCAACAGGCCTTGAGCGAGGGTTTCGTGGAATGAGATGACCATATCTATCATCTGCTCTTTGGTTATGGCTTTCAATATTATCCATTTGTATAACAGGTATTTTTCCACGGCCAGTATGGCATGTGCTATCGGTTCGGCAGGTACATCGTTGAATCTGCCTTTGGCAATACCATATTCGATATTGCGGGTGTAAAATGCAATCAATTTGTCCTCAAACTGCCGCAAACACTGGTCGATGGCCTCGCTGGTGCCCGCTGCGCGACTGTACAGCTCGGAGAGTTCTTCATTGCGGGTGAAGACCTCCATGGTGATTCTTTTGGTTTCTACAAATCTTTTGTAAAGATCCTTTTCAGTTGAATAGTAGCTGTTGATGCTGGATATGATTTCCTCGGCAAACCCTTCTAACAGTGTTTTAAAGATATCTTCCTTGTCCGAGAAATAATTATAAAAAGTGCCGGTTCCGTAGCCTGATTTCATAATGATCTCGCGCACCGGGGTATCTGCATAGCCCTTTTCCACAAAAAGGGTCAAGGCACACTGCAGCAATCTCTGCCGCCGTTCCTGGCTCTGTTTTTCAATCGGTATGGGCATGACTGACCTCTCCTGAGTGTACGTTCGTTCACTATTAGTATAATGAGTCATTACTCTTCTGTCAATATAAACCAGGTTGGAATTAACATTTGAACAAATGGAGGTTTATTGTATTTGCAGGTTCAATTCATCTTCACTGCAGATTCCGGACTTTATGGCATTACTGCGCAGCACCAGATACAACTCGGCGTAGGCCGCATTGATGTAAGGCAAAACGAAAAGCACCCCTACAATGAAGACTAAAATCCCAATTATGATTCAGCCCAGGAAAGACAGGTCGAGGACAAAAATATGAAATTTGTGTCTCTGTGTCATCTGCGTGCTCAACTGCACAGCGCGGCGGTAGCCTATGTTGGGATTATCAGCCAGTATAAATGGTACCATGCGGTAGGCGTAAATCATAACTATACCGGGGATGACTAAGAGCAAAAACCACAGGAAATTCAGCCAGGCTCTCCACAACATGGTGACGACCACGCTGCGGTAATGATTCTTATTGAAGGCGAATCCGAGGTGATTCAGATCAAAACGGTTCTGCTCGGCTTCAATAAAATAACGGCGTCCCCCCACCTCAAGAGGATAGCCCACAAAAACCCTAAAACAAATCACTATCAGGCAAAAAACTACTACCAACACAATCAACCCAATAATAATAGCCGTAAGGTATTCACTACCTGCACCCCACCAGTCAGGGGCAGTTGATTCAAACTCAGAACGGTTTGAATTCCAGTTTACATTGAAACCACCGTTACCCCCGCTGATAGCAATTACTAAACTCACAACAAAGGCTTTCCAGTAATGTTGCTTCAATAAGTTCCACGCTCTGGTTTTTAGTTCCCTGATAGTCCACATGTTGGCCCCTCCACATTATTAAATTATCAATCTGCAATTTCGCCAATGTTAAATTTCGTGTTTCAAACAAAATATTCCTTTTTATAAACAGTAAACCAATGCTGTTTTTGACAGGCAGTTGATGGCAGTATATTGGCGGCCTTGAAGCGCATAAAACCAGAGCCGTTTTCGAAAAATATGCTTGTCATAAAGTATTTTATTAATGCAAAGGAGCGGATAGCCTGTGAAGCACAATCCGGATGACCGGCGCGACAATGTGGATAAACTTCAGTTTATGATCAACCATACAATCGAAAATATGGAAAAGGCCGAAGAGACCATGGAATTAACCGATGACCCCCGCCAGAAAAAGGCCATCAAGGAGAAAAACATCCGCCGCAGGGAGGCTTTGCGAGGGTTCAGTCATGAGATCAAGGACGAGGCTGAGGCCAAACAAGATGGATATGAATGAGATTTGAATAATTAAGCCAGCGCTGCTGTTTCGGTGGCGCTTATTTTTTGAATAAACGGTCAGTAAATTGGGTTTATGATGTATTACTCAATCATTAAGAGTGTATAGTAGAAGAAAAACATAACGGATTGGCTGGGCAAATGGTCAAAAAGCCAATAAACAGCGATCTGGCGCCACTGCAGGGACGACGGTCCCTTGAGCGCTGGTGTTATGATTCCGGGCAGGGTGAAATGAGCTGGGAGGGCACTGACTTTTCCCTGTGGGGAGAAGCTGATGCATCCGTCGACCGGCATGTTATCAGGGTTCAAGGCAGTATTAATCCTCAGGGTAAAACCATGGCCAAACCCGGGTGGATAGAATTGGAAACCAGCCCGACTGGTCAGGAGCCGGTTGTAGAGGATATCTTCCTGGTGGGAACCCGCCCCCTTCCTTGTTTTAACCTGAACTGCATATCCCGGCATCCTTTGAGCCCTGATTATCTGGTGGCAGCTACTGCTGACGGCCAGTTGCTGCTGCTTGATGCCCGACTGCCGGAGAATCTGAAAATACTGCGCGAGCAGCACATACACGCTTCCCTATCCGCTTTGGTCTGCTGCGGAAAGATGCTGCTGGGGCTTGAAAATGGTCACTCATCGGGGTGCAAACTCCATCTGATCCAGATTGACCAGACTTCTACCCCCTACCCTGCCTTTAAATCAGGTTTGACAAGATCCCTGCCGGTAGCTTTGACCACCCTGGCGGAAAACGACCGGACTTCGGCCTGGGGGGCAACTTCAAGCGGAGAATTGTTCCTGCTGCAATTGGATCTGTCCAACCCGGATTCATTTGCGGTAAACATGCAACCTGGAGGACGCCTGCAGGGCAGAAAAATACGGGGCAGTTTAAAAACCGTGGTTAAAGAGCTTTACCAGGCGACTAGGGCCAGACGGGTCTCTTTGCGGCGGTTGCATTACAGAAGCGGGCGATGTTCCGGTTTGGCCTATGACGGCAAACACTTCTGGTCATTCTCCGCTTCCGGGCAAAAACCCTCCATACTGCGCCTGCATGACCAGGATGGCAGATTGTTGCGATCTTATAGCTGTCATGCCCCGGTTACGGTTTCATATCTGAATTATATGCATCATCAGCTGCTGGTTTTGGATCAAGAACATCAGCAACTGCACCTTTATTATCTCGGGGATAGCATGGAAGCAGTGGCCTGCCTGGCACCGTTCAATACCAGCCACCCCGGCTACATAACGGCCGGGGGCCCGCAAACAGCCGGTATGCATGAAATGTGCCTTTTGTATGTCGGCGCTCAAGGCCGGGACGCTGTACACCGTTATGATCAGGATAAACTGCTGCCTCTGCTGGCCTATCTCGGCCACGAGGGAACTATTTATGACTATTTTATGGATGGCTTTCTCATGCTGGCCCAATACTCTCCCCTGTTAAATGGCCGCAGCTTTGGCCTGGATCTAACTGGTGCCCCTTCAAGAAAAGAAGATTGGCTGGCTTTATTTGACGAGTATTTTCATCCTCAGGCCAATCTCTATGCAATGGAAAGATGCATCAAGGCCATTATTAAAAAACTGGGTCCATGCAGATCGGGAGCCGTTAAGGTAGTGCTTGCGATCCCAACGGCTGACCCGCGCTGTACTGACTGGGACAATACCGGCTACTCCCTGGTTGATCCCGGGCATCGTATTGCGGCCACCCGCTGGGCTATGGGGGAATTGGTGAAGCGCTGGGAAAAAGCTGATTTTCGCCATCTAAAACTGGCCGGCTTCTATTACCTGACCGAGCAGGGAGCTTACGAGGATGAGGTATTGCATGCTTTCCCCGAGCTGTGCAACGAATACCGCTTGCGTTCCTTCGCCATTCCCGGCATTACTTCCAACTGGCTTACTGAATTCAGCCGGGCCGGTTTCGATACGGTATTGTTGCAGTCCTCCCATGCTTTTTGGCAGCCAGCCTTAAGCCCGCCGCGCTACCTGTTGAAATGCGCCGGTCAAATCGCCCGTCATTATGGCATGGGCATGGAGGTAGAGCTTCCCTATAATGTTTTAGAACCGGCCGGCCGTCAAAAGCTGCGCGACTACCTGGAGATGGCGGCAATACAGGGCTGGGCCGGTACATTTACGGCCTATTTCCAAAGCTACAATTTGATTAAAAGCCTGGCCGAAAGCCCTGATCCGGAATGCCGGCAGCTATATGACGAGCTGTTTCGTTTTACCCGCCTTTCCAGACAGCAAAACAGATCAGCCCTGCAATCAAACCTTCCCCTCAAGTTTGACTGCCAGGCTTCATGGATGAGAAATGCCAGTTGCCGCTTGAATATTGAAAGCCACCGCGGTTTATTTAACATCAGCCGCATCCGCCTATCATGACAATTCTGTTAAAATCATACTGTTTGCCGTCTGTATGACAGATGAGATTTTCAAATTGATTTTTCCTGCAAGACTCCCTGCGAATGATTGGCCAACTTCTATTCTGTTGCTAAAATTATTTTTATTATTAGGAGGCGGAATGGTTATATTACTCCTCTGTTGGGGCAATAATTGAAATAATCCAATAATTGCAGGAGGTATGGCCAACATGGACATTATTTCGCTGGATGAATTTAATCAGCTGCCACACAAAGATCAGGTTGCAGTTCATCGTGAATTGAAAAACACCATAGGCATTAACGGTATTCTTGAGGCCTGGAATTTGAGCCGAAACAAATACTATTACATGGTGAAAAAGAGAAATCTCAACGAGGACAATAAAAAGAAAAACAGACCCCCCAAAAAAACGGTGGCGGCTGCTGCCGGAGATCAAAATGGGCAGCAGAAGGTTGAACAAAGCAAAACCAAACAAATCAACCCCGATAATGAAAAGATAGCCTTTGACATCTCCATACAGGGGTCTACCAAGGTTATCAGCAGCATACTGGAATCAATTACAGAAACTTATGATTCGGACCGGGTTTTTCAGGTAAATATGTCAGTACGGCAGATCTAAAAACATACAGGACGTGAAATGCACCGTTTGATCAAGCAGCGGTGCATTTTATTCTATGCGTTTGATCCAGGCCGGCATCGGCAACAAACATGTCAATGCCGGACGGTGCATCTTAATTTTATATGTTTGATCCAGGCTATCGTCGGCAGCAAACATATCGATTCCGGACGGAGTATTTTAATTTTACGTGTTTGATTAAGGCCAGTCTCAATTTAGTACGGTGAAATTTTAATCACATGGCCTTTATAGCAAACCATTTGATAAAGGTCAGCCGGCTTGTTGATATATCGATTATCTTGCGAATTAACAGCTTGAACCGGACCAATGCAATGCATCAGGCATGGCCAAACCCGGTTTTACGCATCGTCTCCTGGAACCCCGAACATCAACATAAGCCCGTAATCCACCCCGGCATATACGCTGTCGTCTTCATTGATATTGATGTTTTCTAAAAGCACCCGCAGCTTATAACCGTTGTTTTCAACCTCCAGGCTCATGTTTTCAGGAGGCAGGGTGTGTTTGGACTCATTGCCGAACTCGGCGATAGTCTGGGCGAAATCATACAGACCGGTGCTGATCAGCTCTTCCCCGGCCGCGTTCTGCACCGCTACCCGCACCTCTTTGTTAGACAGGCGCTGCAGCAAGAACTTATAGGGTTCGCCCTGTACGGTAAAATCAATTTCAGCCGTTTGCTCTGTTTCTCTATTGTGGGAGTTGGCCCTGACCATGATGTCAAAGCCGCTGATATCGACCGGTTGTTGGGCATCCAATGCTGCATAGAAATAGCGGAATCCCCTGTCCATGCCCGGATAAGCCGGTTCAAAGCCGAAAACACTTTTCAT
>LFRM01070671.1_pt1 | contig 12145 bp, 15 predicted proteins | sample 618341 | NCBI WGS metagenome assembly LFRM01 (sample SAMN03654438, study PRJNA283298) | anaerobic digester metagenome | isolation source: pool of bioreactors CSTR01a, CSTR02a, and CSTR03a thermophilic anaerobic... | place: Denmark: Kgs. Lyngby | collected 2014-05-21
AACTTAGAAAATAAAAGGAGGAATGAAAAATGGATATAGGAAAAGGACTTATTGCTATTGGAGCAGGACTAGCGGTCATGACAGGAATGATGAGTGGAATAGGACAAGGTTGGGCAGCGGCTAGCGCAGTTGAAGCTGTGGGACGTAATCCAGAGGCAGAGAGTAAAATCAGATCGATGCTTATTTTGGGCGCAGCAATTGCTGAGACGTGTGCGATTTATGGGATGCTGATTGCTTTCTTACTGATTTTCGTATTCTAGAAAGCGGGTATCAATTATGGTTTTTCTAATTAGTGCTATTAGTATAGATATTGGGGGCAATCTTATCCCCAACCTAATTACAATCTTAACGCAACTTGGTTCTACGGCTGTTTTATTCGTGCTCTTCCGCAAGTTTCTTTATCAACCAGTTTTAGACTATATTGAGAAAAGAAATGAAGCAGAGCAAAGCAGGCTGACTGCAGCAGAATTGGCTTTAGAGAATGCTAACGAAATTGAAGCAAAAAGACAACAACAGTTTAAAGATGCCAGCAAGCGAGTCAATGAGCTTATTGAAGCCGGAAAACTAGAAGCCCAGAGCATTCGAGAAAATATTATTGCTGAGGGTGAGCAAGAAATAGAGTATCGCCGTCAAAAAGCAGACAAAGAACTTAAGACTCAGGTTAATGATGCTCGTAATCAGTTGCGCCAGGAGGCTATTGCTGTTGCGATGCTAGCTTCTGAGAAGTTGCTAAAAGAGAAATATAATGAGTTGAGTGATAAGGAAAGAATTGAGTCCTTTGTGGAAGATATTTCATCATGAGTATCGTTGCGAGTCGCTATAGTGAGGCTTTATTACAGATAGCGATTGAACAAGATAAAGTGCTCATGTTTCGTGAAGAGATGAGTGAAATCAATCGTGTTTTCATAGCGGAAAAGAACATGAAATCCTTCTTTAGCAGCCCGAAGATAACTAAAAGCGAAAAAAAGCAGGTACTTAAGAACACTTTTCGAAATACTAACGCTTTAATCATGAATTTTCTTTACTTGTTAGTTGACAGGAATAGGTTATCGATATTTGAAGAGATTAAAGAAACATTTATCAACCAATCAAATGAAATATTGGGGATTGCCTTGGGAATTGTTTACTCAGTTCGTGTTTTAGATAAACAGGAGATAGCTGCTATTGAGGCATCTTTCTCGAAAAAACTTAATAAAGAAGTTCATTTGGAGAATATCATTGATAGTACACTGATTAGTGGTATTAAAGTCGATATAAATCAAACTACTTATGATGGATCATTCAAACATGAATTGGGAAGTCTAAAGGAATATTTACTAGAACTGGAGGTCGTAAGTGATGGCTGATTTAAGAGTTGATGAAATATCCAATCTGTTAAAACAACAAATAGAAAAATATGAATCGAAACTCGAGGAACGAGACACTGGAACGGTCATTAGTGTTGGTGATGGCATTGCGCTAGTACACGGGCTCAATGATGTCATGGTGAGTGAGCTTGTTGATTTTTCCAATGGAGAAAGAGGGCTAGTTCTGAATCTGAATGAAGGACATGTCGGAGTAGTTCTCATGGGAAATGATGCAGGTATCAGAGAAGGTGACCAAGTAACCCGTTCTAAACACATTATTGAAGTACCTGTCGGTGATGGGTTGCTAGGCAGAGTTGTCGATGCCCTTGGAAATCCAGTCGATGGATCAGGACCAATCAAGACCAGCAAAACTCGTCCAATTGAGAGGGTAGCTCCCGGAATTATGACACGTCAATCGGTTAATGAACCACTGTTGACTGGCCTTAAGATTATTGACTCGATTATTCCAATTGGTAGAGGTCAACGGGAGTTAATTATCGGTGATCGCCAGACGGGTAAAACCGCCATTGGGATTGATACCATTATTAATCAGAAAGACCAGAATGTTCTTTGTATTTATGTTGCGATTGGACAGAAGGCCAGTACTGTAGCACAGGTTGTAGAGAGATTGCGCGCACATGGTGCGATGGAATATACCACCGTCGTCCTATCTAGTGCCGATGATTTATCTGCACTTCAATACATTGCTCCCTACTCAGGGTGTGCTATTGGCGAAGAGTGGATGGAACAGGGTAAAGATGTCCTAATTGTTTATGATGATTTATCTAAACACGCGATTGCCTATCGAACCATGTCACTCTTGCTCAGAAGACCACCGGGAAGAGAAGCTTATCCTGGAGATGTTTTCTACTTACACTCGAGACTTCTAGAAAGAGCTGCCAAGCTTAATAACAAACATGGTGGTGGTTCAATGACAGCTCTACCAATCATTGAGACTCAGGCTGGTGATATAAGTGCGTATATTCCGACAAATGTTATTTCGATAACAGATGGTCAACTCTTCTTACAAGTTGATAATTTCAATGCGGGCATTCGTCCTGCGATCGATACCGGTTTATCGGTCTCGCGTGTTGGTTCCAATGCTCAAGTGAAGGCTATGAAGCAGGTGTCGGGATCCCTAAAACTAGAACTGGCACAATATCATGACAATCTATCGTTTGCTCAGTTTGGCTCGGATCTGGATGAATCGACACGAAAGACACTGAATCATGGTGGTAAGATTGTTGAATTGTTCAAACAACAACAGTACCAACCTATGTCACAGGACAAAATGATTGTGTCATTGTTTGCGATGAAGCACGGCTTCTTCAGTCAAATCGAAACTGATAAAGTGCTCGCTTTTGAGGAGTACCTACTGAAACACGTAGATCCAGTATCGTTGAGTGAAATCAAGGAAGAGCAGGATATAAGTGATGAGCTGGGTCACAAACTGAAGGATAACCTTGCTACGATTGTCGAGGAGTACCTGTTGGTCCATGGGGTAAACCCTGATGGCGAGTAAACTTGAAACTAAAAAAAGAATCAAATCGATTCAATCCATTCGTAAAACAACCAATGCGATGAGGTTGGTCTCTTCGATAAAGCTACGTAAAATGAGAGTTACTTTTGAGAGAACCAAAGAATACGCTGAAACTATTGAAATGATGTTACGACGTATCTTAACTCAGGGTGAGAGTGAAGTGGAATGGCTCAAGAGTGAGTCAGAACATGAAGTCGTTCTCGTGATTGCATCTGACATGGGGCTTGCTGCTGGTTACAATACCAATATTTTCCGCTTAATCGTTGAGCAACTGAGTAAGGAAGCGGAACTAATCGTCATTGGTAAAAAGAATCGCTCATTGCTAAAAGAGTATGGCTACCAGATTAATGAGACACCGATTTATTCTGATGAGTTTGATTATGTTGAGATAGCTCGACTAATGGACGAACTGGTGGTTCGTTATCAGAATAATGAAATTGGAAAAATCAGTATTATCTATACTAAATTTATCAATGCGATGAGCTTTGAAGCTAAGTTAAGGCAGGTCCTACCGATAGAGACTAAGGATGAAGAGATTGATGCTTATAGTCATTATACTGAATATGAGCCCAATGAAGCGGAGATTATGAATCGTCTGGTGCGTCAATATTTGAAATCCATCATGTATAATTTGTTTTATGAAAGTAAAACATCAGAACAATCTTCACGTAGATTGGCAATGGAACAGGCAACAGACAACGCAGATGAATTGATTGAAGATCTACAATTGAAATACAACCAGGCACGACAAGCCTCAATTACTCAAGAGCTGACAGAAATTGTCGCTGCTGGGGAGAAGTAAAGGAGTAACCATGAAGAATACGGGAACAATCGTACAGGTCATTGGACCAGTTCTTGACATACGTTTTGAAGATAACAATATTCCAGAACTCTATAATGCTATTGAAATTCCACTAGCAGATGACATTCTAGTCGCTGAGGTAGCTCAGCATATTGGTGATGATTTAGTGCGCTGTATCGCAATGGCAGGTACCGATGGTCTTGTTCGAGGAACACAAGCCTTTGATACAGGAAATCCTATTTCTGTACCAGTTGGTGATCAAGTTCTTGGAAGAATGATGAATGTGTTGGGGAATCCTATTGATGAGTTGGAAGATTTTTCCGAAGAAGTGAAGAGAGTTCCAATTCACCGGGATGCACCGAAGTTTACAAGTCAACAGACTGAATCCGTTATTTTCGAGACAGGCATCAAGGTCATCGATCTTTTATGCCCCTATCCTCGTGGAGGTAAAGTGGGACTCTTTGGTGGTGCTGGTGTAGGTAAAACAGTTTTAATTCAGGAACTAATCAATAACATAGCTATTAAACATGAGGGTACTTCGGTAGTAGTTGGTGTTGGTGAAAGAACTCGTGAGGGTAATGACCTTTACAATGAAATAAAAAACGCAGGAATTTTGGATAAGACGACACTGGTTTATGGACAGATGAACGAGTCACCTGGTGCGAGAATGCGGGTGGCCCTATCGGGTCTAACCATGGCAGAACACTTCCGTGATGAACAGAATAAAGACATCTTACTATTTATTGATAACGTATTCCGCTTCATTCAAGCGGGCTCAGAGGTTAGTGCCCTTCTTGGTCGTATGCCCTCTGCCGTTGGATATCAACCGACCTTATCAACCGAGATGGGACAGCTTCAAGAGAGAATCACCTCTACTGAAACTGGTTCAATTACATCAATCCAAGCGGTCTATGTCCCAGCGGACGACTTAACTGATCCTGCTCCTGCTTCAGTGTTTTCGCACTTAGATGGAATCACTGTTCTTGATCGTAATATCGCGGCCTTAGGACTCTACCCAGCTGTTGATCCATTGGCGTCCAATTCAAGAATGCTCGATCCTTTGGTGGTCGGTGAGGAACATGTTGAGGTTGCTCACCGTGTTCAAAACATCTTACAACGTTATAAAGACTTGCAGGATATTATTGCGATTTTAGGAATGGATGAATTATCAGATGAAGACAGAGTGACCGTGAATCGTGCTAGACGAATTCGTAATTTCTTGTCACAACCTTTCTATGTGGCTTCTTCATTTACGGGTACAGAAGGCAAGTATGTTTCAATTGAGGATACCATTCGTAGCTTTAAAGAAATCCTAGATGGCAAGGTGGATGATTTACCGGAGTCAGCTTTCTTATTTGTCGGTTCAATCGATGAAGCAAAAGCGAAAGCTGAGCAGATGTAATGTTCAGAATTCGTATTGTGACCCCAGAGGGCTTCTATACAGAGGATGAAGTGGCGATACTGAATATCGTAACCCCAGAGGGTGAAATGGGAATATTGGAGAATCATATTCCGGTAGTAGCGAGCCTGGAGATTTCGATTATCTCGACGGATAATGGCACTAGAAAATACTATGCTATCGGTGAGGGGACATTACAGTTTCAGAATAACCTTGCCTTACTATTAGTAGATTCGTGTGAAGCGGAATCAGAGATCGATGTCGAAAGAGCACTCGAGGCTGAGAAGAGGGCTGAGAAGAGAATTCAGAGCGAGGATCATCGTGTTGATTTAACTCGAGCTCAAAAAGCTTTGAAGCGTGCGAGAACTCGGCTCAAATTGAGGGGACGTTATTAAATTGACTACCTTGATGTTAAGGCTCGTAATCCTTATTCCTATGATAATTCTCTATACTGTCTTGCTGGTTGTAGCGAATGTTGTCTATATGCCTGAAATGGCTCCAGCCTATATCTGGATTGCCTATTTTGTCATGATTGGTTTAACTTCACTGATTGTACTTAAATCTAAAACGTTGAAAGCAATGACGACTAAGGAGGAAGATTACTAAGTATGAAAGGTTATAGTTTGGACAGAATCTATCGTTAGAGCACTTCACTTATTAGTGAAATGCTCTTTTTTTAAAAAGAAACCACAGTACCAAAAGGAGAGTCTCAAATCACAACCTTAATGAAACTGTCATTTGTGATAAGATTATTGCTAGGTATAGACAGACACGAATATTTGCGTTTTCCATGTTTTGGCTAGTTTATTGAGTCAACACAGAGTGAGTAGAAAGGAATAAGAGTATGTATTTCTTGGGAATCGATGGAGGTGGAACGAAGACTTCGTTTCAATTAACCAATGAAGCAGGAGTAGTATTAGCAAGTCTAGAAAAGATGCCAACTAACTATTTGGTCGATGGGCTAGAACAAGTTAAGAATGTTTTTAAGCAAGGGGTCATTGAGATATGTAAAGAAGCTAATATCCAGGTATCCGATATCACGCGTTGTTTTACATCGGTCGCTGGTTTCGGTGATATCAAAAGTGATGAACCAATCGTTATTAACGAGTTACAGACAATCTTTCCTGAGCTAGATTTATTAGTAGGAAACGATACCGAGAATGCGCTGGCAGGTAGTCTAGCTGGTAAACCTGGGATTAACATCATAGCCGGGACAGGATCGATCGGCTTAGGAAGAGATACTGAGGGTAACACCTTACGCTGTGGAGGTTGGCACCATCTCTTCGGAGGTGATGAAGGTAGTGGTTATTGGATAGCGTCGAAACTACTGTTAGCCTTCACTAGACAAAGTGATGGACGAGACAAGAAAACATATTTGTATCAATATTTGAAAGACAAGTTTAGCTGGACTGATGATTCCCAGATGTTAACCATGATCATTGAACAGTGGCAAGAGAAGCGTAGTAAAATCGCGAGTCTGGCTGTTGAGGTGACCCATTGTGCAAATCAGGGGGATGAAGTCTGTATCTCCATCTTGAAACAGGCTGCCAAAGAGCTATCAGAAATTGTGCTTGGGATTGCGAGGGGACTCAATCTAAGAGATATAGACGTCTCCTATTCGGGAGGAGTCTTCAAGGCACAATCGTTTGTCTTGGGGCCTCTGGCTGCTTACTTAAGTGATTATCATTTGAAACTGGTTGAACCAATCTTATCACCGGCAGCGGGTGCCATCATCCTTGCTATGGAGGGTAAGGTATCAAAGTTTCCAATTGAACAGCTCAAACAGATAGAATAAAAGCTACCCAACGGGTAGCTTTTGTATATTAACTTATCTCTGAACCATCATCGACTTGTGGGACTTCAACCACTTGATAGTGATCACCATCAGAAGCACTTAAGATCATGCCATGGCTCATTTCACCACGTAGTTTAATAGGCTTCAGATTCACACACACCAAGACCTCTTTATTGATAAGTTGGGAAGGTTCATATGACTTCGCAATCCCACTAACAATCTGTTGGACCTTATCACCCATATCAACTTGGAACACTAACAAGCTATCCGCATTGGGATGTTTCTTACAACTAAGGATGGTTCCCTTACGAAGTTCCAGCTTATTGAAATCCTCAATCGTGATTTCTGGTTTGTGATCTAGCTTGATTGTAGGACCAGCTAGTAGCTCCAGGGTTTCCTCTACGTTGAAACGAGGGAAGAGAGCGGTAGGAGTCTTCGTGATTTCGAGATTATCTTCCAGTAAACCGAAAGTGAAACTTGATTCGTAGCTACGTTGTTGGGTGTTCAATTGATTCAGAATGTTATCGGATGTCTCTGGGATAAATGAGCGAAGATTAATCGCAGCAATCCTAATGGACTCCAATAGGTTATAGAGGACTGTTTCCAAACGATCTCGATTGGCTTCGTCCTTAGCGAGGTTCCAAGGGAGTGTCTCATCGATGTATTTGTTACTGCGGCGAAGGACTTCCATGATTTCACTAATCGCGTCAGCGACATGGAGGTCTTCCATTTTATCTGAGACAGCCTTTGACAGGTTACTAACAGTAGAGACTAGGCTCTCATCCATCGTGTCACTCACGTGCTTGTTAGAAAGGGTGCCACCAAAATATTTGTTGACCATGGACAAGGAACGATTAACCAAGTTACCTAAAACATTCGCTAAATCGGTATTGATCCTCTCAATAATCATTTCATAAGTAATGTTACCATCTCTCTCGAATGGCATTTCATGTAACATGATGTAGCGGATGGCATCAACCCCAAAGACCTTCGTCAAATCATCAACATAAATGACGTTACCCTTTGATTTGCCCATCTTGTTATCACCGACAAGTAACCAAGGGTGACCAAAAATCTGTTTAGGCAAAGGAAGGTCCAAGGCCATCAAGAAGATAGGCCAGTAGATGGAGTGGAAACGGACAATGTCCTTACCAATCAAGTGTAGGTCAGCCGGCCAGTATTTCTCGAACAACTCACCATTATTACCATCAACATCATAACCAAGTCCGGTAATATAGTTCATTAAGGCATCGAGCCAGACATAGACCACGTGTTTTTCATCGAACGTTTGGATACCCCAATCGAAGGTGGTTCTCGAAATCGCAAGATCCGTTAGACCAGGCTTAATGAAATTGTTAATCATTTCGTTCTTACGGGATTGAGGACGAATGAAATCGGGATTATCAAGGATGTGCTGTTCAAGCTGTTGCTGATATTTAGAAAGTTTAAAGAAATAGGATTCCTCTTTTTCCTTGTGAACTGGGCCACCACAGACTAAGCAATGACCATTCTCGATTTGACTCTCAGGATAGAACGACTCACAGCTGATACAGTACCAGCCTTCGTATTGTGCCTTTTCAATATCGCCCTGGTCGACAAACTTCTTGAAGGCCTTCGCGACTTGTTCTTTATGATAGTCTTCAGTAGTACGAATGAAATGGTCATAAGAAATATTCATGTGATCAAAAAGATTACGAATAGTGGTAGAGACCCCATCGACAAACTCCTGAGGGCTAACATTAGCTTCGCTAGCCTTCTGAGCGATCTTCTGACCATGTTCGTCAGTTCCGGTTTGAAAACGGACATCATAGCCCTGTTCTCTCTTATAGCGCGCAATCGAATCCGCAAGAACAATCTCGTAGATGTTTCCAATATGGGGTTTGCCAGAGGTATAAGCAATGGCAGTCGTGATGTAATAAGGTTTATTTGTCATAGTAACACTCCTACTGTAAAACTGAATTAATTATAAGCTATAAATGAGTGGCATGCAATTAGAGGCGTTGATTGTAAATCGGCTTAACATGGGAACGATTGCGATAAATTACAACGAAAGTCAATAACAGCGTGACCCCATTCATTACCATAATAATCATACGGGAATCGTACACTTCACCTAAAGCCCCCCATAGGACTTGACCAATAATCAAGCCAGTGGTGGTAATGGTCTGGAACACGCCATTGAAGCGTCCACGCATGGAATTAAGAACATGAGCCTGGGTCGAAGAGATCCGGATGTTGAAACTGGTCACTGCCAGAATCCCAATCACAAAGTTCATTAGTAACATCACTTGGAAAGGTGTATACAGGTAGACTCCGTGCAAAATACTAATAACGACATAGACAGTCATAGCAATATTAAACTTCCATTTAGTTGGCAAAGCAAACCGATAATGGAGGAAACCACCAATGAATCTTCCTAGAACATTCGCGAAAGAGATAAAGGTATAGCGTTGATAGCCAAGGGAAGGTACATTCTTGAAGTATGGCATTTCCAACGTCTGTGAAACAGAAAATTGGAAGAGTGAGTTACAGAAGAAATACAGGGTAATAAACAGAAGGCCCTTTTGAGCGAGTAGGTATTTGAAACCCTGTGAGTATTCTTTCTTGAAATCCTTCATTTGATACTTCTGAGATTCATTCTGAAGGTGTACCTCATTCGCATCGATCTTTGTTTCAAACACAGCTGCTACGAAGAAGCATAACGCATTAAAGATGAACAGGATTTCCAGTCCAATCGACTGATGGACAAAGGCAGCAACGGGCGTCATTAGAGCAGCGATAGGGTAGATCATGGAAGAGATAGAATAAGCCTTGGAGAAATTACCCTTAGATATTAGTGAGGGGTAGAGGCTGTCATAGGCTACTTGATAGATGCTATCGATGGTACCAATTAAGAAGGCGAGTATCAAAAAGATCTGATAGTTTAAAAAACCATAGTTCAAGCCTAAGAAGATAAATAGGAAGGTGAAAGAGGAAATGAAGTCTAGTGAATAAATCACTTTCACTCTAGAGAAGCGATCCAGGAAGGTACCCGCTATCATGGGCACGAATAGCCGAGGTAGACTGTTGAGGGCCAAATAGAGGGCAAAGGCGAAGCTGGAATTGGTAAGCTCCAGTATCAGTACCGCTAAAGCAAAAGAAGAGACCGCGTTTCCTAACATTGAAACCACAGTCCCAAAGGTGAGTATCGTAAAATTCTTATTCCATAGCTTTTCCACTGAGCTTCACCCGCAATCTTATGAAAGTATAGCATTTTCCCATAAAAAAAGAAGATAACTCTTAGTTATCCTCCTGTTTGGCTAAACACTCTGGGCAGATGCCATAGAAATAGGCCATATGGCTGTGGACTGTTCCACCGAATTTCTCTTCAACTTCTTTATTTAGCTCATGGTGCATCATGTCTTCGATATCCATGATCCGATTACACGAGAGGCAGTGGAAATGGTAATGCTGGTTTAGATTGGAGTCATATACATATCCGAAATCAGGATGCTGGATCCGATTAACAAGTTCATTATCGTATAGATATTTTAAATTACGATAGACCGTCGCGATACCAATCGAATGGTCTTCAATCGCTAGGCGCTTATAGACTTCTTCAGCGGTTAGGTGTCCCTTCGCATCTCTAATGACTTCAAGAATTCTCTGACGTTGCTTCGTAGGTTTAACACTCATGAAATCATCCTTTCAACTTTTGATACTGATTATCATTCACAAATAAAGTATAACACTTTACGCTGGATAATCAATCCATGTGATTGAAAAAACACTAGCGATGCTTCTGTTGAGTGCTCTTTTCGAAGTTCACCTTATTTACCACACCACGCAATTGGTAACCCTCACCAATTAGTTCACTCTCGTCATAAACACGGGTCATGAATTTGTGGAGTCTGTCCTCTGTGCCGACATAGCTCGCAATACAGGTGACCTCACTACCCTCTGGTGTAGGTTTCAGGTGCTTGATATGGATGGCCGCTCCGACAGAAATGTTGCCCTCTGGCAAATATTGGGAGAACCATTCATTACAAGTGCCTTCCATGAAGGCAATCATAGCGGGTGTTGAAAAAACATCGGCTTTTCCTGAGCCATAGGTGCTCGCAAGATCCTGATTAGTCACTATTTTCTTAGCACTGAACTCAATATTCAATGGGGCATTAATTGTCATTGGCTACCTCGCTATCACTGATGATGGATGAATAATCGAAGAAGCCTTGAGCACTACCTGATACCTTTGGTAGGACACCATCCCATTTGGCATAGAAGCGGTCGATTTCCATTTGTCTGAGAATGTTCTCAGATAATGACGATTGTAAGATATCATTGGCCTCTTTAGTCTTCTGAGCTTCAATGACCTTGGCTTGACCTTCAGCTTCGGCTTTCTCTTGTAGATAGAGTGCGGTTTCCGCGTCCTTCTTGGCGATGGCCTCTCTGGCGATTGCGTCTTCTACACCTTGTCCAGCATCAGAATCAACGAGGATTAAACGCTCGAGGGTAATACCATCACTTTCGAGTTCACTAGATAGCAGATCTTCAGCTAGGTTTACAACCTCAGCCCGGCTGGCTCCTAGGATGTCCATGACGTTGTATTGTGTCGTTGTGGTTTCTAGGGCTTGTTGGGTTGTTTTGGCGACCATGTCACTGACATCGGTTTTGTTGCCGTATTTTCTGAAGTACTGGTTGATGTTTTCCCGGGAAATACGGATTTGAAGCTGAATCTTGGAATCCAACCATTGGCTATCATTGGTTTGTACTGAGATTTCATCGAAGCTCAACAGTTGAACCCTTAGGTCCAGGACGTATACCTTGTCCCAGGGTGCTTTAATGGAGAGACCCTCTTCGACTGGTTCGTCACTGACACCGCCCGATAGCGCATTGTAGCGGATACCAAGATGGTTGGCTGGTACGGATACGATCATGTTGATAGCAAGGAAAACTAAGACCACCCCGATGATGATAACGAGGATACCACTGGTGGCTTTCTTGGCATAGTTCTTCTTACTATGTACGGTAAATTCTTCGCTCATTAGGCACCAACTCTTTCATTAGCAATACGGATCATGTGTTTACAGCGAACAAGTGAGTAGATGCGTCCTTCTTCATAGAGGGTAAGTTCTGGTACGTCTAGTTCTACTGAAAAGATGGGTTCTTCCTTCTGAATGTGGGCTTCAAGGATTGGTAATGCGTAGTGGGGATATTTGGCTACTTTCTCGGCTAGTTTTTCGACAAGCTTTGTATGATATTCTGCTTGTTTCCGATATTTCTC
>LFRM01225956.1_pt1 | contig 12145 bp, 8 predicted proteins | sample 618341 | NCBI WGS metagenome assembly LFRM01 (sample SAMN03654438, study PRJNA283298) | anaerobic digester metagenome | isolation source: pool of bioreactors CSTR01a, CSTR02a, and CSTR03a thermophilic anaerobic... | place: Denmark: Kgs. Lyngby | collected 2014-05-21
TGCTAGAGGTACTTTGAAAAGCATTTTAGAACAAGCAGGTATTGGGCTTGATGATTTCTTAAATTATTTGTAGTTTATAAAGATATACTGCTCTTTAAGTCTTATCAAATTTACTTTTTTAGATATAATTTCTTTATTTACCATTTAGCAACGCTTCCTTTATCTTCTTTTTTGTAGATTTTAAGTAAGTCATTGTGGTAGCCTCTTTTCTTCTAAGTCATGGATTCCAATTTTTCCCTGAGTTCTCTAAGTAAGTGTATGTGATAATCTTTTATCTTTTTATAAATTGCTCTAGCTTCAGTTTCATCATATATATGAGATGTTTTATTTCTATCTATCATCATATCTATCCAACTATCGCCATCTGATATTATCTCAGTTTCAAAAGCTTTTTTTATTGAGTCTCGAGGGGTTTTTACTTGTATGCCTTTATACTCTAAATAGTCCTTTAACACTTTCCAAGAAAGTTCAAAGGTAAATTCAAATCTTTGAATGACACCATCAAATATAATTGAATCGTTGGTCTCGATACTAAGACCTTCTTCAAGCCTTGCCAGTGCACTTTTAAAATCTTCATATCGCTCTTGAAATCTACTCTCGCTCATATATGATGACACCATCCTTTAATATGTCATTTTTTAAATTCTCTTTATTTAACCTCTCATAATGAATTATATCAAAAGAAAGAGCTGTATTTATCTGATTTATTTCGTCAATCAATAGGTTAAAATCCTTGGGAGACATATCCTTTGAAAAGACAGCTATATCAATGTCAGATGTCTTTTTATGGTTACCTCTTGCTCTTGAACCAAATAGTATTGCTTTTTCTATGGTGCTGTTTTTTTGAAAAATCTCCGCAAGTCTTTTTTTAATTGATTCTTCAATATTATTATTTGTCATTTTTTTAAGTCACCATCCTTATAATGGTGTTATTAAAGATTCTTATCTTAACTGGAAATATTATACCATAAAAATACATTTTATAATATATGAAGCCATTATTTGGAGTTATAGTATTAGGCTAACTGCTGTTTATGGCATAATAGAATTGCATAAAACGGCAGCAAAAAGTGCATAGCTTAGCTATATCAGTTATTTCACTAAATCGACACCTTCATTGACTTTTATTATTGTATCTCGTTTTCTTCTTCATGTTTTCGCATATAAGCTAAAAACTTGAACAATATTTCTACAATGGGGATATCCTCCGCATCTTATAAAGAGGTTTTCTGTAAAAGATAAACACATGTCGGTTTAGCAAGCGCAGTCATCATATGTGTGAGGCAGCTCCGTATGCACTATTTCAAAGTAAATGTGTTATAATAAATAGCGAGGTGAGCATTATGAACATAAAAGTTACAGTCATTGTGACAAAAGAGGAAAACTGGTATGTAGCCAAATGTTTAGAAAACAGTGTTGCCTCCCAAGGAAAAACAATCGAGGAATCCCTTGAAAATCTTAAAGAAGCATTAGAACTCTATTATGAAGATAATATTCCAGAAGATATTAAGACACCTACTTTTATTACAACCTTGGAGGTTGCACTATAGTGGGTTCTAAATATCCTTTGCTTAAGCCGCAACAGATTATTAAAGTTCTTACTATTTTAGGGTTTGAAAAAGTTTCACAAAAAGGAAGTCATGCAAAATATAAGAAGGCTGGCAAGCCAAGTAAGATTGTTATTATTCCCATGCATGATGAAGTTGCTAGAGGTACTTTGAAAAGCATCTTANNAGACAAAGCCTCTTTACAAGCCCATACTGTATCTTACCTTACTTAAATCCTCACCTTTTTTAGGTTTCCTAAATACTAACAAATGCTCATGCATAATGAGAAAAAAGTTGTATTTTTCAACTTGTCTTTCCCAGTATGGGGTGGATTTGCAGTTGTGTTGAACTTTTATGATATCCTCTTTTAAGACAAATCCGTTTTTCAGGAAAAGATTCATTACATAAAAAGATAGAGGCACGTAGTGGCGGTTTTTTCTTGTGTTTGTATCTATCAATGTGTCATAAAACTTGTTTATCACAGCTTCAGAACTGTCAACTTTTAGTACCTTTAAGTATAATGAGTTCATGAAAAGACCCCCATACTATTCATAGTTCCTTATAAGTAATTCTTTTATGTCCCCCCGCTTTGAACCATCACAATTGATAAATCTTTTGGCATTTACTCGCTCTATTATAAAACCGGCATAAAGGCTGTCAAAAAAATCGTCATTTATGTCTACATTTTTAGGGTCAGAATTGCTTAATAGCAAAAAAGCTCCCCTTTTATCCATTTCTCTATAAAATTCAGATAACTTTATTTGATCTTCATCTGAAAACCCGTCTTTATCATAGCTTGTAAAGTTAGAAGTTTCATTTAGTGGCCTGTATGGAGGGTCAAAGTATACTAATGTATTTTCTGTAATAAATTTTTTACTTTCCTCAAAATCAGCAGCAAATATATGAGTATTATTAAGGGCCACGTGAACATTGAGCAGGTTTTCTCTATCGCATATGGTGGGTTTTTTGTACCTGCCAAAGGGTACATTGAATTTCCCCTTTTTGTTTTGCCGGAATAACCCGTTAAAACAGGTTTTGTTTAAAAATATTAAATAGGCTGCCCTTTTTATCCAGTCGCCGTTATAGTTTTCGTAATCAAAAGTTTCTTGCTGCCGGTTATACTCGTCTCTAGTTCTGTAATAATACTTTTTCCTCTCTTCTTCAGGCAATTTCAGATATTCCTTCTCTATTTTTTCAAGCTGGTAAATCAAATCATAAACATCCTTTTGAATGACCTTATATCCTACAGTTAATTCCACATTTATATCATATAAAAACGCTTCTTTTACCTCGTAGTTGCCTTTTAAATAAAAGAAAAAGGCACCTCCTCCTACAAAAGGTTCTACGTATCTTTCTATAGACTTCGACTCTTTTATTATGAATGGCAACCTACTGGCCAGTTCATCCAAAAGCTGGGTTTTTCCACCTGCCCATTTTACAAACGGTTTGGCTTCGACTTTATGGGTCTTGCCTTTTTCTAATGATTGTAATTTGCTTTTTTGCATTTTCTATCACGTCCTATGTTTGTATATATCTTTCAGTCATTATATCATATATTTGGTATAGATATTTTTTCGTCAAATAATTACAAATTCCTTCTATTCGGGTATAGTTACGAAAGAAATGAGATAGAACAAAAACACCGCTATAAAGCGGTAAAATTATATTTCTAGAGTCTATTTTTATAATGAATTCTGCTAGACCTACGTATCTAATCTCTAATGTATTTTTTACCGAGCATCTCTTCCATAAATTCTTTAACTTTATTTCTATCCAGCACATCGTGGCAGAATTGGTTGGAATAGTTCCTCAAACAACCGTAGCAACTTGTTCCTCCTTCTTCGCCGCCACAAGTACATTCTGAGACTATCTTTAGAGTCGCTTTTAAAACTTCTTCAAAATTGTTTTCTTGTATTATGCGTTTTACGTGGCCTGCGCCGCCAGGAACACTATCAAATAATACAAGGGCAGGGCTCGTGGGGTCTCCTGAATAGGCATAAAGGCAGCCATCGATATCTGTTCTTTCTATTTCCATGGAATAACTGACACCTTCTAAAATGCCGTACAAAACAGAAAGCCAAAAGCCATCTTCGTGCCTGTTGTAGTTTTTAAAACGTATTTGCAAAATATCAGTATGGAATTCAAAGCCGAGGGCAACCCTTTGCCAGGACCCATTGCATTTTTCCCCGTATGCAGTATTGTGGGTAAAATCTTTGATGCCATCATTTACAACAGCATATCCGCATTTTTCGCATACGAGAAAACCTTTGTATCCAGCATGATTGATTATGGCCAATCTTCCGTTTGCCATGGATATTAGTTCTGCGTGAATTCCATTAAAATCTACATCCGTTCTGGTATCCTCGGTGCCTCCTTCGGCATAATATTTTCTGGTTGTATAAGTCTTTCTGGGTTTTTCCATGGTTGGAGCTTTGGGGTTTTCTGAAATAAAACCGAACTCGGGAATGACAAAGACACCTCTATTTCGACCTATTCTGTTGCCGCAGGCAGAGCAGCTGCCTATTTGCTGCTTATCGTCATATAGGGTGCTTTCATAGTTCCCACAATGATCACAGATGGCATAGATCCTTTTAACCAGTTCCCTATCAGATAATTTCTTTAAATAACGACTGGTCCACAGAAGGCCAGCTGCTATAACTTGACTTCCTGGGGCATATTCGGACAATGCTAGCTGCATGTCGCGGTTTAAATCTAGCTGTTTCGCCTCATCACCATGGTGATATATTTGCAGATCCACTACATCAACAGGAAAGCCGTATTTTGGAAGTATGTTTTTTTGAGCTAAATAGTTTATCAAGCTCCTTCTTTTAAGGGTGTTTATAGTTTTATTCATTAGGTCTGCTTTACGATACTTTTTCTTCTTCACATAATAGTTTTGCATTGATTCCAATTGCTTTACATCACTGATGAGCTCGGTCTTCGCCCAACTGAGTAGGCCTTTTTCATCATCAATAAGTTTATTTACCCAACCCCATTCATCAATCTCTAGTTGCTTGTGCATATATTTGGGCACCACGGTTTTAATCGATGCAAGTAAATCCATTGGACGCCTTATCAAAAAGTTTTTGAAAAGCTCTACCCCATCTTTGTAATTGTAAAAGAAGTTTTCAACACTGCCGAAGAAATCAGCATGTTCCCTCCAAAATTTGGAAAATGCTATTGAAAAAACATGTCTTGAGATGATTTTTTCATTTTTCAACTCAAAATAAGGTGGCATGATTTCGCCTAATATGAGTCTTTTTGGGTTGTTATAATATGTTAAGTCATGGGATTTTCGCTGGGCAAAGGTTAGTATGAAGGCTGATGAATTTTTCCTTCTTCCAGCTCTTCCTGCCCTTTGAATGTAATTGGCCGGTGATGGAGGAACATTCCTCAAAAAGACAGTTTCCAGTTCTCCTACATCTACTCCAAGCTCAAAGGTAGTAGAACAGCTAAGCACATTTACACGGCCTTCATTAAACTGCTGCTGGATTTTCGCTGCGGCTTCAGTTGTCAGCTGGGCAGTGTGCTCCCTGCTATTCATCCACATGGGCAATACACTCATGTAAAGATTTCTATAGTGATTATTTTTGAACAATGTGTCTGGATCGCATTTTTCCAGTTTGCCGGGGCATTTGAAGGTGGGGCAAACACCCTTTATATTGTACAAAGTCACTCTGTGACACACGGGACAGAAGTACCAAGTTATGCTCTTGTCAATAATTCCTGGCCTGAGCTCCCAATAATCGGTTTTTACTCTATACAAAGTCCCATCTGACGAATTATGCACTGAAGAAAAATAGGAATAAAAAATACTCTTGGGGTTGTCAAGCCGTAGTCCCTTTGACCAAATTTCCTCTAATAATTGAGCACACTCTTTTTTTGATATATTTAGGTTTAAACCGTTTTTTGCAAGGCGCATTAAAAAATCCAACCGTGAATTTATGCCTTTTGAAGGACACCAGCCAAAAATTCCACTTGTATTGCTTTTTTGTTTAAAGTAGTATTCGCGGTTTCTAGGTGCGAAGAATTCGTCCTGAGGAGATATATTCGGCGGAAACACAATAGCAGCATTTTTCCTGAAACTGTCAAGTAATACTTGAAATAACATCCAACTTTCTTCAAAAGTAAGATTCCAAGGCTCAGCCATAAAAGGATTTCTAAAGTTTACTTTGGGTTTTAATAGTGAAAAGCCCAACAGGCCTAAGCCTTCCAAGCCAGTTCGCCTATCGAAAGCAAAGAATTCGTATAACACCCATTTCCAAGCTTCATCTTCTAGTTGCTGAGGGCTTTTATTTGGAAACAGCTCAGTCTCCTCTAAATATTTTTTTAAATGGTTAACCAAGTCAACTAGACGCCATCTGTTGGATATTGCCTTGTCTTTGTTCTTTTCTAAAGTCTTTATTATCATCCTACGGCGCAGTATTTGTGAATAAGAATTGCTCAAATATGTAGCGAAAAAGGCTGCATCCTGCCGGCTGTCAGAGAAGACTAAAAGTTGTCCTCCTTTTACCTTTTGGTCTTTCGATTCTCCTACGAAAGAATTATCCGTTGATAAGGTTCCCCACTCATCCTCTTCTTGATGTATTTGCTCTTCAGATAAGCTTGTTCCTGTGTCTTCACCCTGTTGATACAGCGCAGTTGCGAGAACACTTGTGACTGCATCGACACCAAACAAAAATCTCCAAACGATGGAACCCTGTGGCTGCACGCTTCCACAAGCGGGACATTTATGAACTAAACCTTCTTTAGAATCAACTTTAAGCAGTTTAATGTAATTCTCTTCCCCACATCCACACATTTTGCCAACGAGGTTATCTTTATCAATAGCACCGCATTTACCGCAAAGCTTATACATTTCTTTGTATTCATCAAAGCGGTATCCTAATGCCAATTCGTCCTCATTGATGTATTCATACTCTTGATTGTCCCTTAGTAGCAAATAATATTCCAAACTTACATCTTCTTCAATATGCAACTTGCCGTGTTGTTTAAGCACCTTTCTGTTTTCTTCTCCGTCAATAGTCTTCCCCACAAGGTATAATGCTCCACAATTCCGGCAGCTGGCAATTTCAAAGGCAGGATATTGATGGTTATTTATATTAACATGCTCTCTCTTCTCTAAAAAAATTCTTTCTTCAGGAACTAATATCAAATATGCACCTTCTATTGCTCTGACAAATAGGTGGTATCTGGCAGGTATAAGGGGTCTATATCCATCTTCAGGAAAAGCTGCATTGGCCAGCTGAATCAAATATACTAGTTTATCTCTAGGGGCCTTTTCCGATGGAAAGATTACCTTTGATACATCACTAAGGTAACATGGCCCTTTTTCCAGATGCTGTTGCAACTCGATGATTCTACTATCACCCTTGAGAATTTCGTAAAGCACCCCGTGATAACCGCCCTTAGGATTGTTTTCTCTGGCCATATTTATAACTTGTAAAGGCACTCGGTGGTCTCTGGCAGTTTCCAGCAAACTGTTTACTATATCAACCCTGTCAGATCTTTCAATAATGCTGCACAGCCTTTCATAAAGAACTGCATCTGGTTTACCCCAGCTCTCTTTAGATATTTCAACAGGCAATCTCTCGCCGTAAATAATATCCTGCTTTCTTTCATTAAAATCTTCCCAAGAAACTTCTTCGCCAAAAAGTTTTTCCCCAAACTCAGCTACTTTTTGAAAGTCCTTTTTCCCCCTACCAATGGTGGCGCTAGTACCAATGAACTGAAGTTTCGGAGAGTTATCAGTTAATACTCTTTCTTTTAATCTCCTTAGCAGCATTGACATCTCGATACCTTTGGCTCCGGTGTATGTATGAACCTCATCCAGTACGATGAACTTCCAATTTCCAGCATATGGCCCGTCAAAGAAAACATTGTCATCAGGACGTAGCAAGAGGTATTCCAACATGGCATAGTTGGTTATAAGTATATGGGGTGGCTGTTTTTTCATTTTTTCTCGGGACAGCAGCTCATTTTTCAACGGTTCATCCCCATTAAACATCTTCCTGTATTTTTCTAAAGCATCTCTTTCTCTTTCTTCCGTCTCTCCGGTATAACTTCCAAAAGTTATATCAGGGTAATTGTGCAAGAGATTCCTCAGCCTTTTTAATTGGTCATTGGCTAATGCGTTCATGGGATATAGGAGTAATGCCCTAACTCCGTGAGTGAGCTTTCCCTTTTCTTTTTGAGTAAAAAGGTAATTTAATATGGGAATCATAAATATCTCTGTTTTACCACTGCCAGTCCCTGTAGCTGCTATGATGTTTCGTTTTTCCGTTATAATTTTTCGAACTGCTTTTTCTTGATGGAGATAAAGCCCCCTTTGGATGGGCAAATCAGGAGAGTTTAGTTTCTTAAATTCTTCACAAAGGACACCTTCGATAATTAAATCTTCGATGTTTTTACCTTTTTTAAAAGGTGGTGTAGCCTCTAAAATAGGTCCTTTGATAAAACGGTTTTTTTGGGACAGTTCATGCAAAAATTTATTTTGAAGCTCAGCATCATTAATATAAAAGGTTGTAGATAAGTACTGTGAGTACCTCTTTTCAATTTCTTTGGTGGCAGTAATAGGGTTTAAAGGCATATACAAGACCCCCTTTTTCCCTTATCGATTAAGATAAAAGAATATCTTTCTCGGCTCTATGTGGTGTCTTTTATGTTTTTCTCTTATCTCCCAAAAAATTTCTCTGCATTTTGGGCAATACATTGGGCCATCTCTATCACGGTCAATTAGGTAGGCCAGGGACATGTCTTCGTTTATCATAAATCTTACTGGATTTGTAGGCATCGGCAATAATTCACCATCTTCATTCACCTGATAAAACATTCCCTGATACTCTGCTTCTATGTCCTCTCCTTTTATTTGCTTAATGTCATTTATTAAAGGTGCATTTGCCGGATATACAGTATAAAGATTTCCGTTCTGGTCATCACTGAAAAATGCTACTCGTATTCCATGTTGAATGATCTTATCAATAGGTACGGTAATCTCCCCAATTAGCACATCGGAAGTGTTTATTTCATCACTTTCTGGCATAATTGAAACGGCAGTCTCCCAAGGGTCTATTTCAAGAAATTGTATCCTGTAAGCTCCATCAGGAAAATCGTCGAGCGGCTTTTCGATAACAAATTCATGAGTATCGTCTTCTAATTTAAATTCAAACAGCTTAGCCCCTGATGAAATTTCCCAAAAAACAATAGCCCTGTTTGCAGCTTTGCCTTTTTCTTCCCATGAAATTATTAATATTCGTTTTTTCTCAACTACATCTTGTTTAATACTGACATCACTAACTTCCCATCTGGTCCTGATTCTATTTAGCAATATAGCTGTTAAATCTCTTCTTTCAGGAAATTCAATGAACAGTTCCTGAACAGACTTTTTGTTTTCTCTAAATGTATCTTTAAATATGGCTAAGTCAAAAGTGGCAATTTTGTTGGCTATGCTAGCGATACTTTCTTGCTCACGATCATTTATGTATAATACCACTTTGCTGATGTTATCAATAGGTATGAAAACTCTTAAATTCTCAATATCCTCATGCCATAATTCCTGTATTTCGTAATTCCAGCTTTCGCTATCATCATACATATATCCAATGGCGGGAATCGATATTCTTATTGGAAATGTCAGGTTACTTCCTCTAATTTGATAGCTAAGATCGCCGGCAATTGTATCACGGTCTGGTGTAAGTTTTACAATGCATTCTTTATTAGTTTTGGCCTCCACGATATAGCTGGAGGACAGCGGTGCAAAAAGAATGCTGTAGGAAGATTTGATTTGTAAGCTGCATCGTTTATTGGAATAATTCGGTTCGTAAAATTCTTTATCGAATTCAAAAGAAGTATTGGGCAATACTGAGAACTCAAATTCACACTTATAACCCCCGACACCCCTCTTTTCTAAAAACAATTGATAGGTACCGAATTTATTATTAGTCAATTTAGAAAGGGGTAATCTGATTATGTCGTCTTTTACCTCTTTTAAACCTGTTAAATCGTCTAATAAATAATACTTCTCTATTTCATCCACTTTCAGAATTAACTGCCACAAACGCAATTGCATTGCTGCTTCTGAGAAAATAATTTCAGGGGGTGAGTCAAGGTACACCGGAGAATCCTTTATTGTAATATTGCGCAGCATGTTTTGGCCGATTAAAGTTGGCTTTAACCTGTCAGGTTTTCTAAAGAGCGTATATACATCATCATCTTTAAGTAAAACGATTTGGCTAGCGTCAGTTAGATTTAGATAACAGCTTTTATAATCAAACCATCCATCATACAGATTTTCTTCACCTTCGATTATTTCTGAAGGTCCGATTTTGAATTTGTTATCTAGAATTAATATTGCTCGCTCATTGGCGAAAACTTTGTCTGTATCTATTTTCTTGCCTTTTTGGTCGAATATAATGAATGGATTATCATCGAACATCAGAGGTATTGACCAAGTTTGGATAATCTTCTCACCGCTTCTCAGTTCAATAGTTAAAGTCTTTGCTGGTTCGGTCAGAATAATATTTTTCTCTTCAGTTAAAAAGAATGTGTCCATAGAATACAGTCTTACGGTCACACCATCTATCAATGCCCGATAATCATCTTTAAAAATTTTAATAGAAACTCTATCCTCTGATACTAGAGCCTTCGAAAAACGTTGTTCCGGAAGGTTTACTCTGATTTCTCTTATCTCTTGGTCATAGTAAATGCTAGGAGTTCTAAACAAATGTTCTGGCTCTGTGCTTTCAATATGTTTAATCTTTTCAAGTTCCTCTCCATGTTTCATGATCCATTCTTTTGCAGATTCTTGTATTCGAACTGGCAGATTTACCTGTGTTAAATCTTCCCCGTATAAAAAGCTTTTCAACATATTGGCCGTCTCATAAATAAAATCTATAGATATATCTTCGCCGAAGTAGATGAATTTTTTTGCCGATTCGTTCAGGTTATAAAGGGGGGGTTCCGGGTAGCTTTGAAGCTTTTTTTCGGTAACCTCCGCAAGTTTGATTAATGCATTTCTCTTCTTTTTAAGTTCTTCAATATGGGTTTTCAGTGTGGTTATATCCGTGTTCCTCTCAAATATTTCAAAAGACCTATCAGTGCCAATTTGCTCGCTGATTTCTAAATAGTCTTTTCGATATTTTCTTTGTTCAGCAAGGATTTCTTTGCCTTTTTCGAAATTACCTTTCCCCAATGCGACAACTTTTGTCTTATAGTCATTTATTTCCTTTTCCAAATCTATGATTTTGTTATGTAGTCTTTTTATGTCTTTTTCAAGCTGCACAGTAATTTCATCACTATCGTCAAGTATGATTGATGGAACTTTTCCTGCTGCTGTTTCCAAAAAGCCACTTTTTATTTGTTCTAATGCAATCTCCAATGATTCTATCTCTCTCTTATATGTAAAATACTCGGTAAATAATGTCCTTAAATCTTTGGTTATCCTGTAGACTTCATCGATATTTAGCAATATACTTTCTTTAAAGGGGATATCTGCGACCAACTCTTTTATCTCTGCTGCATATTTTTCTTCTTGCTTCTTTTTTCCAAAAAGTCGTTGTATAATTTCAAGGAAAAATATCTTAATATTGTAGAAGATGTTTCTTTGGGATGAAGAAGTGTAGTTTTGATAAGCTGCCTCTAACTCATCTAATGGCAGTGCTAATATTTCTCTTCCGATATTTTCGGAAATTGGCTTTTCAAATTTTTCAGTGAACATTTCGATACTATCGATAATTTCATCCAAAACATGTTGTTTTGCGGTTAAATGCGCGAATTTCTCAGAGCGTTCTTTTTTAAAATCTACAATAGCTTTTAGTAAGTTCTGTTTTCCATGTAGTTCCTGATTTAGCTTTTCTAATTCTATCTCTGCATTTTTGCAAAAGTCTTCCGGTAATGCGAGTAAGTAAGCTAGTTCATCGGCCTCAATTATCCTATTGGATATTTCTTTTGCTTTTTCATATAAAGGCAAGTATTCTATAATATTTGAGTGTTTATTAAGCTCGTCATTTACTTTCTTTAGTTCAGCTTTTTCTTTATCCAGTTTTGTTTGTAAACCTATTCTTCCGCTATGATCTTCCCTCCACAATTCTACGGTGTTTCTAATATAGTCTTTAGAGAGATCATCCTTTAGTTTTTCAGTGAAAAAGCCAAAGATAACATCAAAATAATTTTCTAGATAGTTGTTTGGAACCCGACCATGGGCAAGTATAGGTGTGACGTATTTTAAACCTGCTTTATCAAATTTGGGAAAGGCAAATTCATCAAGAGTGTTTAAGAATGAATCTCCAAATGTCCTCTGCCACCTTGGATCATCGATTGGAAGGCCTAAGGTCTGCTGGACTGCCGACCAATAATTGCCCTCACTGTATTCTTCTATACCGATTCTCACTAAAAAAACCGCCAGTGATAACGGTGCATAATTTTTTAAAGAAATATAGCTGTATTCTTTGGTAAATTCCTTTAATTCTTGAGTGAGTTCTTTAAACTCTTCTAGTGTAAGCTCTATATCTCCTAATAACTCCACATTTTTAACCAATGATGCAAGATGTTTTTCCCACTCTCTGAGGTTTTTCATTGGCAAGCCACCCCTTACATACTTG
>LFRM01305257.1_pt1 | contig 12145 bp, 8 predicted proteins | sample 618341 | NCBI WGS metagenome assembly LFRM01 (sample SAMN03654438, study PRJNA283298) | anaerobic digester metagenome | isolation source: pool of bioreactors CSTR01a, CSTR02a, and CSTR03a thermophilic anaerobic... | place: Denmark: Kgs. Lyngby | collected 2014-05-21
CGCTCTACGGTTAAAAGATGTGGCTCCGATTGCAACTCATTTATACTTATCAACGTAAATGCTTTTGATTTCAATCGCTTTACCCATTTCAATGCATTTTGAACCCTGTAAACAGGGGTTTTAGCAAACTGATTATTGGCAAATGCACCTTGGGTTATCACATCTGTATTTGCCCATTTTAAATCTGTTTTAAGTATGTTTTTCAGATAGGCTGAGTTATTATTGGTTTCTAAACTGATTACACCCGCCAAGTGATCTGAATTTAAGAGAGAGTTATCCTCCTCTTCAATAAGTTTAGTTCCATCGGGAAGATAGTAGGTTGTGGCTAATAGCGAACGTGATGTTTCGTGATGATTGAGATAATGAATTTGAGTTTTCAACTCTGTCTCTTTGCTCAACCCCCAAAGGCTGCTTGAAGAAACAAAGTGAGAACGGTTAAACATTGTTCGCTCTTTTTCTAAATCGGCTATCCTTGCTGCACCTACTCTAAAAAAGGTGTTTCCACTCATATCAGATGAAGATGAAAAGTCTCGCATCTCTCCAGCATAGTCCTCTCCAATATTATTGCTTTTAGTTGTGCTAATGTTTTGCATCTCCGATTTTATCATCATTGCAAAGAGGTTCCCATCCCACAACATTTCTTGTGGCGATTCTGAAACTCCAGCACCCCCATCGATGGTTGCAATCCACTTAACTTTCGATTTATCTTTCATCTTAAGGTTCACCGCAGCCTGATCAGAAATAGTAAAACCCTCTAAAGCCTTCACAGGTTGATGGTTTTCCATCACTTCCACTCGCCCTACATCTCTTTGAGGAACACCATTTGTAGCTATTCCGTAACGTCCCTCTAACATGTCGCGCCCTTCTATATAGAATTTATTAATTGATTTCCCATTGTAGTATATCCTCCCATCTTTTTGTACATCAAATCCAGGCATCTTTTTTAATACATCCCCAATAGTACGGTCTTGTTCGGTTGCAAAATTAGACACACTATAAACAATAGTATCACCTTGTTCCCAAATTTTCCTGGATTTAATTACCACCTCTTTTAGCTGCACTTCGCTCATCTCCATCGCTATGTCAAATGTCTGTATTGCCGCTTCACTCAAACTGCGCACCTCTTCTCTATAGCCCATTAGCGAAAAGTGAAGAGATGATTTCTTTACTATTTCAAGCTTTGCTTTAACTGTAAAGCTTCCATCGGTAGCTGTTTGTGAATAGCCAAGAATAGTCCCACTACTTTTATCTTTCAGCGTTACCATAACATAGTCTATGGGAGCACCTTTTTCCTTATCAGTTACTTTTCCCGAAAGTGTTATTTGAGCAAATATTGGCGCTGTATTAAACAGAGAAAAAAGAATAAACAAAGCAATTCTACCCATAATGTATCTATTATTTACAGTCTAACTCTTGCACATCGTACATACTTTCATCTAAATCGTCAGTTGATTCACCCAATCTACTCATATCTCGCTTTAGAGCACGAATCATATTCTTTAGGCTTCTTGACTGTTTTTTCAACATCTCACAACGGGTAGTTGGCTCAAACTCTGGATAGTTTTTCGAGAAAGTTTTTGTGTTGAAATAGATAGGTTTATTTAATTTTTCTATTCCTTTCAATTCAAAACTGTGAGCATTGTCAGTATCTGCTACTTTTACAATAAGCCCTGGAAGCCCAAAGAACTTCATAGGCCCATCATTAACAGGTATCTCTGGCGTAAACCAAGCAACATAGTCACGTCCACGCCAAGTGCATGTTGCTTTTTGGCAATGATACCCTAAATATGTCATTGTATCTAATTCTATTTGCCAATCTTGAGGAGTATAATCATCGGTATAGTAGCCAATAAGAGAACGCCCTGCAGCATCTTGCACATACATTTCTCCTTTAGGATAATTTTTATAGACAATACACTCAGATGCCAAACCTGGTATTTCACTCATAATTAAAAGTTTTTCTGCATCAGACTTTCCTTGAGCTGCAGCTTGAGCATGGCGTTTAAAAACATCGTTTGTTCTTTCTCCAATTATTTTACGTCCTTCTGGTGTAGAACTAAGAATTAATTGATCTACTGTCTTTTGACTGTAAAACTTAGAAAGGCTATGTCCTATTTCTAACCGCATATCATCCCTTTTACGTGGAGTAAGAATGGAGCGTTTATAATAATCGTACTGACATACAAACACGGTGGTATCAATAGGCTGCCAACCAAATTGCTCTTCTTGGGTATAAGAGTTGAAAATGGAGCAAAGTAGTGTTAGGGTTAGGATAAGTTGTTTCATAATAATTTTATTTACAGTCTAATTCTTGCACATCGTACATACTTTCATCTAATTCGTCAGTTGATTCACCCAATCTACTCATGTCTCGCTTTATAGCACGAATCATATTTTTCATGCTTCTTGACTGCTTTTTCAATATCTCACATCGAGTAGTTGGCTCAAAATTAGGATCGTTTTTTCTAAAAGTTTTAGTATTAAAATAGATGGGTTTGTTCGATTTTTCTATTCCTTTCAATTCAAAACTATAAGTATTGTCCGTATCTGCTACTTTTACAATAAGCCCTGGAAGTCCAAAGAACTTCATAGGCCCATCATTAACAGGTATCTCTGGCGTAAACCAAGCCACATAGTCACGGCCACGCCATGTGCAAGTTGCTTTTTGGCAATGATACCCTAAATAAGTCATCGTATCTAATTCTATTTGCCAATCTTGAGGAGTATAATCATCGGTATAGTAGCATAGAAGAGAACGCTCTGCAGCATCTTGCACATACATTTCTCCTTTAGGATAATTTTTATAGACAATACATTCGGATCGCAAGCTAGGTAATTCATCCATTATTCTGAGCCCTTCTGCATCGGATATAGCTTGAGCAGAACGTCTAAAAACATCATTTGTTTTTTCTCTGATTTTTTTACGCCCTTCAGGCGTAGAGGTGAGAATCTTATAGTCTATTGTCTCTTGACTATAAAACTTAGAAAGATTACGTCCTATCTCTAATCGCATATCATCTCTACTACGAGGATCCAGAATGGTACGTTTAAAATAGTCGTATTGGCACACAAACACAGCAGTATCAATGGGATGCCAACCAAATTGCTCTTCTTGAGTATAAGAGTTAAAAATGGAGCTAAGTAGTGTTAGGATTAGGATAAGTTGTTTCATAAAACTTTTTTTATATCTGTTACTTTTTATTTTTAATTTCTAAACTTCACTTCCTTTTTTAGTCTCAAAACCTAAAAAACACACTCGCAACCACATTGCGAGGACGAATCTGATATTCTCGGCTCATTGATGTTAGTCTGCTGTAGGTAATATATATATAACGCTTTGCATTTTCTATCTTAAGTTAATTGCAATAAAAAGGAAACTTCGTTATGGCATAGTTTTCTGGTAATGATATTTTTAAACGGATGAAGGGAATTTGTTGATGGATGACAGATGACATAAGCCTTATTTATAATCCCTTTCAATTAAATCACAATAAACTGGCTTATCATTTCCGAAAGGAATTCCACTTTCAGCAGCATTAATAGACGTTCTATTGGTTAATTGGCTCATTTTTGCTTTCAGCAATTCAAGGCGACTTACATCCCTGAATTTGACTTTTCCCGTTGAACCTCGTGAAAAGATAATGGGTTCTTGTGTTACAGACTCTATACCCACAATTAAAAAATAGTAGTGTTTACCCACATCGTAAGCTTCCAAAATAAGACCAGGTAAACCACCAAGTTTCCAAGGACCGTTATTCACGGGAATGTCAGGTGAAAACCAAGCCGTCCAACGCCGCCCCCGAAAATCACATGCTGCTTTTTGGCACTCGTAGCCCAAAATAGTTTTCGCACTGTCTATTATTTACCAATGTTGGGCGTTAAGTGTGTCCTGATAAATGAAACTGTCATTTCTAATAGCGTCGGTAACGGTCATTTTCCCTGACGGATAATTTTTGTATACAAATGTTGCGGAACGGGTATGCGGAAAACTGTCAAACCAGCGGTTTCGGTCGCGGTGTATTTTTAAATCTTCTAGCGAGCGTGCAAAAATTTCTTGCCATACTCTCTTCCCATCGGGAGTTTTGCGAAGAGAATCCATTTGAAATGTGTAATAACTGTAAAATTTTGAGATGCTTTTGCCAATTTGCAGAATAAACAAATCATTGTAAGTGCTCACATCCAACGTATCTTTCAGATAAGTGTGATGGTATTGACATTTTAGATGGGCATAATCCAATGTTTTTCCCTGCGAAAAAAGCGTTTGAACTAAAATAAATAGTAAAGAAAATAAAATCAATAATTTTTTCATAATTTATTGAGTTAAGTGATCGCGTTCTAAAAAATCATATCTTAACTTTCGTGATCTCCTTGACATATAATTTTGTGGAATGCCTTTTTTTATCGATTCCTGAATTATTTCTAAATCTTCAGCAGGAGTTCCCATCAAGAATTGTTCTAGTGAGTGATTATATATTTTTCTCTCAACTTTCATCCCTGGTTTATCCTCAAACTTATATAAAATAACAGAAGAAACAGGATTTTCATCCATACTGGTGGCAGTATAATGATAGTCCTTTTTTGCATCGTAGGCTTCCAGTATTAACCCGGGAAGCCCATTTAGTTTCCAGGGTCCCTCTTTTATTAGAATATCCTCAGCAAACCAGGCAATCCAATGCCTCCCGCGGAAATCACATACCGCTTTTTTACAAGTGTATCCTAGAATTTGCTTCGTGGAATCCCCAATAATCCATTCTTGAGGAACATAATCTTCTTCGTAAAAAAAGTTGACTTTAATAAAATCATATCCAAAAGTTGTCATTTTTCCTTCAGGATAGTTTTTATAAAGAAAATCTTTTGTGGTCCGAGAGCCGAATGGTCTCGATTTGGGTTTATCAAAAGACATAAGGGATTCTATGGAGCGATCTTCGGCAATTCTTCTACCATCCGGATCAGCCCACAGCGAGTCGTGATAAAAAGTGTGACGACTAAAGAACTGGCTTGTGGTTTTTCCAATGCGAAGCACCATATCATCTTCCACCGGGTTTGATTTACTGACGGTGTCTTTATGCATAACAAGTTTGTAGTGGCACTCTAAAACGGAATCTTCCAATTTTTTGTTTTGCGAAAAAGAACTCGAAGTAATTAATAATAAAATGAGTAAAATTTTGATGTGTTTCATTTTGATTGTTTTTAAATATTATCGGGGGAGTATACCCCCGATAATATAATTGTCATAATTATCTAGTTATCATCAATTTCCTGAGCAATGTGCATCCCAATAATCCCCCCAGTCATCCCAATCTCCATCAGAAATTCGAACATCTTGATAATAAGTATTTGCCCACTCTTGCAGTCTATCACAATAGGACATTCCTCCCTTTACATTCTTCATCTCTCCTTTACTTAACGATGTTGCGCTTTTTAAAACAAAATTCTTATTCATAATTTTCAATTTAAAATTATGCTTGATAAAATACTTCATGTATCTGTTAAGAAGTATGGCATTTGTAGTCATAGAAAAGGTGAATCTTCTTGTATTGCAATTTGCATTTAGCAAATGATCTACAATGCTTTGTATAAATGAAAAATTCATCAATGGCTCACCACCGTAAAAGCTTATATAGACATTTTGATTTATAGATGTGTTGAGCGTAGACTTCCATAAATCAATAAGGTAGTCTAAAAATCTAATAGATTTTTCTATTGATAGCCTTTGATTTTTTCTATCATCATAATCAGAGTAAAATTTTCCATAACCGCAATATTCACATCTAAGATTACATGCATCCGTTACTTCAAAAGTTACTTGAAGTGTGTTGGCTAAGCACTTTTTTATATCGCCGGATTTTAAATATTCTTTCATCTTTTATTCTAATTCAATGGGATTATAGGGATAAGATATCTTCTTTACTTCGGCTTCACTTTTCCCCGGGTAACGTAGTTTTGAACCGATCATTACTGCAAAATCAGCTGGCTGCTGGTACATTCTTTTTATCATCAGGTTTAGTTTTTCCCGTGTGGTTTTCTGCGTATCCCATTTCCAAAGAACAATAGGCATATTATTTTTTTTCTGTATCCCGATACAAGTGTATGAATAATGATTTTGCAAGTCTGATATTTGAAGGATTAAGCCGGGTAGTCCTGCAAATTTATATGGACCTTCTTTTACTGGAATTTGCGGTGTAAACCACGCCTCGAAAGTGCGTCCCCTAAATGTCGTAGTTGCCTTTTGGCAAGAATAACCCAATAACGTTTTTTTATCCGCAAGTACTTTCCATTGAAATACCGGAATGTTTTCCACATATTCCATAATGGGACCACTCATAAATGTACGATATATAAACGTATTTTTTCCTTTGGGATAGTTTTTATAAACAACAACAGGTGGGACTAATTCTTGAAATAGAGGTGCTACTCTTGCTCCTTTTTTTACCAAAACAGAATTTGTTGAATCTGCTTGATAAAGTAATTTGCTGTACGACTTGGAACTTCTATTTCCAATTTCCAATAAAACAACATCTTTGGTCTGTTTCTTGGGGTTTTGTGGGTCATTGACAATATCTACTTCGTAAGTAATTAGGTAGTTTATTGTATCAATAACTGTAAATTTATCTATGTTTATAGGAATAACGGGTAATTGTGCATTTATGACTAAGAAATGAGATAATGCAATAAATAATAAGATTTTTTTCATTTGTGTGTGATATTGATTGCCAATTGTATTATTTTTAAAATAGAGATTGTTTAAGACATATTTATTAATCAAAAATCGAATAAAAACGAGAGATGAAATAAATTTTTTCATAATTAAAATAGCAACTACTTTGAAAAGAATATACTTTTGAAAGTGTTTATTGTTCAAATAGTTGACTGACTTTTATGGGTTAATAAATCTTTTATGGGATATAATAGTTGAGTCACATAAACAATGAAAGTAATGTGATTTACTCTAATTCTATAGGGTTATATGGATATGACAATGATTTCTTGTTCGTATCTGTTCCGCTGTTCTCTCTAACTCTTATTTTTATCCCCATACTTTCCGCAACATCTGCTGGATTTTGATGTGCTCTTTTAACTAAAGAATTTAATTTTTCTCTTGAGGTCTTTTGTGTTTCCCAATTCCAATACAAAATAGGGGCCTTCTTTTTTGGCATTTGTATTCCAATACAATTAAACACGTAATGATTTTTAGTGTCTGAAAGTTGCAAGATTAACCCTGGCAGTCCTCCGAATTTATAAGGACCTTCTTTAAATGGAATCTGTGAACTGAACCATGCTTCATAAGTTCTTCCACGAAAAGTGCCAGTTGCTTTCTGACAAGTGTAGCCAAGCAATGTTTTTTTATCTGGCATCATCTTCCAGTCAATCTTAGGCATCGATTCTTTATATTCAAATATTGGACCTTGTAAAAAAGTGCGGTATATTACCGTATTTTCTCCTATCGGATAATTTTTATAGACTATTACAGGTGGAACTACTTCTTGAAACCATGGGATATTCCTTGCCCCTTTTTTGGTTAATACAGCAGCTGAAGAATCTGCTTGATAAAGCAAGTTGCTGTATGATTTTGAAACATTCTTACCAATTTGCAATACTATTACGTCTTCGGTCAACTTCTTTGGGTCATTTGGGTCATTGAAAATGTTAACATTGTATGTTATTATGTATATGGCAGAATCAATAACTGTTGATTTACTTAAATCTTGTGGGAAAACAGGAAGCTGTGCATTTAACATGCAGAAAACTCCCGTTAAGAAAGCAAGTAAAATATAAATTTTTTTCATTGTTTTATTATTAGTATTAATAAATTGTACTTTTAGTTTATTGGTTGAATTGCTTTTCAATGCTTTCATAATTACAATAATTTAAATCTCACTGTAATCATTATGCCCATTGGGCGAATATCATACTCAGAGTAATAAGAGTTTAGTGCTCCATAAGATGCAGAAACGTATTTCGCTGTATTTAGTATATTTGTCCAATCGAGCGAAAAGCGTGCACCTTTATATGTATAGGTCAAACCCGCATCGGCTAACGAAAAATGCTTGTTACTTTGCAATGCGCTGTTGTAGTAATGTTCAAACCCTCCAGTTAAGCTAATGTCGAATGGTAACAATATATCAATAGTAGCGCGGTGGTTGAGCGACTGCATAGTCGGGAATCGTTCGCCTGTACTTACGTTCCCATGGCTGCGTCCCCAAGAAGCCTTGTACTCGGCAATTAACCACCTAAAAGGTTTTAAATTAACTGTGGCATTGGCACTTATCCATTGGCTTTGATAGTTTACAAGTTGGTCTTGGCGCAGTTGATCGCTTAGGCTTTTGCCCCACGATGCTTCCGCTGAAATTACTAACGCTTTCCAGTACAATCCCTTACTTATACGTCCGTTTACCGAAAGCATATTACCGCTATTGCGTTGCATATTCAGTTGAGTTACCGTAAGTAGCCCATCAAAAGTCTGGCCGTACATTCCATCACTACTGTAGCGACTATATGAAATGTCACCTCCGGCAAAAAACATATCTAAAATGTTCTTGTACGAGGCGCCTACCGAGCCAAATAATCTGTTGGAGTCAAACGAGCGTGTGTCGTAACGGTTGATATTACGATAGTTTTGCAGGATATAACCCGTATATAATGTGCGCATTCCTGGTGATTGAGTGTAAAAAACGCCTTGTGCAGTCGCTTCCAACTGATTTGTAAAGCTGTATTGTACCGATAGCGATGGTTGAAAATAAAATTTCCCAGCACGCTTTTGGCTATCGTCTTCGAGTCGGTTGTCAATGATTGTGTAACGATATAATATTGGTGCGGAAAAGTTGATTTTCAGGTTCTGACTGTTATAGCTAACATCGGGCGAAACACTTGAGCTTATACGCGTCCAAGCAATATCATTTTGCATTTCTATAGCTGTTATCGGATGAGAAATATTGTTCACGGTGGTTACATCAAAATCTGAACTCATTGTCTGATGTTCTACATTCACATTAGCAGTAGGGTTTATCCGCACTTTGCCGATAACTATTGCTGAAAGAAACGAAAAGCGATTGTTTGACGCAAAAGCATTGTAACGTACATTCTGTGTCAGAAAGTCGTAATCCGTACCATTATTAAAGAGATCGGGATACAATCCAGGAGAAATGGTCAATCGATGCGGTTGAGTGTGATATACATTTTTAAGGAGTAACTCCATGCCTTTTTCATTTTCACCCCGTTTTATCCAATGGGTAGTATTATTGGCAGAAAAGCTTTTATTATCTAACTGTTGTCCTACTTGTTGCAACGTCTGAACTTCGCCTGTGCCGTTATCCCAATTTGCCGAAATATTCAGGTAGTTGTTGAAATAGTTGCGGTCTTTGTTAAGGTTATATCTAAACTCTCCTTCAATATTATTTGTAGTGTTTTGAGCCGATATATCTTCTGTAATTACCTGTATACTGTCGCCTGGAAGCAGATATGATGTGCGTGCATAACTGTGACGGCGGTCCTTGTTGTTGTAAAAAATAAGATTGACGTTTACCTCGGCTTCATTTTTCAACTTAAAAAGATTACTGGTTGTGACAGCGTGCGTGTTATTGAAATTGTATCGTTCAAAACGGATTGATGGGGGAGAAGGCTGTTGTACGTGAGTAATTTGCAACTCGCCAATAGTGTTGTCAGCTGTAAATGATCGCAACTCTTTAGAAATATCCGTACCGTTGTTGCTGGCTTTGTAGGTGGAAAGATGTTGGCGCCCTTTTCCGAAATACATTCCTGTGAGTTCCTCCTGCCAAAGTAATCCTTTATCCATACCAAGGCCCAGCATCGCCATTATACTGAAAATCCCTTTTTTACCTTCTTTTATTTTTAGATTAATTGCTGCACTATTTGAGAATTCAGTTTTATCTAAGGCTTTAATTGGTTGGTGGTTTTCCAAGACCTGTACGGTAGAAATATCGTCAGCCGAAACGTTGGTTGTTGCTATGCCATAACGTCCTTGTAACATATCCATATTTTCTATGTAGAACTTGTTAATCGCTTTACCTTTGTAAGTAATTTCTCCACTTTCTTTTACATTAATACCAGGTATTTTTTTTAGTACATCGCCAATTACTATGTCTTTTTTACTTTTGAATGCCGCCACAGAATAATTAATGGTGTCTTTTCCGCCCCACATTTTAGTAGGTTTTACTATTACCTCCTCAATGACGATACTACCTTCATCAGCTACAAAATTTACCCTTTGCGTTCGGTTGTCAACTTTCTTAAACTGTTGTTTAATGTCGAAAGCAGAGATAGCAATTAATAAGTGCTCCACATTCCCATTATACGTAAGTTTGTAACTTCCATTTTCATCACTCATCACGTAGCCGATAATTGTACTATCTTTAGGGAGCATAAGCATTACCGACACATCTTGTATAGGCTGTTGCTTTTTATTAAATATTTCACCCGTGAAAATCGATTGAGAATACCCCATAAGTGTAACACAGAATAATAATATTCCCAATATGAACATTTTATTATATCTATATATTATCATTTTTTTGTTATAAGGTTTAAGTCTTTATTTTGCAATTTTCAAGACAGTTATTTATTGAATTTGTTTGTAAACGTCATAAATAGAAAGCTTTTTATTCATTTTTATTAATTGATGAAATATAAGCTTTTCTCATAGACTGTTCTCACCAACCAATCAAAACCTAAAAAACACACTCGCAACCACATTGCGAGGACGAATCTGATACTCTCGGCTCATTGATGTGAGTCCGTCGTAGCTGGTATAACTGTAAACGCTTTGATTGAATATATTGCGCACAAGCAGGTTAAATTCCCATCCTCCTGTGAAGCTATAGGTAAACTCTGCATCGGCAAGCAGGAAGTGCTTAGAAACATCTTGTGTAATTTCGTTATAGTAGTGCTCGCCTGTTAGCTGTAAATACCACTTCTTGCTTGGGGTGAAATAGCTAGAAAGCTGTTGCGATATATTTTTATAGCTCGACACCCTATCAATATCTTTCATCCTCAACCAGTTTTGTGCAAAAGTCAATTCATACGACACGTTCCACCATTGGGCAATACGGCTCGTTATTTTGGGCGTAATGCTCCAACTATCGGAAGCATAAGCCGATTCTATTCCATTTTGAAACGTTGCTCCTTCAAAATTTGAGAATGAAGATCGTAACGAGACAATCCCTTTGATAGCTTCTAATCCTTTACTAACATTGCCACTTGCTAGCCACATATCTGAACGATTGTCTTGCGAGATATAACTGTTCAAGAGGTATTCGTTGAGAAAATAACGGTTGGAGACGCGTGGTGAGTAGTTCCAAGAATGCATAACACTACCATTCACAAAAAGGGCTTTCAATGGATTGCGATATCGGATGCTTAAATTTGCCGACTTGCTGTTTCCTGTTTTATAATCAATATAGCCTTGCGATAGGTTGCGATAGTTGTTTAGAATAAGCCCATCGTAAAACGACTGTTCCGACAATGGTGTTTGTGCATAGCTGCCCGAAACGGATGCTGACAGTCGGGAGGTAAAGTGATAACGCATAAACAGGCGAGGTGAGAGAATCACTTTATCTTCGTTATGGTCTTTCTTCGTTAAGTTATCGGTATAGCGATAGGGAATGTATGATATAGGCATACTAAATTTGGCTTCAAAGCCACTTTTCTTGTACTCCATTTCTGGCGACACATAGAGGTTCATATAGCGCATTGACAAATCATTCTTCAACATCCCAAGCGTATCAGACACACCAGTAAGATTGCTCTCCATGGAGCGAACAACACCCACAACGCCCAATTTCATTGATATGGTAATCGGATTCACATAAAACGACAGTGAAGTGTTGGTGTTGGTAAAAAAAGCCGATGATTCAATCGCTTGATACTGCTCTTCATTTTCTCTTTCCACAGAGAGTGTTTGTGGTTTCACTTGATAGAGGTTGTAAGAGTTTATGGTGAATGCTTTTCGACCAGAACGTTTGATGAGTTTTAAATCGTTCGATATTTTGCGATGTGTTGTAGTAGCTGTCTGACTATTGGGGAACGTTCCTGTAATATCCATCTCACTATCGTTCCAACGCAAATCTGCAAGCAGTTTATTTTCTAGGAATAGCTTCTTAGTATTTGCTCTGAGAGTAACGTCACCCGA
>LFRM01372006.1_pt1 | contig 12140 bp, 15 predicted proteins | sample 618341 | NCBI WGS metagenome assembly LFRM01 (sample SAMN03654438, study PRJNA283298) | anaerobic digester metagenome | isolation source: pool of bioreactors CSTR01a, CSTR02a, and CSTR03a thermophilic anaerobic... | place: Denmark: Kgs. Lyngby | collected 2014-05-21
GGACAGCAATAAAAAAACCCCGACTTTTTAGGTCGGGGTTTAATTTTAAAGCTTAAGGGGTAAAGCGGATTACATCATACCGCCCATGCCACCCATACCGCCCATGCCACCCATGTCGCCCATACCACCAGCAGATTTTTCTTCTGGTAGTTCAGCAACCATGCACTGGGTAGTAATCATTAGACCACCAACCGATGCAGCAGATTGTAGTGCAGTACGTGTTACTTTAGCTGGGTCAAGAACACCCATTTCAACTAGGTCACCGTAAACACCCGTTTGGGCATTGTAACCAAAGTTGCCAGTACCTTCTTTAACTTTAGCAACCACAACAGACGCTTCTTCGCCAGCGTTAGTAACGATTTGGCGTAGAGGTGCTTCCATCGCACGTAGAGCAATTGCAATACCGTGGTTTTGGTCTTCGTTGTCACCTTTAACGGCTCTAACAGCTTCTAGTACACGAATTAACGCAGTACCGCCACCAGGTACAACACCTTCTTCTACTGCTGCGCGAGTTGAGTGCAGAGCATCTTCAACACGGGCTTTCTTCTCTTTCATTTCCATTTCAGAAGCAGCACCGATACGAATAACAGCAACACCGCCAGCAAGTTTAGCTAGGCGCTCTTGTAGTTTTTCACGGTCGTAGTCAGAAGTGGTGTCTTCCATTTGCGCACGAATCTGCTTAACGCGTGACTCGATGTCTTCTTGGCTACCCGCACCATCAATAATGGTGGTTGATTCTTTGGTTAGCACGGCGCGCTTAGCGGTACCTAGGTGTTCTAGCGTTGCATCTTCTAGGTTTAGGCCAACTTCTTCTGAAATAACAGTAGCATTACTCAGAATAGCGATGTCTTGTAGCATTGCTTTACGACGGTCGCCAAAGCCAGGTGCTTTTGCAGCAGCTACTTTAACGATGCCACGCATGTTGTTAACAACCAGCGTTGCCATAGCTTCGCCTTCAATGTCTTCAGCGATAATTAGCAAAGGCTTGCCGCTTTTAGCAGTTGCTTCTAGTACTGGCAATAGCTCACGGATATTAGAGATTTTTTTGTCTACTAACAGAATATAGGGGTCTTCCATTTCGGCAGACATATTATCCTGATTGTTTACAAAGTAAGGAGAGATATAGCCACGGTCGAACTGCATACCTTCAACCACTTCTAGCTCATCTTCAAAACCACGGCCTTCATCAACTGTAATTACGCCTTCTTTACCCACTTTTTCCATTGCATTAGCAATGATTTCACCAATGCGCGCATCACCATTAGCAGAAATAGTACCGACTTGGGCGATAGACTTGGTGTCTGCGCAAGGCTTAGCGAGCTTTTTAATTTCTTCAACCGCTACGGCTACGGCTTTGTCGATACCGCGCTTAAGATCCATCGGGTTCATACCCGCAGTAACAACCTTAAAGCCTTCGTTAACAATGGCTTGTGCTAGAACGGTTGCAGTCGTAGTACCGTCACCTGCTTCATCAGAAGCTTTAGACGCTACTTCTTTAACCATTTGTGCGCCCATGTTTTCGAACTTGTCTTTTAGTTCGATTTCACGCGCAACGGATACACCGTCTTTAGTAACGGTAGGTGAACCGTAAGATTTGTCTAGTACAACATTACGACCCTTAGGGCCTAGGGTAGTTTTTACTGCATCGGCTAGAATATTGACACCGGCAATCATGCGCTTACGAGCGTCATCACCGAAACGTACATCTTTAGCTGCCATTTTCGTTTCCTGTTCTTAAATAACTGTATTGGATAGAGAGGGGTGTTAGGTAAAAAGCGCTTAGCTTTCTAGTACACCGAAAATTTCGCTTTCGTTCAGGATCAGTAGTTCTTCACCATCAATTTTAATGGTGCTGCCTGCGTAACTGCCAAAAATCACCTTATCACCGGGCTTAACTGACAGAGGACGCAGCTGACCATCAACAAAGCGACCTTCACCGATAGCAACAACTTCACCTTGCTGAGGCTTTTCTTTAGCACTGCCTGGTAAAACGATACCGCCAGGGGTGGTGGTTTCTTCTTCCATACGACGAACGACTACGCGATCGTGCAAAGGACGGATTTTCATTGCTGAATGTCTCCTGATAGGTCAACTTATTGTTTAAGCATTTTGCTTGTTTTACTTGCTGTTCCGGCTGTCCGGATTGCCTGCTCTTACTTTAGAACAGGCAGAAATTTTGTTGCACTAGTTTAATGGGGGTAATGAAAATTATTTCAAGGCTCTTTATCATCTTTTCTTTGATACTCCCCTTCAAGCACACGTCCTGAACCTGCTAAATTATCTTGCTCTGATGTTTGATTACTTTTTTTATAGTAATCAGTACCTTGTTGCTGATAATTAGCCTGCTGCTGTTGATAGATGGTGTCTTGGCTTCTGTTTTTCAAGGGGCGCACTAATAATTTTCGTGTAAAAGGCAGGAGTAGTAACACGCCTATAAAATCTGAAATAAAACCAGGAATAAACAAAAGTATGCCAGCTAAACCCACCGCTGCACTTTCAAGAATAGCGCCAATCGGTGCTTCACCCTGCTGCATTTTTTCATGCATCACCAACCTTAAGCGTTGCCATTCTAGCTGCACTAACAATAAGCCCAGCACCGCTGTAGCAATGATAAACAGCAGTGTAGAAAAAGCGCCGGTTTGCTGGCCAACTTGAATCATTAACCATATTTCAGCCAGTGGCCAAACCAATAAAAAAAACAGTAGGGGCATATTTTTAGCCTTATCATTAGAAGCAGGTAATAAATAGGTGGTGACTCTTACTCTATTCTTCAAGTGTAAAGGTTAATTTTGCTATTAGTGACGCATTGGTCAACTATTTTCACTAAGTTTCACTTTTCCTATTTCGCAAGTGCGAGATGATGCGTTATATTGTCTAAGATACGTAAGTATAAGTTAATTTTTTTTACATACTAAGAAAAGATAGGGGTGAACCATGCAAATAAAAGGCGCAGTGATTGCAATTACAGGCGGTGCTCAAGGCTTAGGTAAAGCAATGGCACTTAACTTAGCTGCACAGGGTGCAAAGTTAGCGTTGATTGACTTAGATGAAGACAAGTTAAAAGCTACCCTTGCCCTAGTTAAAGAAGCCGGTGGTGATGGCCATTATTACCTAGCTAACGTTGCAGAAGAAACAGCCGTAGAAAGCACTTTTGAACAGATTGCTAAAGATTTTGGTACGCTAGATGTGCTAGTTAACAATGCCGGTATTACCCGCGATGGCCTGTTAATTAAAGCTAAAAATGGCGAAGTTACTGGCAAAATGAGCCTTGCTAACTGGCAACAAGTAATGGACGTTAACCTAACGGGCGTTTTCTTGTGTGGCCGTGAAGCAGCAGCACAAATGATTAAGCTAGATAGCAAAGGCGTTATTATTAACATCTCTTCTATTTCTCGCGCCGGTAACATGGGCCAAACTAACTATGCGGCTGCTAAAGCGGGCGTGGTTGCTATGACCGTTGCTTGGGCTAAAGAATTATCGCGTTATGGCATTCGTACTGGTGCTATTGCGCCTGGTTTCGTTGCTACTGACATGGTTTCAGCCATGCCTGAAGAAGTGCTAGGTAAAATTGTTGCTGGTATTCCTTTGAAGCGTTTAGGTCAGCCAGATGAAATTGCACACACAGTGCGTTACATAGTAGAGAATGATTACTTCTCTGGCCGTGTTGTTGAATGTGATGGTGCCTTGCGTATCTAATTACGTTTAAGCAACACCAATAAAGCCCACTTTATATGTGGGCTTTTTTTTAGCTTTTAAAAGCTAATTAGGTGTTCTAAACGTGCGGTGGTTTTTGTGCCTATTCCTTTAACTTGCTGTAAGTCAGTTAGGTTAGTAAAACTGCCTTTTTGTTCCCTTACTAGAATAATGGCTTCAGCTTTTAAAGGACCAATGCCCGGTAAAGAGCTTAGTTGTTCAGCACTGGCTTGATTAATATTGATGCGGCTTACCGACTGCTGAATGGTTGTTTGCTTTCCTTTGATAGGGCTTGTTGGTTCATTGGCAAACCCTGCCGGACTAAAAGCTAACAGAGACAATAAAGCAAAAACCAACGTTTTATATTTGATAGACTTTCCTTGCATTTTCAAATCCTCGTTCTTGGCTTTATTTAAATTTTAGGTATGAGATTTAAACTTAAGGTGCCAGTCTTTGCTGAACTGACAATTTTAGCTTAGAAGTGGTTAGCCGTTTGAGCTAGGAAAGAAATGTTACAGCAGCACCTTGTTTGTTGATTAAGCGCAAGCATTACTGCTTTAATCTGGGTTTTACTTTTACAAGCTGCAAACCTTACCCAACCTTATGGAGGCCCTAGTGAGCCCAATCATTGTTGCACTCGACTTTCCTTCTGCTGAACAAGCCTTGGCTTTAGCAGACCAGCTAGATGCTAAGCTTTGCCGTGTAAAAGTGGGTAAAGAGCTATTCACCCGTGCAGGCCCCAGCATTCTTAGTGCTTTGCATCAGCGCGGTTTTGAAGTGTTTTTAGATTTGAAATACCACGACATTCCTAACACCTGCGCCCAAGCTGTTTTAGCGGCAGCCGAGCAGGGTGTTTGGATGGTAAATGTTCATGCCAGTGGTGGGTTACGCATGATGCAAGCGGCAAAAGAAAGTTTAGTAAAGCACAACTTAAAAACCCAGCTAATTGCCGTAACCGTATTAACCAGTATGGCGCAGGCAGATTTACAGGAATTAGGTATCGAGCGTTCGTTAGAAGAACAGGTGCTAAATTTAGCTAAGCTAACGCAACAAGCAGGTTTAGATGGTGTGGTTTGTTCGGCACAAGAAGCCAGTTTATTACAAGCCAAATTAGGGTCAGACTTTTTGAAAGTAACGCCAGGCATTAGGCCAGCAACGAGTAAGGCAGATGACCAACAACGCATTATGACACCTGAAGCGGCGATGGCAGCAGGCAGCACCCACCTAGTGATTGGCCGCCCCATTACACAAGCGGCTAACCCTAATCAGGCATTGGAAGGCATTATTCGCCTTCTACCCCAATAATTGGCTTAATACTGCCCCATTCACGGCACTTGGGGCATTGCCAATACAGCTGCTTACTTTCAAAACCACAACTACCACACTGGTGTTCAGGTTTTTGTTGTAGTAGCTGGTGGGTTAAGTTTCTTAGGGTTAATAGGTGGGCGCGTTCATCGCCACCGGCTTGGTGCAGATAAAGGTTAATTAAATAATCGACACCTTTAAGTGAACCCTGCCGCAGCATGTAATAGTCCACCTTTTCTAAGGCTTCTTGGTGTCGACCTTTTTGCCTTAGTATTTCTGCCAAATGAATAAGGACCGAGGTGTAATTATGCTCTGCCAAGATTTTTTCTAAGGTGTTGACTAGCTCTTTAGGCTGGTCTAACAGCTGATAAGCATCCACCAAAGTTTGTAACATGATTGGAATATAAGCGGGGTCTTGTTCGGGTATTCGTAACAAAATTCTTATTGCAGCCTTGGCGCTGCCGCCTTGTAATTCTAGCTGCGCCAAAAATAAAGTGGCGCGGATACAAGCAGCATCAAAGGCTGCGGCTTGTTTTAATAGCTTACGAGCAGCGGCAATGTTGCTTTTTCCAAGCTGGGTGGCAGCCAGTTCACAAGCATAGTGGGCAGCGGCTTTTCTTAACTGTAGGTTTTCTTTCAACATGGTTGGCGAAATAGTATGAATGGCTTTTTGCCATTCTTTTTCGCGTTCATACAAGTCAACCAAAAGTATTTGGCTAGCTTGCCCTGTAGGGCTGTTCTGCCCAACCAACTCGCTTAACAAGCGTTCGGCTCGGTCTAACAAGCCTGCTGCCATAAAATCTTTGGCTAGTTCAAACTGCACCCTAGCAGCCTGTTCTTTAGTTAGGCTTGGACGTGCGAACAGGTTTTGATGTACGCGCACCGCCTTGTCTGATTCGCCACGGGTGCGAAACAAGTTGCCTAAAGCAATGTGGGTTTCTATGGTGTCAGAATTAACTTCTAGTGCCTTAATAAAGGTTTCTATGGCGGCATCGGGCTGTTCATTAAGCAGGTAATTTAGGCCAACAAAATAATCACGGCTTAGTTCACTTGTGGTGCCTGGTGGCGGCAGTTTACGGCGGCGCTCTTTACGGCCCAGCCACCAGCCTAAAGCAAGCGCCAAAAAGAGCACAACAAAAAGTAAAATTTCCAGTGGCATAAATAGTCTATCGCTGACTAGTAAACATAAATTACTCTGGTGCTTTAAAAGTAAGAGTACGCAGTTTATGTAGCTCTTCTTTCTGCTGTTTTAACTGGCGTTCTTGGCTTAACAACTTGGCTTTGTGGCTAGCAAACCTAGGCAACATAAGCAAAACACCCAACACCAGCCCTGTAATTAAACTAAGAATAAGCCAGAGAGCTAAGCTGTTTTCAGGTAATTTAAGGAAGAGTAGGTCTAAGGGGACTGGCTGTTGATTGCGTAAAGTAAACCAAATGCCTAGCAATAATAGGGCCAAAACTAGCACTAGGGTGAAAAGTGATTTAATAAGTTTCATACTTTTCTCTGGTTTTAAGAAGAATACCTAGCCTTCGTTAACCTGCTCACGCAGTTCTTTGCCAGGTTTAAAGTGAGGCACGTACTTGCCTTCTAGCTGTACGCTTGCTCCTGTTTTGGGGTTGCGGCCTTTACGTGGTTCACGGTAATGCAAAGAAAAACTGCCAAAACCTCTAATTTCAATGCGTCCACCCGTGGCTAGGGTGTCGGTCATATAATCAAGCAGTAACTTAACAGCCAATTCCACCTGTTTAAGGCTTAGATTGTTTTTGCGTAATGCAATTTGTTCTACAAGTTCAGATTTGGTCATGCCCTTCACTCCGTCTCTGGGTGTTAGGTTTTTGATTTAACTAGCATAGTTGCCTTTTAGTAATTACACAATAATCGTCTTGTAAACAAGTGCTTATACTCAATTGGTTAGAAGTATTTGGTTTACTTGGGGTTTGCGCTTAGACTGGGTGTTTACTCTTTTGATGTAAGTAAATTTTGAGGCCGATATGACCGACGCAACCCTTTCTTCTTGTACATCAACGCCTGAAACAACCGAGCGTAACCGCCTTTACTGGCAAAGTCGCCGTGGTATGTGGGAGCTAGATTTACTCCTCATTCCTTTTTTAGATGGCCGTTATAACCAGCTTTCTGAACAATTAAAAAGTGATTATAAACGCCTTCTAATAGAAGAAGACCAAGACTTATTTGTTTGGCTAATGCGCCGCGAACCCACTAAAGACCCTTCCTTACAAGCCCTAGTGCAAGAAATTATTGACCATGCAGAACACGGAAGTCTGGATCAATATAAAGGTCTCTAAGCTTGGGCGTTTATTCTTTTTGCTAGCCTATGCCTGTTTAATTTTTATTATTATTCACTACCAACACCCACTCAGCTACTGGCTAGCCTTACTAGTTTTATTGCAAGGTGGGTGGGGTTGGCGACAAGCATTTGGCACAGCAGCACCCCTTGCTTTATTAATTGAAAATCACGAACTTTACCTAGAACTTGCTTCAGGGCAGTTGCAAATTTTGCGTCCGCCCCTGCTGGTTCACAGTCGATTTTTCTTAGTTTTTCAACGTTCAGGGGTGTTTGCTTGGCCTTGGCTGTTATGGCCAGATGCTATTACTGCCAAAGAACACCACCAACTCCGCTATTTTTTGCGTAGTTGGTATTAGCTTAACTATAAGCTAGCTTTATAACGAACCAAGCACTTATCAACAATTAACAACCAACAACTAAAAACCAGTCAAAAATAGTTAACAAAAGCTAAAAAAGCTTACCAACAATCTGGCACCAATAAGGTATCACGTGCTTCAGGGGCAGTTTTAGGGTAGTCCAAAGTGTAGTGTAAACCACGGCTTTCTTTGCGTAGCTGGGCTGAACGAATAATTAATTCGGCCACCGTAGCAAGGTTACGCAGTTCTAATAAATCGCTGCTAATGCGGTAATTAGCATAGTAATCATGAATTTCAGATTGCAGTAATTTAATGCGATGCTGCGCCCTTTCTAGGCGTTTATCAGTTCTGACTATGCCCACGTAATCCCACATAAAACGGCGTATTTCATCCCAATTGTGGCTAATCACCACGTCTTCATCAGAATCAGTTACTTGGCTTTCATCCCAAGCTTTAAGTTCAGGCGGCGCTTTAAAGCTGGGCAACTTGGCTAGCAAGTCTTCAGCCGCTAAACGCCCATACACAACGCACTCCAACAAAGAATTACTGGCCATACGATTAGCGCCATGCAAACCAGTAAAAGCACATTCACCTATAGCATACAGCCCAGTAATATTGGTTTGGCCTTGGTGGTTAGTAACAATGCCACCACAGGTGTAATGGGCGGCAGGCACTACGGGCAAGGGTTGCTTGGTAATGTCTATGCCAAGTTCTAAGCAGCGTTGGTAGATGGTGGGGAAGTGTCCACGAATAAATTCAGCATCTTGATGAGAAATATCTAAGCAAACGTGATCTAAGCCTAAACGCTTCATTTCATGGTCTATGGCGCGGGCAACTATGTCTCTTGGTGCTAATTCACAGCGTGAATCGAAGCGGTGCATAAAAGGCTCGCCATTAGGCAGCGTTAAACGCGCCCCTTCACCGCGTAAAGCTTCACTAATTAAGAAGCTTTTAGCACTAGGGTGGTAAAGGCAGGTGGGGTGAAATTGGTTAAATTCCATATTGGCAACGGGGCAGCCCGCACGCCACGCCATAGCAATGCCATCGCCAGAACTGCCGTCTGGGTTAGACGTATAAAGGTAAACTTTACTTGCGCCACCCGTGGCTAAAATAACCGCTTTAGCCGCCAAAGCTTGTACTTTATCTTGCTTAATATCTAAGGCATAAACTCCCACGCAAGCTTGGTCTGCCAAACCTAGTTTATGGCGTGTAATTAAATCTACGGCTAAAAAATCTTCAAAAATATGAATGTTGGAATGCTGTTTAACTCTTGCTGCCAAGGTTTCTGAAATGGCTAAGCCGGTTGCGTCATCGGCGTGTAGAATACGCCTGAAACTATGCCCACCTTCACGAGTTAAATGGTAGGGCAGGGGCGAAGAATCATCACTAGGCAGTAGACCGCCAGTGGTTTTTTCAGCTGCGTTTTCAGTTATTTCTGCGGGTGTAAAAGGCACTCCTTGATCGATTAACCATTGAATACTTTGACGGCTTTCATTCACCACCAGCTCTACAGTGTCTTGGTGACAAAGCCCTGCACCGGCAACTAAAGTGTCTTCAATGTGTGCCGCTAAAGAATCTTCTGGGTCTACCACTGTGGCAATGCCGCCCTGCGCCCAGCGCGTTGAACCCTGATTAAGGCTCGCCTTACTTAGCAGGGCAACTTTGTGGCTAGTGGCTAGGTGTAGCGCGGCAGTCATACCTGCTGCGCCACTACCAATAATAACAACATCAAAATGCTGGGAAGCAGGCATAAGGCAGGGTTCCTTAAATGAATAAATGCTTGTGGCTCAATGGCTTTCGGGCTTCTTGCAAAAGCCAAGCCGTGCTAAGGTATAGCGATTTTGGCCTCTCTGGCAAGTCTTGATCCTTCGATTGGTTTGCGTAATGACTTGGAGTTCCTGAATGACGAGCGCAAGGGAAACAGACCAGCGATTGGTCGAACGTGTTCAAAAGGGCGATAAACGTGCTTTTGATCTTCTAGTAAAAAAATATCAGCATAAAATTATTGCGCTAGTAGGGCGTTATGTAAACGACCACCACGAGCAGCAAGACGTGGCTCAGGAAGCGTTTATTAAGGCTTACCGCGCCATTAATAGCTTTCGTGCTGAAAGTGCTTTTTATACTTGGATGTACCGCATTGCTATTAATACTGCTAAAAACCATTTGGTATCAAGAAGCCGCCGCCCCCCAGGCACGGATGTTGATATGGAAGATGCAGAAAACTTTAGCCTAACCAGCAGCATGAGAGACAACGATTCACCCGAAGCTAATTTAATGCGTGATGAGTTAGAAGAACGAATTTTTGCCACCCTAAACCAGCTGCCCGACGACTTAAAAACAGCCATTAGCCTGCGTGAATTTGAAGGTTTAAGTTACGAAGACATTGCCGAAATTATGCAATGCCCAGTGGGTACGGTTAGGTCGCGCATTTTTCGTGCGCGTGAGGCCATCGACAAGGCCATTGCGCCTTTAATTCGGCCTGTTGATACGGCAAATTAGCAATTACTGATAAATACACACAAAGAATATAGGGTTTTTTTAATCTAAAATAAAACCAAATGGATGACTTACTGTCTAGGATAGAACACGGCATGAATGTTTATTATTGAATTGATGAGGTATCTGGCATGACAGAAAAGCTACACCAGTCTCTTTCTTCTATTATGGATGGCGCTGGTGATGACTTGGAGCTGCCACGCTTGTTAACTGCTATGCAAGCGTCACCGCAGATAGATAAAGAATTGAGTGACAAGTGGCGACGCTACCACTTAGCACAGGGAATATTACGCAGTGAATTACGTGAGGTAAAAAACCCTAAAGTAGCTCAAGTTGATATTTCAGCAGCTGTCATGCAACAGCTAGAAGATGAAAATTTAAGTTTTACTGATGCAGGTGCGGCTAGTGAACTTAATTTTTCATCGGCGGCAAGGTTAACACCCACAGCTCTAACTAACTTGGCTAGTAAACCAGCTTTGGCTGCTGAACAAGCCACCAAAAAAGCCAGCAACCTTGAAAAAACAGCACCCATTGAAAAACGCCATGAACGCGGACAATGGCTAAGAGGTGGTGCGCTAGCGGCTTCTGTCGCCTTACTAGTCATTACCGGCACACAAATTTATAACCTAAGCCAAGACGCTGGTGGCGTTACAGCACCCCATTCTTTTGCTGTGCAAGAAGTAAACTTTCCCATCACAACACCGGTAATCGAAGCCAGCCTAGTGGCTTCTGACTGCCAGTCACAACTGTTTTCTGGTGGTTCGGTTATTAATCTGCCCATTGAAATAACACAGCGCAAACCCTGTAATAGTTTCCAAGCCTACTCACCTCTGGTTAACTCACCACAGCTTAGGCAATCAGGCATTACCCCAGTTTCGTCACCTGAATGATTAATCACTTCAATCAAGCAAGGAAATAAAAAAAAGATGACTTGGGTAACACAAGAAGCAGAAGTGATTACGCCCCCTTCCAAGGGGCGAGTGCAAGTAAAAGCCTGTGCATCGCAGGGGTGCGGCTCTTGCAGTCTTGCAGGTGGCTGTGGGCAGGGCTTGCTGTCGCGCTGGCTAGCAGGCCGCGCACCTAGCTTAACCTTACAAACCAGCCTACCTTTACAACCTGGCGATCTTATTCTAGTCGGCCTAGAAACAACCCAGCTAAACAAAGCCGCTTTAGTGCAGTTTTTGCTACCCTTGTTAACCCTGTTAGCGGCTGCCCTACTGGCCGAGTTATTAGGCATTACTTCAATTTTTAAGCTTTTTTTAATTGCTTTAACCGGTCTGCTGGGTGGCTTATTACTAGCAAGATTTTTTGCAACTTCAAGCCAGCTTCCACTTTTACGTCAGTTAAATCCTTCAACTTCACCACCTGCCAATACTAACCGGAGTTAACTCATGTTGAGTAAAAGAACATCCGTACAAGCACTAGCCTTCACCCTTTTGCTAACCTACTCTTTGTTTGCAGCAGCCGCTAATCTGCCAGATTTTACTCAACTGGTTGAAAGGGCAGCGCCTGCTGTGGTTAATATCAGCACCACCCAAACCATAAAAAAGCAAACCAGCCGCATTCCCCAAGAAATACCAGAAATTTTCCGTCACTTTTTTGGTGAACTGCCTGAAGGCTTGCAACAAGAACCTTCCCAAAAAAACCACCAATCACTGGGTTCAGGTTTTATTATTTCTGAAGATGGCTACATTTTGACCAATAACCACGTGGTTGAAAATGCCGATGAAGTAATCGTGCGCTTAAGTGACCGCCGTGAACTTGTAGCAGAAATTATTGGTAGCGATACTTCAAGTGACCTTGCGCTACTTAAAATTAGCGCCAAAGGTTTGCCGGTTGTAAAAATAGGCAACTCAGATAAATTAAAAGTGGGCGAATGGGTGTTAGCAATTGGCTCACCTTTTGGTTTTGATCATTCAGTAACTGCCGGTATTGTTAGTGCCAAAGGGCGCTCTTTGCCGAATGAAACCTACGTGCCTTTTAT